>Ga0182024_10001556_pt1 | contig 58892 bp, 60 predicted proteins | sample P32metaG_FD_120480 | JGI IMG/M metagenome (GOLD analysis project Ga0182024, IMG submission 120480) | Permafrost microbial communities from Stordalen Mire, Sweden - P3-2 metaG (Illumina Assembly) | ecosystem: Environmental > Terrestrial > Soil > Wetlands > Permafrost | place: Sweden: Stordalen...
AACGTAACTGAACATCGCACTTTGCTGAGTGTCTTTTCCGCGCATAGGGGTTAAAACGTAAAGACGTGATTTTGTCTCCGATGGTCACGCGCTAACGAAGTATCTTTTTCAGCATCCTGCTAAAGCGTTTCAAACGGTTCCACGAACTGAAGATTGAACTGCCCCCAGACGTGAAGCTGGTGATCCTGGCAGGCCCAAACGGCACGGGAAAGTCGTCGCTCTTTGACGGGTTTCAGGTCTTCCATCGGGCTATGGGTCAATGGGGCATGAACTGGGATCAAACTTACTTTCCTAAATCAGGCGAGCCAGACCTAGCCTCCTTCGCGGGGTGGGACCGACATGTCGAAGTCCAATTCCACGAGGCGGTACCGCAGGATCAGACTGAACGTCGGAAGGCATTTTCATTTCGTTCTGCATATAGGAACGACCCGCAGTTCGAAGCGGGGGGACTTTCCAGGCAGGCGCCGCTTGAAGACGAGATCCGCTTCACCTTCATGATTGAAAATGATGCCGCGGTGGCACGAAATTATCAGCGTCTTGCCTCGCAAGCACTTGAGGACGTATTCGTCAATGAGAATGCAGCCACGACAGTGGGCGAGTTTCGCGAGAAGGTCATAGGAGACATACGCGCTGCAGTCGAGCGGGTCTTCCCGGCTTTGGCGTTGAACGATCTCGGCAATCCTCTAATGAACGGCACATTCAGGTTCGACAAGGGGACAAGCCGGGGGTTTCTCTACAAGAACCTCTCCGGAGGCGAGAAAGCAGCGTTCGATCTGTTGCTCGATTTCATCTTAAAATCGCGAACCTTCTCGAACACCGTCTACTGCATTGATGAGCCCGAGGCTCACATGAACAGTAAGGTCCAGGCTTCGCTTCTTGATGAGTTGTATCGATGTCTGCCAAATGGGTCGCAGCTGTGGCTCGCTTCTCACTCAGTTGGCATGATGCGCCGGGCGCGAGACCTCAATGCGACAAGCCCAGGGAGCGTCGCGTTCTTAGATTTCCACGACATCGATTTCGATACCCCCCAGGTACTTCGGCCCGCTCAGGTAACGCGACGATTCTGGGAGCGAGTCCTCAATGTAGCGCTTGATGACCTCGCGACGCTTGTCGCGCCGCAGCGCATAGTGCTGTGCGAAGGCGCGCCCCTTGGCTCTCCCGGTAAGAATACTTCTCACGACGCGGTCTGCTACGACACGATATTCGGGATCGAATTCCCGGATACGCGCTTCATCTCAGCGGGCAACTCTTCCGACGTTCAGTCGGACCGACTTGCCTTCTTTTCAAGCATACCGGCGGTGGCAGCGGGGTGTAAAGTCATGCGTCTCATCGACCTGGACGATCACGCTCCTGCCGACGTGGCCGCGTTTGAAAAGCAGGGGCTCAGAGTGCTAAGCCGGCGACACATCGAGTGCTTCTTGTACGATGACTCGGTGCTAGAGGCGCTTTGCGGCAAGTATAATCGGACCGATCTGGTCGCGGACCTCCTGCAGGCTAGGCAGGACGCAATCGCCACAGTTGTTGCACAAGGGAAACCGGCAGATGACGTGAAGTCAGCTGCCGGGATGATTTATACAAAGGCGAAGCAGAAGCTCGCGTTGGTCGGCGTCGGAAACGATCCGAAAGCCTTCGAGCGAAATGTGCTTGCACCTCTGATTCTGCCCGGAACGCCAGTATACGAGGAGTTGAAGGCCTGTATTTTTACGTCGCCGAGCGGCTCTACCGTGAAATGATGTGACTCGGTTTGATAGGCGATTCCTAACGCCGGCTGCCGTCTAAAAATAGAACTGAGAATGATCACCGCCCGCGCCTACGATACTCACATGGACCAGCTCTTTGAGCGGATCAAGCGGCTTCATGCTGCGCTCGATTCGGCGGGGATTGAGTATCGCGTCGTAGGCGGGCTCGCGGTATTCTTTCAAGTCTCGATGCGCAAGCCCGGGCGCGGACGGTCGACCGAGGACGTCGACATAGCAATTGACCGCAAAGAACTCAGCAGGATCGCGGACGCTGCTGAAAAGTTCGGGTTTCGCTATCGCCACGTCGCCGGCGTAGACATGCTGGTCGATGCGGAGACGCCTCGCGCTAGCACGGCGGTACAGCTGGTGTTTATCAACGAAAAAGTGCGGCCAGAATATCTCGAAGCTGTTCCCGGGTTTTCTCAACCCACCCGAACCGCAGAAGGCATCCTCCTCGCCCCCGTCGCGGACCTGGTGAAAATGAAGCTCACCAGCTTCCGCATGAAAGACCAGCTTCACCTGAAAGACCTCGATTCCGCCCGCCTGATTACGCCCGAAATTGAAGCCTCACTGCCCGAAATCCTCCGCGCCCGCCTCGCCGCAGTGCGGGCTACGCGCTAGCCAAGTACAATAGGAGCAGGAGTCTCCCCCTCCCTCATGCAAAATCTTCGCCAGCAACAACTATACGACGCCCTTGCCTCGCGCATTCTTGTCATCGATGGCGCGATGGGGACCATGTTGCAGGCCTATAATCCGACGCTCGACGATTTTCTCGGCCTCGAAAATTGCAGCGAGATTTTGAACCGGTCGCATCCGGAATGGATTCAGGAGATTCATCGCGCCTACCTCGAAGCGGGCGCGGATATCGTCGAAACGAATAGTTTTCAGGGCTCGCCGATCGTGCTGGCCGAGTTCGGCCGCGCCTCCGATACTCACGAGTTAAATGTTCTCGCCGCGCAGATCGCGCGCAAAGCGGCGGATGAATTTTCCACCACCGCGAAGCCCCGCTTCGTCGCCGGCTCCATGGGTCCGACTACCAAATCCATCACGCTGCGCGGCGACGTCACCATGGGCGAGCTGAGCGACAGCTACTACGCGCAGGCCGCGGGCTTGCTCGACGGCGGCGTGGATCTGCTGCTGGTTGAAACCGCGTTCGATACGCGCAACATCAAGGCCGCGCTGCTGGCGATTCAGAAACTGGAGCGCGAGCGCGGCATCAAAATCCCGACCATGCTCTCCGGCACGGTGGAGCGCTGGGGCGCGATGCTCGCCGGCCAGCCCGTCGATGCGCTCTACACATCCGTGGCGAATCACGACCTGCTGTCGATCGGCCTCAACTGCGCCACCGGCCCGGATCTGATGACCGACCACATCCGCACCCTGGCCGAGATGTCCACCACGCGCATTTCCTGCTATCCCAACGCGGGCCTGCCGAACGAAGAAGACAAGTACCTTGAAACGCCGGAGATGCTGGCCACGCAGCTCGATAAATTTGTCGATCACGGCTGGCTGAACATCGTCGGTGGATGCTGCGGCACCACGCCCGCCCACATCAAGGCGATTGCGCAGATGGCCGATGGGCGCGCGCCTCGCAAAGCTCCCCCGTCGTCGCACCGCGCGTATTATTCGGGAATCGAACTGGTGGAAGCGGAGGATTCGAATCGTCCCCTGATCGTCGGCGAGAGGACCAACGTCATCGGCTCGCGCCTGTTCAAGAGCATGATCGCCGAAGAGAAGTGGGAAGAGGCCAGCGAGATCGCGCGTTGGCAGGTCAAGAACGGCGCCCACATTATCGACGTGTGCCTGCAATCGTCGGATCGCGAGGAGATCAAGGACGTCGCTCCGTTCTACGGCAAGCTGATGCCGAAGATCAAAGTGCCGGTGATGATCGACACCACCGACGCCGCGGCCATGGAGTTGGCCCTCACCTGGTGCCAGGGCAAGAGCATCATCAATTCGATCAACCTCGAAGACGGGGAGGAAAAATTCGAGCGCGTCTGTCCGGTCGCGAAGGCCTACGGCGCGGCGCTGGTAGTCGGCACCATCGATGAGGACAAATTGCAGGCGCAGGCCTTCACGCGCGAACGCAAACTGGCCGTGGCCGGGCGCTCCGTGAAGCTGCTGACTGAAAAATACGGCATCGAGCCGGAGGACATCATCATCGACCCTCTGGTGTTCCCCTGCGCCACCGGCGACGAAAACTACATCGGCGGCGCCGTCGAAACCATCGAGGCGATTCGCCTGATTAAGGAACAGATTCCCTTCGTCAAGACGATTCTCGGCGTATCGAACATCAGTTTCGGCCTGCCGGCCGAGGCCCGCGAAGTAATCAATTCGGTCTTCCTCTACTACGCGACCAAGGCCGGCCTCGACCTCGCGATCGTGAATGCGCAGAAGCTGGAGCGCTTCGCTTCGATCCCGGTGGAAGAACGCCGGCTGGCGGAGAGCCTGCTGTTCAACACGCCTCCGCCGGAGATGCACGCACCCGGCCTTGTTCCAGGTGACTGGAGAGAGCAGTCCAAAGAGCAGCGCGCGGCAATCAATCAGTTTCACATTGCAGCGACTGCCGAGCACTTTCGAAAAGCCGGCAAAAAGGTCAAGAAAAAGGCCGCCGAGCTGCCCCTCGACGAACGCCTTGCGAACTACATCATTGAAGGCACCAAGGACGGCCTCATCCCCGACCTGGACCGTAAACGCGAGGAAGGCGCGGGAGCGCTGGCCATTATCAACGGACCTCTGATGACCGGCATGACCGAGGTCGGCCGCTTATTTAACAACAACGAACTGATCGTCGCCGAGGTGCTGCAATCGGCCGAAGCCATGAAGGCCGCGGTGAATCATCTCGAACAGTTCATGGAGAAGACCGAATCGTCCACGCGCGGAAAAATCGTGCTGGCTACCGTAAAAGGCGACGTGCACGACATCGGCAAGAACCTGGTCGAAATTATTCTGTCGAACAACGGCTACCAGGTGATCAACCTGGGCATCAAGGTTCCGCCGGAGGATCTGATTCGCGCCTGGCGCGAGCACAAGCCGGACGCGATCGGCCTCTCGGGACTTCTCGTCAAAAGCGCGCATCAGATGGTGACGACAGCGTCCGACTTTAAAGACCACGGCGTCGAGGTTCCTCTTCTAGTCGGCGGCGCGGCGTTGTCCGAACGGTTCACGATCACGCGCATCGGTCCCGCGTATTCCTCGCCGACGTTTTACGCGAAGGACGCCATGACCGGCTTGGGCATCATGAACGAACTGATGGACCCCGCGACGCGCGAGATCGCCATCAGCACGCATATTTTCACCACGGCGGCCGCGTTGCCGGTGGAAGCCGCGCCGGTGATCAATACAGCCACTACGCGCAGCCCGAAAATCCACACGGATATCCCGATCCCCGCCGCGCCCTATCTCGACCGCCGCGTGCGCGAAGTGCCGAACCTGGCGGAATTGTGGACCTACATGAATCCGTACATGTTGTACGGGCGTCATCTCGGCTTCAAGGGAAATTTCGAAAAACTGCTGGCCGATCGCGATCCGAAGGCTCTCGAACTCTTCAGCGACGTCGAGCGCGTGAAGCAGGAAGCGGCGAAATTTCTCAAAGTCCGCGCCGTGTGGCGATTCTTCGAAGCGGAGCGCAACGGAAACTCGATCAACCTGTTTGAGCCAGGCTGTCCGAACCCGGTTCACACGTTCAAATTCGGACGCCAGCCGAAATCCGACGGACTTTCGCTCAGCGACTACATCCTCGACCCCAACGACGGCCGCCGCGATCATCTGGGAATCTTCGTCGTCACCGCCGGCGAAGGCGTTCGCGCGCGCTCGGAGGAAGCGAAGGACCGCGGCGAATTTTTCATGGCCCACGCGCTGCAAGCCCTGGCCATCGAAACCGCGGAGGGATGTGCGGAGTGGCTGCATCGCCGCATGCGCGAAGATTGGGGCTTTCCCGATCCTCCCACCATGACCATGCAGGAGCGCTTCACGTCGCGTTATCGCGGCAAGCGTTACAGCTTCGGCTATCCGGCGTGCCCGAACCTGGACGATCAGCAGGGCATTTGGAACCTGCTCAACCCGGACGAGATCGGCGTGCGCCTCACCGAAGGCATGATGATGGACCCGGAGGCCAGCGTCAGTGCGCTGGTGTTCCATCATCCCGATTGCGCCTATTTCACCGCGTCCGACGTGGTGGAATAAGCCACAATCCTATTGTGTTTGACTCCAGGCTTCACCAGCACCGCGAAGTAAGGAACCATCATCTCCTCCATCGTCTGGTCTCCCCACCAGACCTCTTTCGAAGGATCGGGATTGAAGCGATTGTTCGCCGAATTGTCGTAGTGTGCGATCGCCTCTAACCGTGTCCCCTTCGGAACAACAATCGGCGTTTTCACATCGTAAGCCAGTTGCCAGTTGAAGTCGTACTTCACGCTCAGCACCGTTTCCGATTCGCCGGAGGGATAAATCAGCCGGTAGGTCATGTCTTTCCCGCGCAGATGCATGTGCGGCAGAAACCACACCAGTTCCGCGTCCCGCAGGAACACCACCTCCGCCCGAGCCTCCCAGTTCGGATCGCCCGCCGGAATGTGAAAACGCACTTTATCGCGAGGCGCAGTCGGCACAATCGTCACCAGTTCCCGCGCCGGTTTTTCTTTCGCGATCGTGAAACCAACCCGTGTCTGATCCGTTGTAGCCGTCCCGTTGGGCGTGTAGTGCATCTGGATGATGAAGTCGCTCCCGGCCGGAACCAGCTTCGCCGCACCGTGCAGACGATAATCGTCCGGGGGCGCGCCGGGTACGTAAATCGCGTCCAAGCCGAGCAGCCCGCGCTTCGGCTCCTCCTTTTCCATTTTTTCGATTTGCACGCCATCCGCGTCGCGCGCCTTCTCTTCGAACCAGGGAACCCCGTATTTTACATCCCTCCGATGCGGCACGATAAACACGTCAGCGTGATGAACCACGGAGCGGTTTCCCGGCCGTATTTCGATCGACGTGACCCAGGTGTCTTGCGTGAACCCCGAAGGGATTGGTATATTCATCACCTCCAACACGCCCTTGGCCGGCACCGGAATCGGATGGGGCAGCGCTACGACGACATCCGGCCGAATCGCCCATCCATCAGGCCATTTGACCGTCGCCCTTCCCTCCACCGCATTTCCTTCGGACGCACCCGAATCAGCCCAGGAAGATAAAATCCGAATCTCTTCGCCCGTCAACGTCGGATCATTCACGAAGTGTCCGTACCGAGGGTCCGCCGACCACGGAGGCATCCTGCGGGTCAGCACCGCCGCCTTGATCGCCTTCGCCCACGGCCGCGAGCTTTCGTAAGTCACCAGCGACATCGGCGCAACTTCGCCCGGCCGGTGGCAGCCCTGGCATTTGTTTTCGAGAATCGGGAGGACGTCTCGGTTGAAGGTGACATCCGCCGCCATCGCGATCAACGGAGCAAGGAAGCCTGTAGCAAAAATATTCACTGGTTCGAAGTCACCCACACAGCGGGGCCCGAAATTGCTGTCGAATTCACGATCAAGGGGAACTGATTCGGCGACCCCACTTGAAAGAACGGATTGTGCGGGACCACCGAAGGCACCTGCACCGTGACTTGATAAACCCCGACGAACCCCGGCGCGAGGCCCGCATATGCCACGTTTAGAGCCATCGTTGTGGTCGAGGACGTTTGAACGGCGACGGTTAGAGGAGTCACCACCCCCGGCAGCGGGCTTGCCTGCGCCGGAACTCCGTCCGTCTCCGGCGTCGCCACTGGACCGAGCCCTGTGAAGTAAAGGTTCACGAAGCCGCCAGGCGGCGCCGGATTCAAAGCACTGTTGATCGCACTGAAGTCCTGCGAAAAAATCTCCTCGATCGCCAGCACGGCCTGAACCCGCTGAATCTGCAACGGCGGTATCGATTGCATGAAGGGCGATGAAGGCCGCACCACTGCAATCGTCGCGTTCCCCAGCGCAGTCTCCCAGGGAATCTGAAACGAAACGGAGGTTGCCGATACCGATAGCAGCGGCACCGGCGTCCCATTCAAGGTATCCTGCGTTCCTCCCAGGGATGTGCCGGCAGGAAAGGTCTGCGCCGCAACCGTCGCATCCGCCAGCCCAAGCCCCTGAATCGTATTCCGCGACCCGGCCGCCGCGCCTCCCTGGATCTGCTGAATCTCCGCCCCATTCGCGATCAGCATCGACGCGCCGGTGGTCGTATCGATCTTCAGCAGATGCCCGCTATTGGTAACGACGAATGCAGTCGATCCGTCGCCCGACAGGATCGCCGTGCTCACGCCTGTCGGGTCGTTCGTTAGCTGAAGAAATCCCGTTCCGTCCGCGTGGACGACTGCGGCTTGGGTGATCGTGCGGGCAGAATAGAGTTCGAACAACACTACTCGGCCGTTATTGCTCAACCCGAGCGGGTTGAGCGCTCTGGACTGCTGATCCGTGTAAACCACTGACTGCGCGCCACTCGAGACATTCTCGATATACAGCCCGGGTGATCCGACGCCGTTAGAGACTGCGACCGTAACATAGGCGACCGTCGAAGCGTCATCGCTGATCGGCATTTGGAAATCCACCTCGGCCGGAAACGACAGAGGCATAGCCGATCCGGACACGCTGAACAACGCGTTCCCGCAGAACACCTCACCAAGGGAAGTAATCTGCGCAGTGTTTAGCTGACCGCACGAGGGCGAATAAATTGGCTTCTGATTGCCAAAAAGATCGAACACGGAGTATTGCTGATAAATCGGCTCCCGCCCTCCGGTGATGCACAGCGCGTACCGGGCGTTCTTGCTGATCTGACAGCCGTAAGGAAGCACGTATGGCGTGAACAATCCGGCGAATTGCAGCGTAGTTTGTTGAAGCCCCTGGTAGTTGCAAGGCCCAGCCGGGCAATCCGCGGTGCCGACGTATCCGGGAACGCTTCCGTTGCCACTGACATAGGCGGACGTCAGATTATAGGGGTTCGAAGTCGGCAGCATGGTCGGCACGATGCCCCCGCCGGCCGTCGCGACCCTGGCCATCTGCGCCACGAAATGAATCCCCGTGCCGTCGTAGCGGAAAATCTTCGAATAGGTGTTCTCGTCCGTCGTGCCGGCCAGTTGCAGAGACGATGAAAAGTAGAGCTGCGATCCGTCGTCGGTTACCGCCAGGCCGGAAAATTGCGCCATCGCCGGAATGAGGGAGAGGAAAACGAGAGCAGTGCGCATGGGAGGAGTCTCCAAACAAGAGCGGGCGCGGTACCTTTATACTACATGCTCGATTGGCTCTTCTCCGACCCTTTGCCCGTCGGCACCCCGGCGCCCGATTTCACGTTGCCCGACGAAAGCGGCAATCTTGTCTCACTGGCCTCGCTGCGTGGGAAAAATGTCGTGCTGGTGTTTTATCCTCGCGATGAGACCACCATCTGCACCCAGCAACTATGCGAATTTCGCGACCGCTGGCCCGACGCGCAATCGAAAAACACAGTCGTGTTCGGCGTCAACCCGCAGGGTGCCGAAAGCCATGCGAAGTTCCGCGAAAATCGCCAGTATCCATTTCCGCTGCTCACCGACGAAGGCCAGAAGATGGGCGAGCTTTATCACACCCGCGGCCTGATCGTGAAGCGGACTGTTTATTTGATCGACCCCGACGGCATCATCCGCTACGCCAAGCGCGGCAAGCCGGAGCCGATGGAGGTTCTCGCGGCAGCTGGCTGATGCGGGCTTGCAGAGATCGCTCCCTACGGTCGCGGCTCAGAATCGGGTTTACGTTACATAACTGCTGACCGAGCCGCGACCGCTGGGAGCGATCGTCCGAACGGTTCTCATCGACCTAGCGTGTGTGCGCCGTCTGCCGATACCTCGCCGGCGTCAGCCCGATCTGCCGCCGGAACGTCGCCGAGAAATGGCTCTGGTCGGAGAAGCCGCAAGTCATAGCGATCTCGGCCAAAGGCATTTCGCTTCCCGACACCAGCCGGCACGCATGTTCGATACGCTTGCGGCGCAAAAACTCGCCCACCGTGGTCGAGAAATAACGGCGAAACTCGCGAGACAAATGCACGCGATGCACGCCGGCCGCTGACGCAATCTCCGCCAGGCTCACCTGCCGCAGGAAATTCGCTTCCAGATAATCCCTCGCGATGTGCAGCCACCGCGGGATCACCGCCACTCGCTCCGCGCCAGAATGCCTCGCGCCCTCCGCCAGCATCTCCAGCAAAATTCCTTCAAGCGAAACCAGCGCCAGTCCGTCGCCCTGCCGGAATTCGTGATACAGCCTCTGCGCCAGCCACGTCGACGCGATGCCCTGAATCTCGCCCGGCCGGTCCAGCGCCTTGGTGTGCTCCTCCACCCTCTTCAGCGCCTCCGGCTCCACTTCCACGATCAGGCAATGCGTCCCTTCATCGAACACATTCGCATGATTCTGCTCCGGCGGCAAGTACCGCAGCACGCGCGGCGGACAGATCACACTGTTGGTCGAGGCCCCGTATGTTTCCGCGTAGGGCCCCTCCAGCACGTAGCTCAAAAGGGCGTGCTCATGCCGATGATTGGCCAGCTCCAGCCCCGCCGGGTAATGATTTTCCACCACCTGAAATCCCGGCACGCGGCGCATCGCCACCACGGTGCCGGACGTATCCGCACAGGGGCAATCCTCGCCCCGGTGAAGATGATGATAAGTTTCGAAGCGGGCAGCTTTTGGATTCATTCGGAGACCCTGAATTTGTAACTTATGATGAAACTTCGGACCAATGCGATTTAAATCATTCTACCCGATTCTGGATACCGGTACCGCAGCCCGCCGCCGAATCGATCCTGTGAACGCCGCCGCGCAAATTCTGGAGGGTGGCGCGCGCCTGCTCCAGTTCCGTCATAAAGGTTTTTTTTCGCGTGAGGTGTTCCATCAGGCGCGTGAAATCGCCGCGCTGTGCCGCGACGCGGACGCTTGCTTCGTGATCAACGACCGCGCCGACATCGCCAAGCTGCTGGACGCAGGCCTTCATCTCGGCCAGGACGATCTGCCCCCCGCCGACGCCCGCCTCGTCCTCGGCGGCGCGCTGCTCGGCTTCTCCTCCCATAACGAAGCCCAACTTCGCGCCGCCACGGGCGAGCCAGTCGACTATCTCGCGCTTGGCCCCATTTTTGAAACTCTGACGAAGGTCAATCCCGATCCCGTAGCCGGGTTGGATGAGCTGCGCCGCTTGCGTCCCTTGACCACCCGTCCCCTGGTGGCCATCGGAGGCATCACCCGCGCCAATGTACGCAGCGTGCTGGAGGCCGGAGCGGATTCGATTGCGGTCATCGGCGATTTGTTCCCGGAAAATGGAAACATCCGCGAACGGGTGGAACAATGGATTTCGCTTGTGACTGAGACGGAGGCCAAATTGGCTCGTGGCGTTAAAATAACGGCCCGATAACGGCGAGCGCTCAAAAAAATCCTCTTTTATCGGCATACCCAATCCAAGTTTGCATCCGTCGCGGTGCGGGCACGCACGATTGAAAAACGCTATGTCGATGATCGGGATGAGGTTAACTGCGTCGTTGCGGGCAAATAAACGGCAGGAGCACTCCATTAGATTTTGAGCGTTTGTCCGCATGCTGACGCATGGCGGTTCCGAAGGCTTGTCTTCATCCGTGTTCATCTGCGTTCATCGGCGGCCAATTTTTCTTTCTTATTATGCCGCTGTCCCTCAATTCTTTAGCCAACGGTAGGAGTCGGACAGACGCCAGAGGGGTGTAATAAGACGTTTTTGGCCGCCGATGAACGCGGATGAACGCCGATCCAGATTTTTTCCTCTTGACGCCCGACTCCTTTCGTACTAATTTATTAGTATGCGTTCGCCGAAACCGACCCTGACCGAGCAGGAACTCGAAATCATGAAAGTGGTCTGGCAGCTCGAAACTGCCACCGTCCGCCAGGTTTATGAGACGATGCTCGAACATCGCAAAATCGCCTACACCACGGTCATGACCATGATGAACATCCTGGAGCAGAAGGGCTACCTCAAGAAGCGCCAGGACGACAGGGCGTATGTTTACCGCCCCAGCCAGCCGCAGAAGCAGGTGATCCGCTCCATGGTCCGCGAATTCGTCAACCGCGTTTTTAACGGCTCCGCGGAGCCTCTGCTCGTCCACCTGGTTGAAGATCAGCACCTGGACGCCAAGGACCTGGAAGAAATCCGCAAAACGATCCGAAAGGACGCCAAATGACCCCTGCCCTGATTCTCGACAATCTTCTCGCCTGGTCGGCGCAGGTCGCGTTGCTGGTGGCTGTCGCCGCTCTGGCCTCGCTGACGCTCGCTCATCCACGCGGCCGCCTGATTTTTTGGCAGGGCATCCTGGCCATCGCTCTGCTGCTGCCGGCCGTCGAGCCCTGGCATCAGCCGATGGCCGCGGACACGTCTTCGGTCTCGATCGCGACCAGCGCCGCTCCCGTGATCGTGGCTCGCGAGACCGCGTTCCGCTTTGTTTGGAAGCGCGAATATTTCCTGCTGTTGATCGCTGCCGGCGCCGCGCTGCGATTTCTGTGGATCTGCGCCGGCCTGTTTCGTCTGCGCCGCCATCGCCTCGACGCGCGCATGCTCACCATCCCTCCGGTGCCATTCTCGAATCCGCAGGTGCGGTGGTTTGTCTCGAACACGGTCGGCGGCCCGGTGACGTTCGGTTTTCTGAACCCGTCGATCCTGCTCCCTGCACGCGTCGTCGAACTGGACGCCGATTTACGGGAAGCCATCGCGCATCATGAACTGGCGCATGTGCGCCGCCGCGACTGGTTGTTCGTGCTGCTGGAAGAATCGATCCGCAGCCTGCTCTGGTTTCACCCCGCCATCTGGTTCGTGCTGAGCCGCATCCAGCTCGCCCGCGAACAGGTCGTCGACGCGGAAGTGGTCGGCCTGACCTGCGACCGCGAACGGTATCTCGACGCGTTGGTCGCGGTTGCCGCACAAAGATTGCTTCCGGACGTCGCTCCGGCGCCATTATTTTTGAAAAAACGCCAGCTCGCCGTGCGAGTGGCCGCAGTTTTGAAGGAGACCCGAATGTCGAAACCCCGCACTTTCCTGAGTTTTGCGACTGTCTGTTCGGCCGCGTTGATGGCGGCTCGCCTGGCGGTCTGGATGTTCCCCATGCAAGCACCCGCGCAGACGACTGCCGTAACTGCGACCTACCCCGGAAAAATGATCGCAGCCGGGACCAGGGACGGCTACGGCGTCGTAGTGGAGCCCGGTGCGAAGATTCTGCATCGCCAAGGTGTTTTCTATCCGTCCGGCGTTACTGCGGTTGGAACGGTCGTCGTCGAAAGCACAGTGAACGCAAAAGGGGAAGTGACCGACGCGCACGTGATCAGCGGACCGGACGAACTGCGCAACGCGGCGCTATCGAGCGTTCTCAACTGGCACTTCTCTCCCGAAGGACTTCCGCCGACCGTCCAAAGCACGATCCGCTTTGAGAAGGCTCCCAGCACGGCTGAGAGCACCGTGCCTCTGGTTCCGCACACCACCCAGTACATCAAATCCATCAATGTGAACGGCCTCTCGGACGAGCTGGCGGAAAAAGTGACCGCCATCCTTGCCGTCCATGTTGGCGACATGTTCACAAACGATGCGTTGCTTCGCGTCACATCAGGGGTGAAGCAAGTCGACGAGCATCTGGATGTTTTGACCAGAATCACCGGTCCCGATGTCACTTTGATGTTCGTGCTGCGCCCGTCGGGAGGTGGTATGCCGCGACCGGGCGTGCTGATTGAGAATGGCCCCGCAGCGCCCGTCGCGGCGCCGGCGCAACTTCCGCCTCCTGCCTCGGGCGTGATGCGCATCCGCGTAGGAGGCAACGTGGAGGCGAACAACCTGATCAAGAAAGTGACGCCGCTTTATCCTCCGCTTGCCAAGCAGGCGCGGATCCAGGGAACGGTTCAATTCACGGCTCTGATCGGAACCGACGGCAGCATTCAATCGCTACAGCTTGTCTCCGGCCATCCCTTGCTGGTGGAGTCCGCGCAGGACGCCGTCAAGCAGTGGATGTACAAGCCGACTCTGCTGAACGGCAGCCCGGTGGAAGTGATCACCCAAATCGACGTCAACTATACGCTGTCTCAGTAAGAACATTCCCAGTCGTAAATGTTTTAGAAATCATTTGACAAGCCGCGGGCAGCGACTTATGATGATTGCATCACTGAAAAAGGAGGTGGTCCAGTCGAATGATATCTGGTAGTAATCACTCAACTCTAACTGCGCGTGAGGTGGCCGACTCTTAGTCGTTCACGCTCCTACTGTTCAGGTTTCGTTCAGTGACGAGGCCGCTGCTCCTGTGGACCGGCCCTCTCGCGCGAAAACGAGTCTGAAAATACCCAAAAGGCCCCGAGCCCGGCGACGTTTTTCCGCCGTTCGGGGCTTTTTGCTAGGTCCGCATGCTTACGCATGGCGGTTACCCCTTTTTGATATCCTGCCGAACCGCCATGCGTCAGCATGCGGACAGAACAACCGAACCGTGGTAAACTGGAATTTCCAAGGACATTATTACTATGAAAGCCGGAATCCACCCCGCCTACGAAGCAATCACTGTGACCTGCGCTTGCGGTCACAAGTTCCAGACCCGTTCCGCCCACAAGGGCGACATGCGCGTTGAAATCTGCTCCAACTGCCACCCGTTCTTCACGGGCAAGCAGAAGCTGATCGACACCGAAGGCCGCGTTGACCGTTTCCAGAAGAAGTATCAGAAGGTGAAGGACGCTGCGGAAGCCAAAGCCGAGGCCAAGAAAGTGTCCGATGAGGCGAAGAAGATGTCGCCCATGATCAAAGCCTAAAGAAGAACTAAATGCCGGGGCCAGATCCCCGGCCACCGTTCTGTTTCTGCTGCTGTTCGCGTTCTTTCAGCATTCTCTCGTATTCGGCCTGCTGCTCCGGAGAAAGAATGGAACGGACCTTATCCCGTTGTGCGCTCTCGAGCGCGTCCATTTCGGGACGGTATCGCTCGCGCACCTCGTGAAACTTGGCCCGCGTCTCGTCGTAAATCGAGTTGATCTTCGCTACCTGCTCGTCGGATAACTTCATGCGCGTTTGCATTTCGGCGAGCCGTCTCTTGCGCAAGGCATCCGGTGTCGGATTGCTCTTGACCGTGGTGACGGCGTATAGGGAATGGCCGAACACTCCCAGAACCACACCACATGCAAAGATCAGCCCGACGTAAAGGGCGATCGTTAACCGCGACAGCTTCACCGAGGTCCACCTGCCAGCATATGAATGTAATCAGCGGAGTGTTCCGCGGAGAGCGCTTCCAGGTAGCTTGAGCCGGACGCGGAATTGTCCTGGAATCTCGGAATCAGCACCGCGCCGATCAGCAGCGTCAGCGCGACCGTCGCCATTACGCAGACTTGGGCCCAGTGCTTGAACACGGACACGGTCGCGACACGGCGCGCCTCGATCCGTTTCCACATCCCTGGCATGAAGTCCGCGCTCGGTTCCGGGTCGGGACACGCCATCCGGTACTCTGCAAACATTGCATTTAGTTGGGCGTCGAGCTTGTCATCCATGCGATCCATTCTATACCTCCACCTTACTCCGAGTCATCGGCATTACCGAAGCCGGCTTTAGAGACGGCCTCTTTATTTTCTTTTGCCCCGAATGCCTTCAGCACCCGTTGCCGCGCCCGGAACAACCGGACTTTCAGCGCATTCTCGTTAACACGGTAAATCTTCTCAAGTTCCTTCAGCGACAGCCCTTCTACCTCTTTTAATGTCAGCAGAATCCGGTCTTCCTCGGAAACTTGCCCTAGAAGCGACTGCGCCAGCTCCCGAACCTTCGTCCGGTGCTGCTCCTCATCGCGGCGTTTGCTTCCCGCCGCCGCATCCGCCAACATCACCTGCTGCTCGCTCAGATCCGACATCCGGCTTTCCTGCCGCCGGCGCTGCCGTCTCAAGTAGTCATACGCGGCATTCACCGTCAACCGGTACAGCCACGGTTCAAAAACTTCCGGCGTTCTCAACTGGTCCAGCGAATAATAGAGCCGGAGAAATACTTCCTGCCCCACATCTTCGACGTCCTCAGGCCTCCCGATGGTTCGGGAAATCGTCCCCAGAATCCTCTTCCGGTACGCTTGCACGATCTGATTGAACGCGCTGTCGTCACCGCTTCGAGCCCGTTCTATGAGCTCGAATTCAACCAACATATTTAACCGGACAGTCAACCGGACCGTCAACCAAACCGATACCGCCCGCCTCGCCGACCGGCTCGTTCGCGGTAGTCAAGTCCCAATCTGTACAATAAAAAAGGCGCACCGGCTCACTGCTAGGTTACAACAAAAGGAGCGATAGGACGACCCCTTTCGCGCCCGGGCCGCTTACGCCGCACCGGCCAAACGGCGCATCCGCGCCGGATTGGGGCGTTCAATTCGAACCTTTCGAGCCCGGGGAAGCTCGTAAACCGAATAGCGTTCCAGGCTCAGAATCAGTTCGTCCAGAGCGGCCTTCCGGAGCCGCAGGTAGGCTAGCTTCGCCTGGATGGCACCAGGCGCTTCGGGGGAGTAGCCGGTCATATGGAACAAAAAATACAGTACTAGAACGTACCAGACAATACCCCCGTTTGGGGGCATTACTTGTCATCCTGATCGCGACAGTATAAATAAGTCGTTCAGAATGAGAGTATTATGTAAGACGTGCTAAAATAAAAGTTCCATGGATTTTCTCGCAGGCCTCAATCCCCGCCAGCGCGAGGCGGTCGAGCATGCCGAAGGCCCTCTTCTCGTTCTTGCCGGCGCCGGAAGCGGCAAAACCCGGGTGATTACGCACCGCATCGCCCACCTGATGAGCGCCCACCACGTGCCCGGATGGGCAATTCTGGCCGTGACCTTCACCAACAAAGCGGCCGGCGAGATGAGGGAACGGGTCCGGTCCCTGGTTTCGGGAATTGGCTCCGAAAGCCTGCCCACAGTGGCGACGTTTCACTCCTTCTGCGTCCGCCTGCTCCGGAGGGAGGGTGCGCCGCTGGCCCAAATCCGGCCCGGATTCACGACCCTGTTCACGATTTACGACGACGACGACCAGATCAGCCTGCTGAAAGGCGTCTATAAATCGCTGGGCCTGGACGACAAGTTCATGGCCTACCGCGCGGCGCTGTCGAAAATCAGCAGCGCCAAGAGCATGAAGCAGACGCCCGAGGATCTGGAGCGCGAAGCCACCGATCCGGTTTCGAAGCGTTTCGCCGTGGTTTATGAGCGCTACCAGGCGAAATTGAGGGAATCGAATGCGCTGGATTTCGACGATCTGCTGCTTGAAGCCGTCCGCCTGCTGCAACACGACGCGCCGACGCGCGAGAAATTGAACCGGCGCTACGAATTCCTGATGGTGGACGAGTATCAGGACACCAATCGCAGCCAGTACGAGCTGATGCGTCTGCTATCAGCCGACCGCGGCAACATTGCCGTCGTGGGCGACGAGGACCAGTCGATTTACGGTTGGCGCGGCGCGAACATCCGCAACATTCTCGACTTCGAGCGCGATTTTCCAGGCGCCGTGATCATTCGGCTGGAGCAGAATTATCGGTCGACCAAGAATATTCTGGAAGCGGCCAGCGCCGTGGTCGCGAATAACACCGAGCGCATCGGGAAATGGCTGTGGACCGAGGCCGAAGCGGGGCAGAAAATATCGCTGTACGAAGCTCCCGACTCGGAAAACGAAGCATTGTGGATCGCTGACAAAGTCGAGGCGTCGTTCCGCGAAAATCCCAAGGATCGGGTGGCGATTCTTTACCGGACAAATTCTCAATCCCGCCAAATTGAAGAGGCTCTTCGACGCTACGGTCGCAAGTACATCGTGGTCGGCGGGTTCAGTTTCTATCAGCGCGCCGAGGTGAAGGACATCCTTGCCTATCTGAAGGTGCTGGTCAGCCCCCAGGATTCCATCAGCCTGCTGCGGATCGTCAACACGCCTGCGCGCGGCATCGGCCGCACGACGATGGAACAAGTCGAGCAGTACGCGTTGCAGCACAACATGGCTCTGTGGTCGGCGTTGGGCCGGATGCTTGAGGAGCGTGTGTTTCCCGGGCGAGCGGAAGCGGCGCTTTCGGCATTTCACCGGATGATTACGGAGCTCGCTCGCCAAGTGGATGCACGGCCCATCGCCGATTCCTTACGCGACCTGATGGAGCGCACCGGCTATCGCAGGATGCTGGAAGAGGAGAACACCGAGGAAGCGAAGACGCGGCTTGCGAACCTGGACGAACTGCTGAACGCGGCGGTGGATGCGGGCGAGCGCGGCGAAAGCATCCGCGATTTTCTGGATCACGCGGCGCTGGTGGCCGACGCCGATTCGACCGACGAACGCGCGCCGGTATCGCTGCTCACGATGCACAACGCCAAGGGGCTGGAGTTTCCGGTGGTGTTCATCGCGGGCCTCGAAGAAGGCCTTTTTCCGCACAGCCGTTCTCTGAACACCGAGAGCGCGATGGAAGAGGAGCGGCGGCTGTGTTACGTCGGCATGACGCGCGCCGAGAAAAAGCTGCACCTCACGTGGGCGCGCTACCGGAGGCGTTTCGGAGGAGGACAGCCGGAGCCGTCCATCCGATCGCGGTTCCTGAAAGAAGTTCCGCCGGGGCTGATCGAAAGCGTGCGGTCGATGCAAGGCATGGACCTTTTCGCGGAGCGTCACGAGGTCCGCGAAACTGCTCGCCGAAACCTTTATACTGGGAAGACTTACAACTCGGTTGAGAACATTAAACAGTTCTTTTCCGAGAAGGGGATGCCGGTCCCGCAGGGGATTGGAGCAGCGGCTCAGCAGCCAAAGGCTGCTATCAATGCGCCCGCCCCTGCGCCGCTAGTCAAGAAAGCAGCAAAGAAGTTTGGACCAGGCTCGGTGATTGAGCACGCCAAATATGGCCGGGGCACCGTGTTGCGCGTCGAAGGATCGGGCGAGGACACGAAAGTGACCGTGAATTTTCCGAGTTACGGATTGAAGAAACTGATCGCGAAATTCGCAGGAATAAAGATTGAATGAATACTAAGAAAATTGAAGACAAAGACGAACGCAAGAAGCTGAAGCGCGCCGCGCGCAAAAAGGCCGCTCCGAAAGCCAAGCGGGCCAACGATGTGGACCGCGGCTCGCAGAAGCGCAAAGTGAAGAAGGTCGTTAAGGGCCAGCGTAAGCGCTAACGGCCGGTCACGATGTCGGCTCTCTTCCGCACCAAGAGCATCGACGATCTGATCGCGTCTTCCGAGGAGCCGGCAAGGCGGCTCAAGAAGACGCTCGGGCCGTGGAGCCTTGCGTTTCTGGGAGTGGGGATCGTCATCGGGTCGGGCATTTTCACGGTCACCGGCACCGCGACAGCGGGAAGAGTCCTGAAGGTCGACTCGTTGCTTCACGCGACGGTGCTCGACCTGGTGACCAGCGGAGGGCACGCCGCATCGACCATGGGACGGCCCGGCGCTGGTCCGGCGATCACCATCTCGTTTTTGCTGGTGATGCTGGCGTGCATCGTGGCCGGCCTCTGCTATGCCGAACTGGCTTCGATGATTCCCATCGCGGGCAGCGCGTACACGTACGCCTACGCGATTTTGGGCGAGATCATCGCCTGGATCATCGGCTGGGATCTCATTCTCGAATATGCCGTAGCGAATATGAGCGTCGCGGTGGGATTCTCGGCGTACTTACAGGACCTCACCGACAACATATTTGGATTCCATCTGCCTCCGGCGATTGCGTACCCGATGTTCCCTGCGCCCGGCTCGCCGGGCGGCATTTTCAACATTCCCGCGCTGGCGATCACTCTGGCGATCACCTGGGTGCTGGTGAGAGGCGTGCGGGAGAGCGCGCAGACGAACACTATTATGGTGATCATCAAGATCGGCGCGATCCTGATTTTCTGCATCGGCGCGGCGAGGGCGATCAATCCGGTGAACTACCATCCGTTCGCGCCGAACGGATTTTCGGGCATCCTGACCGGCGCGTCGATCGTGTTCTTCACGTATATCGGATTCGACGCAGTCTCGACGGCAGCCGAGGAGTGCAACAGGCCGCAGCGCGACGTTCCCTTCGGCATCATGGCGACGCTGATCATCTGCACGATTCTTTATGGAGGCGTCGCATTGGTGCTGACCGGGATCGCGAACTGGCGGACGCTGGACCCGGATTCTCCGGTGGCGGTGGCGCTTAAAAATCTGGGCTACAACCGGCTACGGCTGATCGTGAGCGCGGGCGCGTTGACGGGCATGATCTCGTCGCTCTTGGTGGGTCAATACGGGCAGGCACGGATCTGGTTTGCGATGTCGCGCGACCGGCTGATGCCGAAGATGTTCTCGGTGGTGCATCCGGTTTATCAGACGCCATACATCAGCACGTGGATCGCGGGGATTTTCGTGGGCGTGCCGGCGGGGTTGTGGGATATCGATACCTTGGCCGAGTTGTCGAACATCGGCACGCTGTTCGCGTTCGTCGTGGTGTCGGCGGGAGTCATCGTACTGCGAAAAAAACAGCCGGAGCGTCCGCGCAGCTTCCGGGTACCGTTCGTGCCGCTGGTGCCGATCCTGTCGATCGTGTGCTGCTCAGTCCTGATGATGGGGCTGCCGCTGGTAACGTGGCTCCGGTTTTTTACGTGGCTGGCGATTGGGTTGGTGGTGTATTTTACCTACGGGCACAGGCGGACGGCGGGGACATAAATGGTAATCTGTCCGCATGCTCACGCATGGCGGTTCAACGGAACCGCGACCGTCAGGGAGCGGACAGCGCTAGAATCCTGAATCGTAATCGTAGCCATTCTCGGCCCAGTAATCGCGTGGGCGCGTATCGCTGAACGTGATCTTGCCGATCCGCTTCAGGTTCTTGATTCCATACTTCACCGGAATAATCAGCCGCAGCGGAGCACCGTGATCGTTCGTCAACGGCTGGCCGTTCATTTCATAGGCGAGCAGCGTTTGGGGATGCATCGCCGACGCGCGGTCCAGGCCGACGTAATATCCTGCGTCCGGCGTCTCCAGGCCGACCCAGGCCTTTTGCATCGCTCCCGCTGGTCCGTGCGCCGCCGCGAAATCGGAAAATTTCGCACCACTCCATTTCATGATGTAGTTCCAGCCTTCGATGCACTTGAACTGCGTGATCTGCTCGACTTTGGGAAGTGCTTTAATCTGATCGAGCGAAAGCGCGTTCGCGCCGTCTACCATTAGCTTCCAATCGGCGTCAGGCTCGCCGTCGAGGCCTTCGTCGCCGTTGACTTGCGCCTCGCCGATCTCGGATGCATCGAAGGTGCGCGCCAGCCGTGTTTCGCTGAACAAAGTGCGGGAGAACACGTCATCCAATTGTTCCGCCCGGCGTAGAGGCCTTTGGACTCCGTCTTCGGCCGTGCCAGTGCGAATCCACTCCCAGGTTCCCAGGCCCGCCAGAGCGGCGATGCCTCCGGTGATGAAGCTGCGCCGGGTGCGGCGCGCGATTTCCCGTTCACTCATTTCCATCGACAACCTCGAATCCAGTAACCATCGCACGGAAATTGTTCCAGCCCGCGCGAATCACCTGCGAAATGTGAACGAGAAAGAATCCGACATAACCGAGCGTCAGCAGAAAATGCTCGACGCGCGCCGCCGCATAACCGCCGAGCATCGCGTTCAGCCACCCGAACTGCACCGACTTCCAGATCGCGAGACCGGTGATCAGCGATCCGAAACCCATCACGATGATGCTCGAATAAGCGATCTTCTGCGCGCCGTTGAATTTCTGGCGCGGCAGAGGCGTCTTGCTGAGGCCCAGATCGTGCAGCACTACTTGGATCGCTTCGCGCAGAGTGCTGCGATTGGGAACCAGGTAGCGCCATTCGCCCGAAATCAGCGTGTACAGCACGTAACATACGCCGTTGATCGCGAACAGCCACATGAACAGAAAATGCCAGGCCATCCCTTCTGCGAGACGCGAGTTGATACTGAACGCGTCGTAAAAACTCTGCGGGAAAAAATGAAAAACAGTGGTGTCGCCCCAGCTGACCTTATAAACATCGTTGGCCCAGTAGATCAGCAGGCCGCTCCAGATCATGATGGTGAGCAGCGGGAAATTGATCCAGTGAAACCATCGAATGGCGGCCGGATGTTTGGGCTCTATTTGCTTCAAAGACGCGATTTCCTTTCTTACCCGGTAATCGCTTCCCGAAGAGGAAAAGTTACGGTCGATAATAAATGCGGACGAGGCTCCGACCCATTCCAGGTCGCGGTTGTGATCGACGCCCATCATTTTTCCGCGGCCCATGCGGATGATGGTGGTTACCGAACGGAGGTCGTCAAGCCAGAGATACATCATCCGGATTTCAGCCTTGGTCGCGCCGTGCGGCGTTTCTATCAGCGATGCGAAATTGACGCGTTCTTGCAGGATGTACTCGTCCGGATTCTTCACGCGGGCGATGTCGTCGCTGGTGGGTCCGATCACCACGCCCAATCCGGCGAAGGAATAGAGCGGCTTCAAAACCCAGTTTTCGAGATCTGGCGGCACGCCTTCGCTCAAGAATCGAGTTTGTGGGACGGAAGCGTGCTTCAAAAACGGCAGTGAAAATTTGCTGATGCGGAAATACCAGTTGGGATGGCCGGCCCATTCAACCTGTAGGTCGTCGCGATAATCGAATGGCGTTTGGATGTTCTTCCTCTGTAATTCGTCGACGATCACGCGGTTATAGATGCGCTCGATCGGCACGCCCTCGTGAAAGAGCCGGTTGCCGCGCTTCTCGACCTTGGTGATGCAGACGGTTTTGATACCGAGCATTTTTTCAGTCAGGAGAAAATCGGGAAGGGTTTTTTGCTCGAGCGGGTCGATTTCGAGGAGCACAACGTTTTCCGGATCGTGATCGCCGAGCACCGCGCGGCGAAATTCGGATTCGAACGAAGGGTCCAGCGCGGCACCTAGTTCGTAGGCCTCCTTATATGTTCGCTGGAGAAACGGCTGATACGCGTAGAGCGAAGGAAAGGCCTGGATCTCGACCAGCTTCGGCTCCAAGGCTTCGGTCAAGCCGAAATCCACCTGGATGAACAGCGGACGCGCGTCCTCGTTCGGCACCCGATACTCAGCGGGAATCGTGACGTCGCTGCGCTTCAAGTACTCGGGCGTCATCAACTGCTGGATCAGCTCGCGGCCGTCCTGTTCCATCCGCTCCACCAGCGCGCGCGGAAGGAAAATGGGCGTTTCGCAGTTCCGGAATTTGACGTGGGTCCCGCACCCGTCGTCGAGCATTTTTGAGAAGCGCTGGTAGCGCTCCGGCGTGTATTGAGCGTTGAACTGGCGGCGCAGTTCGGGAATCATCTTAGATCAGAAACTCGCCGGACCGCATGATTTGCCGGTCGTCGGCCCAGATGTCGAATTTCGTGCCGACGACATCGATATGCGTCGAGCTGTCCCACTGCGCTCCGGTGTGCGCGCCGTAGGGGCTGCCAAAGGCGATGTGGACGCCGGGAATTTTTTCGTCCTGCAAGATGTTTCCAATCACGCCGTGCAGACCGATGTTGGTGCCGATGGCGAACTCGCCCACGCGGTCGCTGTTTTCGTCGGTGTGCGTGTAGCGCCAGAACTCATCCTGCAATTCGCGATTGGCGCAGGATGCCTCCACCAGGCGGTTCTTCGCGACGTGAATGGTCAGCGGTGTATCGCGCAGATCGCCGTACTTGGCGCAGAGATAGTCGCCCACCACTCCGTCGATGACGAAGACTCCGTTCACTTCGCCGGGCGCGGTGAACACTTCCCCGCCGGGAAGATTGCCCCATTTATTCGGGCTGATGATGCCGCTGGTTTTGAGCCACTTGTAGTTCGGATTGAGATCAGCCACGATATCCGTTCCGGCAGCGGTGCGGGCGCGGACTTTGCGCGACGCGGTGGCGATTTCCCACACCTTCACGCTCAATTCGTCCACTTTCTTGAAATCGGCGCGCATCCCTTCCAGCATGATGCGGCGCTCGATGTTCACCATGTGGGCGTGGCGCATCTTGCGGCGATTGACGACGTCGGTCATCTGCATGCGCGTGCGCAATTCATTCTTCTGCGCTACGACGGCGAAAATGCTGACCTGGCTCGATTCCATGTCATCCAGAACCGCGCGCGGCATATCGATCAAAGGCCTTTCGGCAAGCTCTTCCAGCACGAACGTCTGATACGGCGAGCCGAGTTTTTCCAGCTCGGCGGCGATGCTCGCCGCGATTTCCAGGCACGCCCAGTCCGTGATCAGCGTCACTTTTTCTTCCGCCTGGATGCGCAGGCACACGTGCACCGCGTTGTAGGCGCCGGGCGAAAATTCCGGGTCGAAGGCCCGCGCGATCAACGGGCAGCCCCCGTGCCCGCGAATACCGACGATTCCGTCTCCTCGATGATGTAATCCACCACTTTCGTCAAATCTCCTGTTTCCCTGAATACGCGGAGTTGGCGGTCCGCGCCGTTCCCGTTTTCGACGATCTTGCGAATGCCGGCAATCGCTTCGCGCGATCCGAGTTCATCAAGAACGTCGTCGACAAACGCCAGGTATTCTTCCACCAGATCGCGCATGGGAACCTCAACGCGGCGTCCGAAATCGATCAGCTTGCCGTCCAGGCCATAGCGCGCGGCGCGCCACTTATTTTCCATGATCAGCGCGCGCCGATAGAGGCGGAATCCCTGGTTCGCCTCATGCAGCTTATACAATTTTGCCACGGTCGCCTGAATCAGCGCAGCCAGCGCGATGGTTTCATCCAGGCGCATGGGGATATCGCAGCAGCGGAATTCAAGGGTAGTAAAGGTGGGATGAGGGCGGATGTCCCACCAGATTTTTTTTGCGTTGTCGATGCAATTCGTGCTGACCAGAAGATCGACGAAGCTCTGATATTCGCCCCAGCTGGGGAAATAGTCGGGGATATTCGTCCGCGGAAATTTATCGAACACTTTGCAGCGATACGATTTCAGCCCCATGTCCATGCCGGTCCAGAACGGCGAGTTGGCCGATAACGCCAGCATGTGGGGGACGAAATAACGAGCGGCGTTCATCAGGTGAATCGCAGTTTCGCGATCCTCCACGCCGATGTGCACGTGCAGCCCGAAAATCAGGTTCGCGCGCGCGACGGCTTTCATATCCTCGACGATGACGTAGTAACGCTCATCGGGATAAATTTCCTGCTTCCGCCAATCGGCGAAGGGATGCGTGCCGGACGCGGCGAGGCGCAGGCCGTTTTCGCGAGCGAGCGTGATGATGGCGCCGCGCAGCTGACGGACTTCCTCGCGCGCCTGCTGAATGTTGTTGCAGATGCCGGTGCCCACCTCCACCACGCTTTGATGCATCTCCGCCTTCACCGCTTCCTTGAGCTGCAACTTGCCCTTGGCAATGATTTCGGCGTCGATGTGCGACCGCAGATCGCGCGTCACCGGATCGATGGTCTGATACTCTTCCTCGATGCCGATGGTGAAGCTGGGGCGGGTCATGACAGGAAACTCGACCATTTCATTTCCACGGGCTTCGGCTCCTTCAGAGCCTCTTCCACAGCGTACTCGGCCACCGCATCGACGATCCAGTCGAAGTTTTTCTTGCCGACCGACGTCAGTTCCGCGTCGGGCGCGGGATTCAGAAAATCGATGGCGTAGGGAATACCGTCCTCCACGGCGAACTCGACGGTATTGAGATCGTAGCCGAGCGCGCGGCACAGCTTCAGGCAATCGCCTTCGACACGCCGGTACATCTCCGGATCGATCGGCGGGCCGTCCAGCACGTAGCGATGCGCGTGCGGACGGCGCGGATCGTAGGGCATGATGTGAACTTTCTGCTGGCCGACCACGTAGCAGCGGTAATATTCGGTGAAGTTGACCGCCTTCTGAAGCGTCATGCAGAGGTCGCCTGTGTCGTCGTAAGCGGTAAACAGTTCGGCCGGCGTGTCCACTTTATAAACGCTCTTCCAGCCTCCTCCGCTGAACGGTTTCAGGAACGCGGGAAAGCCGACGTAATCGAAAATTTCATCCCAGTTGAGCGGAAAAATGAGATTGCGCATCGAAAGCGCAGTGGTCCCCGGCGGATGCGATTTGTGCGGCAGCAGCACCGTGGGAGGAACCGCGACGCCGATTTTGGAGGCCAGCGCGTAGTTGAAGAATTTGTCGTCCGCACCCCACCAGAAGGGATTGTTGATGACTCTGGCCCCGTTCAACGCGGCGTTTTTCAGATAGGCGCGATAGAAGGCGATGTCGTGCGAGATGCGATCGACGATGACGCGGTAGCCCGATGGCTCGGCCATCTTGATGCCGCCGATGTGGATGTGCTCGGCCTCGACGCCTTCGACGCGCATCGCGTTGATGCGGTCTACCAGAGCAGGGGGGAAGCTGGTCTCCATTCCGTAGATAATGCCGATTTTTCGCATGCTGATCGCATGGTATCGCAGACGCGGGGGCTCATGGCCGCTCCTGCCGGCTCGAAACAGAGCCGCGACCTGCAGGAGCGGTCCACACCGCTATAACCCCATCCCGTGAGGGCGGGGATTCCAGCAAGCTACAGGAATTTAACGACCATCGCCTGCCACCACGGCCAGTCGTGGCCCGCGCCGTCGCCCCAGATATCCAGCGTGTGTGCGATTCCCTTGGCCACCAGAATGCGGGAGAGCCGCTCATTTTCCGCGCGGCAGATATCGTACTCGCCCGCCGCCAGAACGATGTTCATGCGGTTCAGCGCGGGGTCGTTCAAATTGGGCAGAAAATCCGGAGGGCAGTTGTAATAGCAGGTGTCGTCGTAGTAGCCGTCCAGAAACTGGTGAATGTCGAAGGCTCCGCCCATACTGACGAATTCAGTGACCAGGCTCGGATGCTTCAACGCGAAATTCGCGGAGTGATAGCCGCCGAAGCTGCATCCGGTGGCTGCCAGCTCTGGAGACGAGTTGCGCGAGCGGACAAACGGAACTACTTCGTTTACCAGGTAATGGTCGTATTGCTCGTGCCTCGCCGCGCGCTGCGCCGGATGAATGGATTTGTTGTACCAACTCTCCGCGTCCACCGAATCGACGCAGAAGGCCTGGATCTGGCCTCGTTCGTACTGATCGCCGATGATGCCGATCATGTGGCGACTTTCGTAATCGAAGAAGCGGCCCATGGAGGTCGGGAAGACGATCACCGGCAATCCGGCATGGCCGAAGACCAGCAGTTCCATCTCGCGCCCGAGGCTGGGGCTGTACCACTTGTGATATTCGCGATTCATCGGATCATTCGATCATAGCCGAACCCAACGTTTTGCTTTTGCTTCGAAGCGAGGCAGGGCGCCGGTCTCCACGGTCGACACCGGGATGCGCAGCGAAAACGCGTTGGTGAGCGCGGCTTCGATTCGCGAGGCTGCGCCGGATTCGGCTTCGACCTGAATGTGGAGTTGTGTCAGGGCGCGCTCGGTGCGTACTTCGACGCGATATTCGGTGACGCCTTCAGCCCGAAGCACCTCTTCCACCGCGGTGGGATAAATATTGACGCCGCGGACCACCACCATGTCGTCCGTTCGGCCGAGAATGCCGCCTTCAAGCGCCAGGTCCGTAGTGCCGCAGGCGCAGGTGCCGCGAACGGCGCGGACCAGATCGCCGGTGCGGTAGCGGATCAGAGGAGAGCCGATGCGGCCCAGGTTGGTGAGGATCAGCTCTTCGTCGATCACCTCGGCGACATAAGAGGATTCGATCACGTGCAGAACGCCGGGGCGCGCGGGACAACCGTAGCTCACCGGACCGGTCTCGGTCATTCCGTGATGATCCACCACCCTCGCGCCGGTCCACAATTTCTCGATGTGCGCGCGTGTGGACGGGATGCTGCCTCCGGGCTCACCCGCGACGACGATGCGGCGGACGTGCGATGCTGCTAAATCGACGTTTGCCTCTTCTGCTGCTTCGGCCAGGCGGATGGCGTAGGTGGGCGTACAGCAGAGCACGGTGGAACGTGTGTCGAGAATCGTGTGCAGGCGGACCGAAGTGCGCATGCCTCCGCCCGGAATCGCCAGCGCGCCCATGCGCGTCGCCGCTTCGAAGGCAGTCCAGAATCCGAGAAACGGTCCGAAGGAGAAGGCGAAAAAAATGTGATCCTTCGCCGTGATACCCGCGGCTTGATAGACCCGGTCCCAGTTGCCGAGCATCCAGCTCCAGCTTTCGTTGGTATCGAGCCAGTGGAGAGGATGGCCCGAGGTTCCGCTGGTCTGGCAGAACCGCGTATAGCGGTCCATCGGAAACGTAAGGTCGGTTCCGTAAGGAGGGTTCGCGGCCTGATCGTCGATCAACTCCTGCTTGGTGGTAAAAAACTCCGCGTCGTCCGCCGCTTTGCGCGCGTAAAAGCGATTCGCCGGAAGAATCGAGTCAAGCAGCCTGCGAATAGAAGCGTGCATCTTAGTGTGGCGCACGCACTCGTGCGTGCCGCGTCGAGACTCGTCTCGATGCCCGTGTCACCCTTGAACCGATACCGCTTCTTCGTGGAGTAGCGGAGCCCCGTGTTTCAACGGCTCGGGCAGCTTCGCGTGCTTCGCCATCCCTTCATACATCGGCGTGAAATCGTACGTCAGGTTGCCGATCAGGCAATCGGTCACGTCGCCCTTCATGGCTGGAAATTCCTTCAGATATTCGCGGAAGCTGAAGTTGTGATCGTAGAAAGCGTAGACCAGCGCGCGCATCGATTCGATGCTCTTGCAGAGGTCGCTGCCGTAATTGACGAACCGCTCGGCGGAAAAATCGCCGTCCGTCAGGCACGCGTCGGCGAAATTTGCGCCCATCTCGCCGCTGTAAAGCGCAAGGAACACGCCGGAGGAAAAGACCGGATCGAGGAACGCGAACGCGTCGCCGGTGAGAATGAGTCCCTTGGCTCCGCAATGGCGCGAGCGGTAGGAATACTCGCCTGTCACGCGATAGGGTCCGGTTTGTTCGCCCACAGCGAGATGATCCTTGATCCAGGTGTTGCACTCCACTTGGCTGTCGAAAATCTCCTTCAGGTCTTTCGAATCCTTATAAAGATAGTCCTTCTCCGCCACCACGCCGACGCTGACGATGTCGCCGGCCAGTGGAATGTACCAGAACCAGCCTTTTTCCGGCACATACGCGACGGTGGTTGCGCCTTCGTCGTAGCCGGAATCGCGCTTCGCGCCCTTGTAATAAGTCCAGACAGCGATTTTGTTCAAGTACGGGTCGCGGATTTTCCAGCCGCTGCGGGTGACGAAAAATGTGTCGCGTCCGGTGGCGTCGATGGTGATGGGCGCGCGGAATTCCTGCGTGGAACCATCTTTGGCAACAGCCTTGACGCCGACAACACCTCCGTTCTCCCAAATCCCTTCGCGAACGGTGGTCTCTTCGTGAACGATTGCGCCTTTTTCCCGGGCGTTATCGAGCATCAACTGGTCGAACTCGCTGCGCAGCACCTGCCATGTTTGCGCCGCTTCGTGTTGAAGGTGCGTGTGGAAATAAAACGGAACCGACGCGCGGCCGTCGGGGCTGACGAACTGGACGCTGTATTTTTTCGTGAACGCCGACTTCTTCATCTTGTCGAGGACGCCGATCCGCTCCATAGTGAAGTAGCCGTACGGCAGCAGCGATTCGCCGATGTGATAGCGGGGAAACTTCTCTTTTTCCAGCAGGACGACTTTTCGTCCCTTGAGCGCCAGCGTTGCCGCGGCAGTGGAACCGGCGGGACCGCCGCCGATCACGATTGCGTCGTAATTATTCATGAAAACTCTCAGGTGGAAGAATCTCCAAAACCTGCGCCAGTTTGCGGCCGGTGCTGTTGCCCAGCACGTTGCGTCGGCCGAAAAGGCGCGCCGGCGCGACGATTCCCAAGGCGCGGCAGATGCAGTCATCTGCCTCTACCTCGAAAAAAGCGTCGGGCTTGCTGAAATGTTTGATCGCCTGGGATTCGAGAATCGTGCCCAGGGGCAGCTTGCGTTCGAGCACCAGGTCGCGCGCCGCGGTGGGGAATTCGTCGAGATAAATTTTGATTGCCCCGAAAACGGCCGGCGTTTCGGTGCCTTCCGGAACCAGCAGGATCTGCCGCGAGAAAACCTCGTGGTCGAGGGCGTATTTCAGCACGCGCAGACTCATCTTTCGATCATAAGCGGCTTCGAGCGTCGGCGTCATGTCGCGATCGTGAACCAGCAACCGCCGGTATGGCTCCGGCATCTCGCGCCCGTTGATCCGCGTCGCGGAAGGCAAGGCGAGGCCCGCCTCCGCGTAAAATTCATTAAGAGGATAAAGAAGGTCGACTGCGGATAAAGTTGCGGCTAAAGTATGGATAAGTTCAGGCATAGCGGGCCGTCCGGTGCTGTGGCAGAAAGAAGTCGTGTAGCAGCCGGTCGACCTGGAGCAGCCCGTCGCGATTCAGAAGCAGCGTGCCGTGGTCCGTCGCGAGCAGACCCCGCTCTTTCAGATTTTGGAGAGGCTCTTCGAATCGCCTCTCGACATCGACGCCGAATTTTCGCTGGAAATAAGCGCTTTCCACATGACCCAGCTTCATTTGCAGCACGAACTCGCGGATCATGCGCTCTTCCGGGTTGGGCGTCAGGGCTCGATATAAGGGCAGTTCGCCGCGGTGGATCGCAGCCAGGTACGGATCCCAGTCGTGCTGATTCTGAAAATGCGTGCCGCCGACGTGGGAGAACGAAGCGACGCCGACGCCAATCAGGTCGGCTCCAGCCCACAGCAGGTCGCGATAAAGAAATTTCGCTTTCTTAGTCTTCTTCACCGCCGTGTACGCGCTGGCGATATCGTAGCCGGCCAGTTCCAAAGCGGCGAACGCGTCCTTCACCCAGCGGCGCTTGGTCTTCCAATCGGCCACGGGCGCGGTAGTCTGCCCCATGATCTTCATCTCTTTAAAGATCCCTGTGTTGTACGGCACTTCCATCTGATAAATCGTGACCGAATCCGGATCGAGGGCGATGGTTTTCTGGATGCACTCCTGCCAGTTCGCTTCCGTCTCGCCCATCATGCCGGCGATCAGGTCGATATTGATCTGCGGAAAACCGATGGAGCGCGCATACTCGTAGGACCGCGCCACTTCCTTCGACCGGTGCGCGCGCCCGTTGATCTCCAGAATGTGATCGTCGAAATTTTCGATGCCGAGGCTGAGCCGCGTCACGCCCTGATCCTTAATCGTGCGCAGCTTGCCTTCGGTCAGCGTGCCCGGCTCGCATTCGAACGCGACCTCTTCCACTTCGTCCCAGGGCAGCAGCCGCTTCATGGCGTCGACGGTGGCGGTCAACTGCTTCGACGATATATAGGATGGAGTGCCTCCGCCGAAATAAATGAATTTCGGCTTACGGCCGCCGATGAAGCCTTTCTTCGAGTAAATCTCCAGCTCTTTCATCGCCGCGTCGAGGTAGCCTTCGATTTCCGCGGCGTTCTTGTCGGTATAAACCTTGAAGTAGCAGAACGTGCAGCGCTTGCGGCAGAACGGAATGTGCAGATATACGCCAAGCGGCGTACCGGGAGCCGGAGGACGATTGAGAGCCGCGTGCGCGTCCGCTACGTTGGCCTCGCTCCAGAACGAATACGGCGGATAATTCGAGACGAAGTAGTTGCCGACAGTTGTCTCTTCATCAAGAATCGGGGGCAAGGCCATATTATGTAGACGCTTTCAGGGTGTCGAAGGTCACAGCTTTAACAGCGCCCGCAGTCGTTTCGTTTGCACGCGGCTGACGGGGATTTCGGTTTGTTTCTTATCGTCCATCCGCAACTGGAAGCTGGATTTGAACCACGGGATGACCTCTTTAATACGATGAATGTTCACCAGGTAGGAGCGATGCACCCTCCAGAACATGTCCGGGTCCAGGTTCGACTGCAATTCCTCGATCGTCCGATAATTCGATTGCCCTTCGAGCGCGGAGGCCACCACGGTGATCAGGCCGTCCTCGATGGTCGCGTACACCACGTCCTGCGCATCGACGATAAAATTGCGCTGATTATTCTTCACCAGCAGCTTGGTTCTTTGCAGCGAAGGCTTGGGCGGAGGCAGTTCGGAGGGCGCGACCTTCAATTTGTCGGCGACGCATTTGCGCGCACGGTCGATGGCTTGCGCGAGCCGATCCTTCTCCACCGGCTTCAATAAATAGTCCAGCGCTTCCCACTTGAACGCTTCGACGGCATACTGGTCGTAAGCGGTCGCCATGACGAAATAGGGGAGCGGGACGCCCTTCTCGCGCAGCTTGCGCAGGACGCCCATGCCGTCGAGGCCGGGCATCTGGACGTCGAGAAACACCAGATCCGGCTCCAGGTCCATGATCAGCTGCACGGCCTCGATTCCGTTCGATGCCGTGGCGACGACCTCGACGTCTGTAAACTCCCGTAATTGATAGGAAAGTTCGTCGGACGCGAGCTTTTCGTCGTCCACGACGATTGCCGAGATCGCGAGGGAAATAGCCGCGGCAGTCGCGCGATTAGGCATAAAATGTTAGTATAACGTAAGCATTCCCACGTCTAGTGAAGCGATATCCGCCGACGTTGGGACACTTCTAAGGAGTTCACGGTTTTGTCCTCTGAACAGAACGTCAAAATTGCGCCTGCCGATGGCAAGCTGGGTGTATTAATCCCCGGCATTGGCGCGGTTTCCACGACATTTATCGCCGGCGTCGAAGCGATTAAGCGCGGCATGGCCGCACCGGTCGGATCGCTCACGCAACTCGCCACCATCCGCCTCGGCAAGCGAACAGACAACCGCTCGCCCATGATCAAGGATTTCGTCCCTCTGGCCGGATTGGACGATCTGGTCTTCGGCGGCTGGGATATTTATGAGGATACGGCGTACGAAGCTGCGGCCAACGCGCGCGTGCTGGAGGGGCCCCAGCTTGAGAAGCTGAAGGAGCCTCTCTCGGCCATCAAGCCGATGAAGGCCGTCTTCGATCAGGAATACGTCAAGCGCATCAACGGCCCCAACGTCAAAGAAAACGGCAGCAAGATGGATAAAGCGGAAATGCTGATGGACGACATCCGCAATTTCCAGGAGACCAACGGCGTTTCCCGTTCGGTGATGATCTGGTGCGGGTCCACCGAAGTGTTCCATCGCTCCGCGGCCGTCCATCAGACTCTCAAAGACTTCGAATGCGGCCTGATGAAGAACGACCCTGAAATCGCGCCCAGCCAGATATACGCGTACGCGGCGCTGAAGAGCGGGATCCCGTTCGCCAACGGCGCCCCGAACCTGACCACGGACATGCCCGCGTTGCTGGAATTGGCGCGCGAGCGCAATCTGCCGGTGTGCGGAAAAGATTTTAAAACCGGGCAGACGTTCATGAAGACGCTGATCGCGCCGGGCCTGAAGGCTCGCATGCTGGGCTTGAACGGCTGGTTTTCCACCAACATCCTGGGCAATCGCGACGGCGAAGTTCTGGAAGATCCGGGTTCGTTCAAGAGCAAGGAAGAAACCAAGCTCAGCGTGCTCGATCAGATTTTGCAGCCCAAGCTGCACCCGGACCTGTACGGCAATTTTTATCACGCCGTGCGCATCAACTACTATCCTCCGCGCGGCGATGCCAAGGAAGGCTGGGATAACATCGACATTTTCGGATGGCTCGGCTATCCGATGCAGATTAAAATCGACTTTCTGTGCCGCGATTCTATTCTGGCCGCTCCGCTGGTTCTGGACCTGGTTCTGTTCATGGACCTGGCGCAGCGTTCCGGCATGCGCGGCATCCAGGAATGGCTCTCGTTCTACTTCAAGGCGCCCATGCATGCTCCGGGCCTGTATCCCGAGCACGACATTTTCATCCAGCTCATGAAGTTGAAAAATACCCTCCGATGGATGCGCGGCGAAGATCTGATCACGCACTTGGGCCAGGAGTATTACGACTGACCCCGGATACTGAACTGACGTTAGCGACTCGCGCATGAACTGCCTTGTCATTGGTGGAACACGGTTCATCGGCCGGATGCTGGTGGCCGAATTACTGAAAGCGGATCATTCCGTGACGGTGCTGCATCGCCGTCCTCGGCATGATCTCGGCCGCCGGGTGAAGAATATTCAGGCCGACCGCAACGACGGGCAAGCTATGAAGGCCGCGCTCGCCGGCAAGAAATTCGACACCGTCTTCGATAATGTTTACGACTGGGAGCGGGGCACGACCGCAGGGCATGTGGAGTCGTCCGTCCGCGCCCTCAGCGGCTCCAGCCTCACGCGCTACGTTTTTATGTCGAGTGTCGCCGCCTATGGGGACGGCCTGAATCATCACGAAGGCGACGCGCTGGCGCCGGACGACGCGCCGGAGCTTTACACGCGCAATAAAGCGATGAGCGAGCGCGCCTTGTTCCGCCTGCATCAGCGCATCGGACTGCCGGTGGTGACCTTGCGGCCGCCCTTCGTTTACGGCCCCGGCAACAATCTTTATCGCGAGGCGTTTTTCTGGGACCGCCTGCGCGCCAATCGCCCCATCATCCTTCCAGGCGACGGCCGCAGGCTGGCGCAGTTCGTTTACGTGAGGGATCTGGTCACCGCCTGCCTGAAGGTGATGGAGGAGCCGGCCGCCATCGGCCACGCCTTCAACATCGCCAACGCCCGGCCGCTGTCGCAAGCCGAAGTGGTGGAAGCCTTCGCCAAGGTGTGCAAGAAACCGGTGAAATTCGTCCGCATCCCGCGCGAATATATTCTGCGAGCAGGCGGGCATCCCATGGGTCCAAAACTGTACTTCGGAAATTACGTCGACGTGCCGCCCATCACGCAAGTGACCGCGAAAGCGCAGCGCGTCCTGAAGTTCAAACCCACAGATTTCGCGACGGGGTTAAAAGAAACGTACAAGTGGTATTTGCGCCACAACACGTTCCCTAAGCCGGACTATTCGTTCGAGGATCAGCTTCTGGCGACGGCTCCGGTGCTGGTTCCGGCGAAGGTGTAGCTTGCGCCTATCGGCGGGGCGTTGGTTCGACGGTCCTGTAAAGCTGATTCAACTCGTCCCACACAACGGCGTAGCGCATTCCGGGCTCCAGCATTGTGATATCTTCCTGCCCCTGGCTTGTTGGAACTTTGAAGATGACAGGCGCCGTTATGTCCACCGACCCCCCTCGCGCCGGCATGCTAAGCTCCTGCCACACGGGTTGTTGCCACCGGACGTGCTCCATTGGCGTGACGTAGACAATCAAGTCGCGAGTTGTCTGGTTGATGACCCTGCACCACTTAGCGTCTTGCGGATCTGCGGACAGGCACGTCAAGCTTCCGTTCAAGAGGAGAGCTATCCCCAGAAGCCCGCACACTCGCCTCGTCATTTCGACTATTCCTTCTCTTTCTCCCCGTCAGGAGGCTGCGCGGCTGCCCCCTGAGGAGGAGTACTTGACCGCCGCCCCAACACATAGCCGACCAACGTTCCAAACAATCCCATCGCCGGCGCAATTTTATTATTGTCCCAACCCGACGCGATCAGGAATAGTGTCAAGGTAATCACCAAAGTCACTGAGAATGTTCGCAACACATCCTCAGCACTGGAGTGAATCGACCGCATCGCGTACAGTTGAAGCACCAACGCCAGCAACCCGAACCCCAGAGTCGCGTACGCAAGGTATACATCGTTTTGCGAGAGAGGGGACGCGTGAATTCCAAGGTCACTATCTTTAGGCGGACGGTTAATGGCCGACGTCTGATCCGTGGCGGGCGTAGCGTTAGCAACGGTTGGCTTATCCGGACCGGGTCGCGGGTTGACCGCCGGGGCTTGCCCCTGGAAGAACATCGCAAAGGCTAGAAAGGCAGCCGGCAGAAACATGGTCATCACAGTATACACGGGCCAGATGTAATCACACCGAATGACCGCAGGCTGCCGGCCTGCACAACACAACCTATTGCACCTGCTCCTGCGGCACCTCGGCGTTGAAGCTATAGCCGAACCCGCGAACGCTGCGGATGAAGGTGGATTCTTCGGCTGCCTCAATCTTCTGCCGCAACCGCAGGATGTAGACGTCCACCGTGCGGTCGGTCACCGCGCGATCATGTCCCCATACCGCGTCCAACAGCTGTTCCCGGCTGAAGACCACGCCGGGGCGGCTCATTAAAAACTCCAGCAGCCGGAACTCGGTCGCCGTCAGCGTGACTTCCGCGCCGTTCAGGTGCACGCGGCAGCGCGCGCGGTCCAGTTCCAGCTCGCCCGAGCGCAGAATCTTCGTCGCCGGAGGCTGCCCGCGGAAGTGGATCTTGATCCTCGCGATCAGTTCGCGGATGAAAAACGGCTTGACGATATAGTCGTTCGCGCCCAGTTCCAGGCCGACAATGCGATCGGTCTCCGACGCGCGCGCCGTGAGGAAAATCACCGGCACCGCACCGAGTTCGGAATGATTGCGAATCGCCCGGCAGATTTCCAGGCCATCGGAATCCGGAAGCATGATGTCGAGAATAATCAGGTCCGGACGCTCCCTCCGGCACAGGTCGATGGCGCCTTTTCCGGTCTGCGCGCCCGCCATGGTGAAGCCTTCCTTTTCCAGATTGTATTGGATCAGGGAATAAAGATCGGCGTCGTCTTCGATTAATACAATTTTCTTCATGACTGCAACTATCGTAACGTTCGGTCAGTTACAAAATAATTACAAAGTCGTGAAAAAGTCACTGCCGCGCTTCGGCATGATGACGAACGTCGATTCCCTTTACCAGGAACAGGACGTCCTCGGCGATATTGGTGGAATGGTCGGCCAGACGCTCCAGATTCCTGGTGATGGCGAGAAGATCCAGCGCCGCCTTGATGTTTTCCGGATCGCGCTCCATGAAGCTGACCAGTTCGTGATAGGAGGCGGTGCGGAGGCTGTCGACGGCGTCGTCCGACGCCAGCACACTGCGCGCCAGCTCCGCGTCGCGCGTGACGAAGGCGTCCAGACTCTTGCGCACCATCGATTGCACCAGGCCGGCAATGTGCGGAATGTCGATCATCGGCTTGATGACCGGCTCCTCGATCAGGGACATGGCGCGCTGCGCGATGTTCACCGAAAGGTCGCCCATGCGTTCCAGGTCGGTGTTGATCTTCAGCGCCGCGACGATCAGCCGGAGGTCGGCCGCCATGGGCTGGTGCAGGGCGAGAAGGTTGATGGCGAACTCGTCGATCTCCACTTCAATGGCGTTGATGCGCGCCTCGCTGCGAAACACTTCGTCGGCCGCCGTGCGGTCTTTTTGCGTGACGGCGCTGATGCTGCGCTGGATCGCCGCTTCGACCAGCGAGCTCATCTCCAGCAGCTTGGTCTTCAGTTGGTCTAGTTCCTCGACAAAGTGTCGCAATTTTCAATGCTCCTCAAAAATCAACCAAACCGGCCCGTGACGTAATCTTCGGTTTCCCTCATCGAAGGGTTCTTGAAAATTTTCGCGGTATTGTCGAACTCGATCAATCTCCCCATCAGGAAAAAGCCGGTGAAATCCGCCACGCGCGCGGCCTGCTGCATGTTATGCGTGACGATGACGATAGTGCAGCTGTTTTTCAGCTGGAAAATCAGATCCTCGATCTTCGCCGTGGCGATCGGATCCAGCGCCGAACAGGGCTCATCCAATAAAAGCACTTCCGGATTCACGGCCAGGGCGCGCGCGATGCACAGCCTCTGCTGCTGGCCTCCGGAAAGCGAATAGGCCGATTGTTGCAGTTTGTCTTTCACCTCGTCCCACAGCGCGGCGCGCCGCAGGCTCTGCTCCACCCGGTCGCGCAGCGCGGCGCGATTGGCGTATCCGTTGATGCGCGGCCCATAGGCCACGTTTTCGAAAATCGACTTCGGAAACGGGTTCGACTTCTGGAACACCATGCCCACCCGGCGCCGGACCTCGGAAACATCGAGGTTGAAAATATCTTCGCCGTCCAGCAGGATTTCGCCTTCGACGCGGCTGTGGCGGACCGTCTCGTTCATCCGGTTCAAGGTGCGCAAAAACGTCGATTTCCCGCAGCCCGAGGGTCCGATGAACGCCGTCACGCGGTTCGTGTACACCTGCATCGAAATGCCATGCAGCGCCTGGAACGTGCCGTAATGAAAATTGAGATTGGTGGTGCTCAGCTTGGACGCCGCGGCGCCCGTAGGCCGGATTTCCTCCGGCATGTTGACGCTGACGGGCGGCATATTGATGTCAGTAGATGGTTGTCGGGAAGGAGCCTGCATTTGGTCACCTGGGAACGTGCGCCTGCCTGGAAAGAATCAGCCGAGCGCAAATATTTACTGCGAGCACAAGAGTTAATAATACAAAACCGGCAGCCCAGGCCTGCTGGTGCCAATCCTCGTAAGGGCCCAGAGCGTAAGTATAAATCATGACCGGCAGGGAGGCGGTGGGTTGCTCCCAACCCGGACTCCAGAAGCGATTGCCCAAACTTGTGAATATCAGTGGGGCCGTCTCACCCGCCACGCGCGCCAGGTTCAGCATAATGCCGGTCATGATGCCGTTCTTGGCCGCCGGAATCACCACCGTCCAAATCGCTTTCGATTTCGACGCCCCCAGCGCCATCGCGCCTTCCCGCAGCGCCAGCGGCACCGCGCGCAGAAATTCCTCCGAACTGCGGATGGCAATCGGAATCATCATGATACTCAGCGCAAAACCGCCGGCCATGGTCGAGAAATGCTTTTGGGGCAGCACGATTAATGTGTAAGCGAAAATCCCGATCACGATGGACGGGACGCCATTCAATAGGTCCGTTACATATCGTACGACGTATGCGAACGTGTTGCCGCCGAATTCCGCTAGATAGACGCCGCCCAAAAATCCGATCGGCACCCCGATCGCCGTCGCCAGCAGCAACAGCTTCGCGCTGCCCAAAATCGCGTTCGCCATTCCCCCGCCCGTTTCACCCACCGGCGCCGGCAGCTTGGTGAAGAAATCCCAACTCAAATTCTTTCCACCATGGACGAATAGATATCCCAGGATATAGAGCAGCGTGCCCGCCGCGATAAAGGTGCAAAGCCCGGTCAGCGACAGCATCACCGCATTCACTGTTTTGCGCCGAATCACGTGGAACGACATTGCGCGGCCAGCCATGCTACGTCCCCTCCTTGGCGCTGGTGCCCGCCACCAGCAGCCGTGCCGCGCCGTTGATAACGATGGTCAGTGCGAAGAGCACGAGGCCGAGTTCGATCAACGCGCTGGTGTACATCTCGCCTGGCGCTTCCGCGAACTCGTTGGCGATAATCGCCGCGATCGAATAGCCTGGCGCAAATAGCGAGGTCACGATTTTGGGATCGTTGCCGATCACCATCGTCACCGCCATCGTCTCGCCCAGCGCTCGCGCGAGCGACAGGAAAATCGATCCCGTGATGCCCTTGTACGCGTACGGAACCACCACGTCCCAGGTCGACTCCCACCGCGTCGCGCCCAACGCCAGCGCCGCTTCCCTCTGATCGCTGGGAACCGCGAGAATCACCTCGCGTGAAATGGAGATGATGAACGGAATGATCATCAACGAGAGCACCACTCCCGCCGACAGCATGCTCACTCCGTAAAAAGGACCCTGAAACAGCGGCGTCCATCCCAGCACGGAGCGTATGGGATCCTCCAGTTTGTGAAGAATCGGAATCAGAACGAAGACACCCAGCAAGCCGAAAATCACACTCGGAACCGCCGCCAGAAGCTCAATCAGGAACGTCAGTCCCGACGAAATCCCGGGAGGCGCCAGTTCGGCCAGAAAAATCGCCGCGCCAACTCCCAGCGGAATCCCGATCAGCAAAGCCAGCACCGAAGTCACCACGGTGCCGTAGATAAATGGCAGCGCTCCGAACTGCTCCGCAACCGGGTCCCACGTCTGCGTAACTAGAAACGACCAGCCGAATTTGTGGCGCGATAGAGCGGAGTGGACATATAGCTCGTAAACCAGCAGTGCGGTGACTGCCAAAACGGCCGCGGCTGCCGCGAGCGTTACTATGTACGCCAGATCGTCGCCCGCGCGAAGCCGCTGCTGAAATGATTGTGCCCGCCCCAAAGGGCGGCCCTTGATCGCAGGTGTGGTTGATGCGGCCACGAGTCGTTATTGGATCTTTGCGATTGCCTTCATCTCTTTGTCGATCACCGGCTTCGGCAGTTTGGCGTAGTCCAGCGCTTCCGTCAGGCTCTGACCGTCCGTCAGCATCCACTTCAGAAAATCCGTGATGGCTTTCTTTTTCGTTGGGTCGGCGATCTTCTCCGGAATCAGCAGCCATGTAAAGCTCGATATCGGATACACATCCTTGCCGTCCGCGTTGGTGATGGAAACCCGGAAATCATCCGGCATCGTCGCGGAGGCCTTCGCCGCTGCCGCCGTCACACTGGCGAGATCGGCGTTGACGAACACACCGGACGAGTTTTTCACTTTTCCGTAGGACATCTTGTTCTGCACGGCGTAGATCAACTCCACATAACCAATTGAATTCGGCGTCTGTTGGATCTGTCCGGCCACACCTTCGTTTCCCTTTCCTCCCAAACCAACCGGCCAGTTCACCGACCCGGCGACGCCGACTTTCTGCTTCCACTCCGGGCTGATTTTCGCTAAATAATCCACCCAGACGTACGTCGTGCCGCTGCCCTCGGAGCGATGAACCACAACGATGTTATTCGCCGGCAATTTCACTGCCGGATTCGCCTTCGTCAGCTCCGGATCGTTCCACTTGGTAATTTTACCGAAGTAAATTCCCACCAGCGCTTCCCCGGTGAAGTTGAGCTGCTCCTTGACTCCAGGGATGTTGTACGTGGGCACATCCGCGCCCAGTACGGTCGGAAAGTGCAGAACATTCATACCCCGCTTCTCGCGAAACTGTTTCATCTGGTCGTCACTCATCGGGCCATCGCTCGCGCCGAAGTCGACGGTGCCCTCGGTCACCTGCTTGATCCCGCCGCTTGAACCGATCGACGCGTAGTTGAACGCAAGTGTAGGAAACTTCTTGTGATAAGTGTCGAACCACTTAGAATACATCGGGTACGGGAACGTCGCCCCACCGCAATTGATGAGTACCTGTTCCGCCAGCGCAACGCCCGCCAAGAGGGCGACAGCCATAGTCACCCGGATAATATTTCGAGTCATCCCCGACCTCCTTAATTGTCTCAATCTTCTGTTACAAAACGATTACTACAGTCATCGTCTGCAGTGGCCGAGGCTCCTTTATTAGAGCCTCAGCCACGACAGAGCGTTCCCACAACTGTTCAATGTTACTTACTGGCCCGGCGCTTGCCCGGGCAGCGTGTACCGCAGGTTCACAAAGCCCATCGAAAGATGGGCGTTGGTCGGCGCGGTTCCCGTCACAAGCCACGGATTCCGTTGCAGATACGAGTATTGGAACATCAGGTTCAGAGCGCCCCATTTCGGGCTCTTCGCCAGCGTCGTATTGCTGCCGAACGTCACCTCCTGAATCGCCCGGTTCTGCCCGTCGCTCGAAATCGTACCGTAGCCGATCTTGGTGGTCCCGTTCGCATCCAGCGCCATATTCTTCGAGATATAAACCCCACCGTAGTATGCGTAAAGCAGGGTCTTGCCTGCGGTAACTTCCAGACCGGTCACGGTCGACGCCGAGTGGATCAGCGACATGGTCCCGTCCGCCCGAATCATGAAGTCCGGCGCCTGCCCGAAGATGTATCGCCCGCCGCCGTTGCTGTAGTAGTTGTTCGTCAATACACGTACGTTCGGCGCGATATCGAAACCCAGGTTCAGCGATATGCCGCCGCCAACCTTCGTGTTGGTCGGGAAAGCGGGACCAGCGATCGGATACGCGATCTTGTTCGCGATCATCACACCCGCCAGTTCCCCGTGGAAGCGCTTGGACGGATCAATGGCAAGCTTGGCGATAATGTCCGGCATCAGCGCGGCCGCCTGGATCTGGCTCGACCCGTTGTTGATCTGCCCGCCCAGGACCGAGCCCGATACCGCATTGGTGGTCGAGATCGCCGCCGGCAGGGTCACGCCGCTGCCGCCATTCCCGCCGCCGACATACGGCTCGGAATTCTCCAGCGCCACGGCGAACGCAACGTTGTCGCTCGCATGATACACGTAACGGAATCCCGGAATGCGGCCCCAAGTCAGGCCCAATTGGTAATTTACGTCTACGTCCTGCGAATAGAAGATGTCGCCGGGCAGCGGTGAAATGCCCTTTCTGTTCGGCGTCATCAAGCTCCAGGATTGGCCGGCCAGAAACTCATTCTTGCCCTTCTGCACGTCCACCCAGAACAACCGCAGGCGGAAGACGTAAGGATTGCTGCTCACGGCCAAGCCGCCATTGGGAGGACTCGAAAGCTGCCCCAAAAAGTCAGACTCCCAGTAGCCCATGACTTTGAAGTCGTGGAAGGCCGCGTCGATCCGTGCCCCGATGCGCGAGTTCTGCGGGCTCAACCGCGTCTCGCTCAGCGCGCCGGCCTGCGTGTTCCCGTATGGAATGCTGCCGAAATTCGTGCCGATTCCCGTACCAGTATTGATCGACCTGGTGACCGACGTCATATCCATAAATCCAACCGGTGTGATGTAGGCGTCGCCGATTTTCAACTGCAAAGGCGCGCTAGTGGCGCCCCAGGCCGTCTCGCCCGGTTGCGGCCCAGGCTTTATGAGGCCGAAGCAGCAAGTGGAGTCACTTGACCCCGGCTGGGCCGCGGGCGCCGGAGCGGGAGACGGAGAGGCCGCCGTAAACGTCGGCGGATCCAAGGGAGCCGGAGGAAGAACCGGCGTCGTGCTGGCCACTTCGCCAATCCCGGCGTGAGTATTGACGGGCACGCCCGCATTCAGCGGCATCCCGAGCTTTTGCTTCAATTCATTAATCTGGCGCTGCTGCTCCATCAGCATCTGCTTCAACTGTTCGATTTCTGACATGGTGGCAGGTTTCGCCGGGGAATCCACAGGGCTTTGCGCAGCCAGGGACAGCGCGAAAGCCAGCATACATGCCAATCCTTTTTTCATTCAACACCCCTCTGTTCTGTTTTTTGTGAAGCGCGAAGAACTTAGCTTAGTAACGAGTCATGAGCACTTCGTGAATATGAAGTTACTTTGACGTGACAGCGGCTTCCGCTTCGCCGATGGAAGGGAAGCATGGCAGCATCCCCACAACGCCGGTCATCTCAAATAGTACCTGCACCCGCTCCGGCACGTTGGAGATCGCGAACTTCTGTCCCATGCGCTGGCTCGACGCGAAGATCCCGATCAAGGCCCCGAGCCCGGCCGAATCCATGTATGGAACGGCCGCCGCGTCGACCACCAGGGGATGCGCGGCATGATGCCTCGCCGCCTCCTGGAATTCGAACAAAGTACGGAGCGTAAGAGGCCCGTTCAACTTGATCAACTGCACGCCGGACGGAAGTTGACTGATTTCGAGTTGAAGATCTTCGTTTCTGCCTGGTGTCACAAGGGTCAACGATAGCAACTCTATCATCGCCATATCATGACGATTACGTTACAAATAAATGACGTTCAATTCTCCGACGGCTTCTCCGCCCGGTCGATCACGAAAACCTCGACCCGCCCTTTCCGCGATTCCAGCTTAAGCCCGAGTTGCTCCTGAAGCGCGGTAAAAATCGAAGGACCCGACCCGTCGGAAACGGGCTTCGGCGCATTCGGAGGCCCTTGTAGGACGATCGACTGGTCGAAAGTCCATTCGACGTCGATGTCGTACATGCCCTTTAACCCGGTCTTGTCGACCACTGTGCGCCCGAGCAGCCGGGAGAGCATCGGGACCAGCAGCTGCATCTGAATGCCGACGGCCTTGATCATTCTCAGCCCAGCCTGCATCTGCCCGCAGTTCCGCGGAAGAGGTTTCCCGGGCTCGGGCGGCGCCGCGGGCCTGGATGGGTCGAGTTGCTGGCAGCTGCCTTCTTTCGTTTCCGTCAACCGGGGGCCAAGCTTACCGTCCTTCCTCGCCATGACCAGGGCGTAAGTCGGAAGCTCCCTCGTCTCGCTGTGATGCGCAAGTTGAAAGCGGTCCTCAAGCAGCGACTGGACCATCAACTGGATGTCGCCCTCCTTCAGCGTTTCCGCCGCTTTTGCGGAGATATCGAATCCCGCCGATTCGAGCCAGGGTGGACCACCCACAATCTGGTATGGCTGGATTCTCCACGCGAGCGTGATCATCTCCTTCACAGGCATATTGCCGATATTCACTCTGCCGCCCGGACTCGGCCGGATCGACCTGCCACGCGCATCCGGCGCGGCAGGCTTGATCGAAGCGACTTCAAATTCAAGCCGTTTCGCGTCCTGCGCCATCCACATCAGCAACGCCGCCAGAAAAAGATGCATGAAAAGTTTGGACTCCTGAAAGCCGAAATTAGTTCCCGTCGCGCGAGCGCCATTGCAAGTTTTCTGCCGCTTGTGGGGCACGCCCCTGGCGTGCCGCGTCGACACTCGTGTCGATGCCTGGCGAGTGCTGGGAAAACCCCTCCAATTCCGGACAATTATTTCTGTTTGAGCGGCCGCAGCACCATCGGGTCGTCCAGCGCGCGCTCATCGAATCCGAATTTCACCAATAACGCCTCCACCTGCGCAGCCGGACCCGTCAGCACCGGATGCCCGTCCTGCACAAAACCGGGCAGAGCCCGCGCCTGTTCGCGAATCCACTTCGAATCGATGAACTGAACCTTCAGTCCATCGTTCACCGGACGGATGCGCAGGAACACATGGCAGGGGATGGAAAATGCGTCCTGTCTGGCGGCCGTGAGGTCGAGAATCCTCTGTTCGCCGATTTTGACCAAGCGGCCTTCCATCCGCACGAATCGCGGAGTATCCGTCGAACCCTCCGCTCCCACCCAATGAATGCGATAGCTGTTGTCTTCGCCCTTTTGAACGATAATGACCGCATCGCCCGCGTTCCACGCACCGACCAGGGCCGGATCGAACACGGTGTTTTCCTTATTTGCGAGCCCCTCCACCGAAGGCAGGTCGCCGCAACCCGTCAAAAAAACCGTCGCGAAAACGTTCACCCAAGCCACGCGCATCGCAATGCTCCTGAAATCACTATACAGCTTGCGAAAATCCTTGACGCCGTCCCTAATCTGGATTAGCCTTCACTCAGTTTGTGAATCCAATATGCTACAATTCCCATCGAGATAGTAGACTATGAAACTCCTCGCCCTGTCCACGCTGATTTTAGCTCCTCTCGGCATCGCTCAATCCCTTGCCGGGCTATGGGATGCGACCGTTACCGTCCGCGGGCTCGAAGTTCCTTTCCGCTTTGAAATTGCCGGCGATGGAGCGAATACGTCAGGCTCGTTTTTCAATGGCGACGCCCGGTTCACTTCGTCGGGCGGGAGCTACAAAGACGGTACGTTATTGATTAATTGGGATTATACTGCGTCGCGGCTGGAAGCGACGGTCGACGACGGCGTCATCGACGGGAAATACTACCGCAACGGGCGCGATGCCAAGACCGTTTATGCCTTTCATGCCAAGCGCTTCGCGCCTCCGGCGCTGGAGAGTGAGCATGTTCCTTCGATTGCCGGCCTTTGGGTGATCCCGACCAAGACGGACAAAGGCGAATCGGCATGGCAGTTTATCGTGCGCCAATCGGGTCCGGAAGTAACGGCCGCGATTCTGCGCATCGACGGCGACACGGGCGCATTGCAGGGCACCTATAAGGATGGCAAATTCGTACTGAGCCATTTTTCCGGCGCGCGGCCCTCGGTGTTTGAAGTGAAGCTGCGGGCCGATGGATCGCTCGACATTCTCCAGGACGGGAAGACAAAATTGACGGCAACGAGGTCGGCGGAAGCCGTCGCGAAAGGACTGCCGCAGCCGACCGATCCTTCGAAACACACCAGCGTAAAGGACCCTACAAAACCGTTTTCGTTCGCCTTCAACGATCTCCACGGAAACCCGGTGACCAATGAAGACGCGCGGTTTCAGGGCAAAGTGGTGCTGATCAACATCGCCGGAAGCTGGTGCCCGAACTGTCACGATGAGGCTCCCTATCTGGTTTCGCTGTATAAGAAATATCACGACCAGGGGTTGGAGATTGTCGTGTTGTCGTTCGAAGAAGCGGACCAGTTGCAGGATCCGGTGCGGCTGCGGGCGTTCGTCAAGAAATATGGCATCGACTACACCGTGCTGATGGCGGGCGATTGGGAACAGGCGACCACGAAGCTCCCGCAAATGGCGAATTTCAACGCCTGGCCGACTACGTTTTTCGTGGGACGCGATGGCCTCGTGCGGGGCGCTCACGCGGGGTTCCCAAGCTCCGGCAGCGGCGAGTTGTTTACCAAAGCGAAGGAAGAATTCGAGGCGAGAGTGGAAAAATTGCTGGCCGAAAACGTGCGCACATCGCGTTTTTAGGGCCGGTTATGCTACTCTAAGAAAGTTATGTCCAGTATTCCAAACGTCAAGCGGTACCGCATTACGAGCCCGGATGGTTCCACCACGGCCAGCCTGATGGCGGTCCTGCCCAAGAACGTCGACGTGAACAAGTATCTTTCTGAAGCTGCCCAGCGTTTTGACTGGAAGGCGTACCAGGAAGCGCAGGCGAAACAGTTCAAAATTCGCGTCGGCCAGCAGAAACAGAAGAAAGCGAAATAGTAAGATGTCCGAAATCCCCTGGCTCACGCCAGGGGTTATAACCCCGTCCGTCAGGACGGGGACTCTTACGGCAGCCGAGCTCGAAGTGTGCGCAGGCTCCGGATGGCTTCCGGCGCCACATCTTTATCTGGATCCACAGAAAGAGTTTCCAGGTACGGCACCGTGTCTTTATCGCCCGCACGCGCAAAAACGGTGCATAACTGGATTTTTTCGTCTTTCGTGGCCCGAGGCAGCAGCGGGTAGATCGCCATTCGGACTTTCAGCTCGCGCGCCAGTTCCGTCAGGTAAGCCAAGGCAACTCCTTGAAAGGTGCGCACATTCAGCGTATTCACCAGGTAGCGCAGAGCGCTGAATTCGCTGGTATCGAGATTTCCCAAGTCCACCAGCGCGAACGCAGCGGCCAGGCGCGGGCCCATTTTATGCTCACTCTTAAAAGTGCCTTCGAGCGTCGGCCGGTCGATGGGATTTTTTACCCGTCCCAGTCCTTCCGAAGCCGCCGAGCGCATATTGTCGTCTTTATCCGATAGAAACCCGAGGAAGATGGCGTGATCGGCGGGAGTGCCGAGCATGGCCAGCGCCGTAAGCGCGGCGCGCTTCACCTTCGGCGTGCGGGCGTGTTGCAGGGCGTCGCGAACGTCGGGCTCGGCGTCGCGATTCAGCAGGATTCCCGTGGTCTGAAGCGCGGCAATTTGTATTTTCTCTTCCAGATCGCGCAACAGGAAGGCGATGCGCGGAGCGGCCGAAGGATCGCGGATTTTCTCGATGGCGGTGAGCGATTCGAACATCACCGAATCGTCCTTGGAGTGCAGTGCCTCGATCAAATCGGGGATCGCCGCGCGTCCGCGCAGAATGCCGATGGCTCGGGCGGCGTTGGCGCGGGCATCGGTGCCGGAACCCTTGGTAACCAGCTTGCCCAGAGCGGCGATCACTTCCGGGCGGACTTCCACATAGGCGTCGATCACCTGGTCGTTGGCGCCGCTGAACTTGGCTTTAATCGAGGTGCCCACGCGCTGTATGGTGCCGCCTAAGCCGGTTTTGAGATAGCCGGGCATGTAGACGTTGATCAGGCCGTCGGTGGCGCGGATCTCGATTTCCGGGTCGGGATCGACGCAGAGCTTGACCAGCGAATCGACCGTTTTCGGTCCGCCGATTTCGTCGAGCGATTTGACCGCTTCAATGCGCACGCTGATGTCGTTGTCGTCGACGTAGGGCTGGAGCTTGGGAATAGCGTCCTCACCTTGTTTTGCCAGGTCGTGGGCCGCGCGGGCGCGCTGTTTCGTGTCCTGTTGCGAGAAGGCGAGAGAGGCGAGTAACGCGAAGGTTAGTGTCAGTTTCACCGGACGAACTCGACGGTCACGCGGTGCGGGATGATGCCGGCATCGAAACCCATGTCGAGCAGTTTTTGCGCCGCCAGAGGCACATCTTCTCCGCAATCCACGGTGTGATGGTTGACATACATGCCCACGAATTTTTCCGCCAACGCGGGATCCATGTCGCGGGCAAACTGCATCGCGTAGACCAATGCTTCTTCGCGATGATCCAGAGCGTATTGAATACTTTCGCGCATCATCCGGCAGCACTCGGTGCCGATTTCAGGCGCCAGGTCGCGGCGCAGCACGTTCGCGCCCAAGGGCAGTGGCAGATTGTACTTATTTTTCCACCAGCGGCCCAGGTCCACAATGTTGTGGAAACCGCTTTTTGAAAACGTCAACTGGGCTTCGTGGATCACCAGGCCGGCATCGGCGCGGCCGTCGGTGACGGCGTCGAGAATCTTGTCGAAAGGAACCTCCACGGCGTGGAAATCGGGCTCCATCAGGCGCAGCGTCAGATAGGCGGTGGTGAGCTTGCCGGGGATGGCGATACGCTTGCCCTTCAGATCCTCGATTGCCATCGGCGCGAGAGAAACCACCATGGGGCCGTAGCCGTCGCCGACACTGGAGCCGGAGGCCATCAACTTGTATTTATCGGCGATGAAGGGATAGGCGTGATAGGAGACCGCGGTGAGCTCGTATTCACCGGCCCGGGCTTTCTGATTCAGGGTCTGGATGTCGTCAAGAACGTGGCGAAATTCAATGAGGGATGAACGAATTTTACGCGTCGCGAGCGCGTAGAACATGTAGGCATCATCGGAATCCGGGCTATGAGCGCAGACGATTTCGGTGGCGACAGAAGTGGTCATTTCTTGGGGTAAATTCGATGATAGCAGGATTGGGGGGATTTATACTTACTTATGAAGGTGAGGGATGTCCTGAGATTGCTTGAAGAAGACGGTTGGCGCTTTCACACGCGGCGAGGGAGCCATCGCCAATACGTTCATTCGTCGAAGGTGGGGCGTGTTACCGTTCCGGGGAAGACCGGAGACGATATCACCGGCGACTTGCTGGCGAGCATATTCCGGCAAGCGAAGATCGACAGACCGAGGAAGTGAGGAGTCCATGAAATACGCAATCGTGATCGAGAAAGTGCCGAACAGTAACTACTGCGCGTTTGTTCCCGACCTGCCTGGCTGTGTTTCCACCGGCGACACGCTGGAAGAGGTGGAGAGGAACATCAACGAAGCGATCGAATTTCACCTGGAGGGGATGCGTGAAGATGGGCTTCCGATCCCGGAGCCTACGACGCAGGTTGGATATGCCGGCGCCGGTCTGATTCCGGTGGCTTCCCCGCGCTAGCGGGCAGGCGGAACCTCCACCGTCAACTGCTGCCTGGCGACATGCCCGTTTTTCCCCTCTACGATCAGCGTGTAGGTCGTAGTTTTGTCGGGCTTGACCGAAAATTGGCCGGACGGCGCGCCGTGGAGGGTCGGAAACACCGGAGGATCGATGGATACTTCTTCCGCATTCTGACACCCGAAGCTGAGCGTGAAAATTGTCTGGCCGGCGTAGTCCTTCTGCTTACCGTCGATCTGAAAAGACGTGATCCGCGGAAGGGACGACTGGTCGGCGCCCACGCGAATGGTGACCGATTCGGAAACTGACTCCCCGACGGAGCCTTCGGCGGTGAGCGTGTAGCGCGTCTCGCCTTTCGGCCGGACTTCGATGCAGCGGTTCAGGCTGGGCGTGATGCTTTCGACGGGAGGGTCCAGGCGCACCGATCTGGCGTTCGAAACGCCGTAGCACAGCACGGTGGAGCCTCCTTCGATGACGAGAACGTCGCGCGCGTAAAACGCGGTAATCTTCACCGGCCGATCGGTAACGGCGGGTGCGGCTTTTTGCGGAGGAGCAGGCGAGCCGCAGCCAACGCAGAAGACCGCCAAAACGGCCGCGCAGATTATTTTCGTTGACAGAGCCTCTCCTCGATGCTACATTTGCAGCATCTGCTGCTTTTGTAGCATACCGAGCCATGAAAAAACAACTGCCGGACCGGAATCTGAGCCGCCGCGAGCGGCAGATGATGGATATTCTCTACCAGCGCGGGCGCGCGACCGCGGCCGAGGTTCATGAACTGCTGGCCGATCCTCCGTCGTATTCGGCGGTGCGGGCGAAGCTGCGCGTGCTGGAGGAAAAAGGCCACATCCGGCATGAAACGCAGGCGGCGCGATATATTTACGTGCCGGTGGTGGCGCGGGACCGGGCCAAGGAAACGGCGCTGCGGCACCTTCTCGCCACGTTTTTCGACAACTCGGCGGAGCAGGCGGTGACGGCGCTGCTCCGGTTGACGCCGGGCGGATTTTCGCGGGAGAAACTGGACGAGCTTTCTAAAACCGTCACCTTGGCAAAAGAGCAGGCGAAGAAAGAAGGGCACAAATGAATTTCCTCATCGATTTCGGCGTGAAAAGCGTCCTGGCGCTGAGCGCTGCGTTCTTGGTGGCGTGGCTGATGCGGTACGCATCAGCTTCCATGCGATACGCGCTGTGGACCTGCGCGCTGGCCGCTGTGCTGGCGCTGCCTTTCGTATTGTGGGCCGGGCCGGCCTGGAGGATCGATCGCGGCGTCAGGGCCGGCGCACCGGCGCAGACTTCGGTATCTCTGGTGGTTCATGCGCGGCGTGCGGCGCCGGCTCCCCAGTGGCCCGAGAAGCTTCCGATGATCGTCTGGATCGGAGGCATGATCGCGATGCTGGGGCGCGTGGCAGCCGGACATTGGCGAGTACGGTCTTTGTTCGGACGCGCCGAAACGATTCGCGATGCGCGATGGCTGAGGACGGCCAAGGAGGTCGCGACGGGCGTAGGGTTCAAGCGCGCGGTGCGGCTGAGGCGCTCCACCGCCACCGATGTTCCGCTGAGTTATGGCCTCAGCTTTGGAGTGGCTCGCGCGACGGTGCTGCTGCCGGGCGAATCCGATTCCTGGTCGGATGACAGAAGACGTATCGTGCTGGCGCACGAGATGATTCATGCGCGGCGGCTCGATTCACTGTGGGGGTTGTTGGAGCAAGTGGCGCTGGCGGTGAACTGGTTCAATCCTCTGGCTTGGCTGGCGGCCAAGGAGTTTCGGAAGGAACAAGAACGCTCCTGCGACAATGCGGTGGTGATGGCGGGCACCCCATCGACGGTTTACGCGGCGCATCTGGTGGACCTGGCCCGGTCGATTGCCATTCCGGAGCCGGCGCTGGGCATGGCCGAGAGGTTCGACCTGGAAGGGCGCGTTCATGCGCTGCTGGACGCCGGACGGGCTCGGAAAGCGGTGAGTAGGAAGCTGTGCGCGGCGATGTTCGCCACCGCGCTGACGCTGATGATCCCTCTGGCGGCGGTGCGGGCGCAATCGTCGGCATCGATGACAGGCGTGGTGTACGACCCGAGCGGCGCGGTTGTTCCGGGCGCGACCATTCAGCTCATAAGCATCGGCGCTCAGAATTTGGAGGTCGCGCGTGCCGATGCAGCGGGCCGGTACAAGCTGCAAACCGTCCCGGCGGGCGAGTACCTCATGAAGGTGATGATTCCAGGCTTCGCAACTTATCAAAAAGAGCTGACCCTGGGCGCGGGAACGGCGTCGACGGTGAATGTGAGCCTGGCCATCGGCGAGATAACAGAAACCGTCGACATCGTCGGCACGCGCCAGCAGGCGGCGATGACCGCCGCGCCCACAAAACAGAAAATTCGCGTGGGCGGTATGGTGCAGACCATCAAATTGATCTCCAAGGTGAATCCCGATTACCCGGCCGACGCGCAGGCGGAGGGCGTGGAGGGCACGGTAATGCTGAAAGCGATTGTTTCGAAAGACGGCAGCCTGCTGAGCGTCAAATCGGTCAGCAACGGCGTCGATCCCAGGCTGGTCAGAGCTGCCTTGGCGGCAGTGCCCTTGTGGCGCTACCAGCCGGCGCTGCTGAACGGCGAGCCGGTGGAGGTGATTACCACCATCGACGTGACGTTCCGGTTGAACTAAGTTGGTATGTCGCTCGTTCCTGTAGGGCGGCCAATTTTGGCTGCAGCCTGCCTTCGGGCTGGCTTTTTCGGTAATCCAGAGGAGCCGCCTGAAATGCGGCTGCAGCCAAATTGGCCGCCCTACAAGGCGAAGCCGGTGGCCACTCGATGATCTGCCGCGCAATGCTGATCGCGATGGCGCTTGCCTGCGCGCAGACGCCTATTTCCTACGTCGCGTCGGTGCGGCAGAACAACTCGGGCGAGACCGCTCCTGCTGGTCGCGGCTCCATTTACCTTGATGAATCCCCAAGGCTCGAAACAGAGCCGCGACTTGCAGGAGCGGTCCAAACCGACTTTTCACGCGGCCGGCCGGTTCGCACCATCCGAACCGCCATGCGTGAGCATGCGGGCAAGCTCAGCCCATGAAATCGAACAGCGTGGTTCTGGGGATCTGCTGGAACGACTGCAATGCCGCCTGCTGCTCGGTTTGCGCCTGGGTGAGTTGCAAAATCGACTGTGTCTCGTCGGCGTCCTGCAAGCCGCTGATCTGCGTCTGTAGCTCGGTGACCGTATTAGACGCGGAGGTGGTGGCGGCGGTGACGGCGTCCTGGAAGTTGCCGTAGGAGGCAAGCTGGCCGTTCAAATACGTCGAGACGTTGGGCAGCGCGGCGTTCGCGGTCTGGATGGCCACCGTATTGTTGCTGTTGAGCGCGGTCACCATGTTGTTGATGGAGGTGAAGACATTGGTAGTGGGATCGGTGGAATCGAAAATCTGCTGCGCCGTCAGCGCGACCGGGAACGTGGTGCCGTCCGCGGCCTGGATGGTGCGAGTCGACGCCGAGCCCTGATACGCGCTGACCGGATCGGTTTGCGTCGTGTCGAACGTATAGGGCTGGACCTGGTCCGTGTCGCCCGCGAAAATGTAGCGGTTGTTGACCTGCGTGTTGGCGAGGCCGACCATCTGCTGCTCGATCGATTGCAGCTGCTGGGCGATAGTGGCGCGGCCGGAGGCGGTCTGGGTGCTGGTGGTTCCCTCGGCCGAAAGCGTCTGCACCTGATCGTAAAGGGATGTCGCGCTCTCGAGCGCCTGCTCACCGGTATTCACTTCGGTGGTGACCTGGCCGAGATTGGTGCCGATTTGCTGGGCCGAGTTGAGATTCGCGCGGGCCTGCAACAGCGTGGAGATGACGTCGGGGTTGTCGGAGACGACGTTCACCTTGAGGCCGGTCGAGAGCTGCGTCTGCGCCTGGGTCATCTCCGCCGAGATCTGGTTGATATCGTTCAAAAACGCTTGTGATTGCGGGTTGAGACTGGACACCATAATAAATTCCTCCGTTTAACCGGCCAGCGGCATCATCGCCATCAGGGAATCGGCCATGCTGTTCAATGTTGAGACCACTTTGCTCATGGCGGTGAACGCCTGCTGGAATTGAAGCAGCTTGGCCGCCTCCGAATTGAGCGACACGCCGCTGACCAGCGCCCTTTGCGCCTGCGCCTGCGTGACCAGATCCTGCTGCTCGGTTTGACTATTGGTGGCGCTCGAAATGTCACTGCCGACCTGCTGCCCGAGGTTGCCGAAGGCCTGGGTGAAGGTAAAGCCGTTGACTGCCGGAGCGGTGGCAAGCTGGGCGACGGCCAGCGCGTTTCCGTTGCCGCCCGGAGCCGAGGGCAGCGCCGCCGCGATCCCGCTGGCGGTGAAGCCCGGAGTCACGGCGATCGTACTGGCCGCGTCGGCGCCGGTGTCGTAGGTGAAAAGATTGTTGGCCGGAGGGTTGCCGCTCTCATCCACGCCCTGCGAGAGAGCGGTATTCACGGTATCGGCGAAAGTCTGGGCGAGAGTGTTGAGGGAACCGGCGTATCCCGGCAGGGTGACATTGTTTTCGTGAATTTCGGCGCCCAACTGGCCCCCGGTGATCTGCGACGTAACATCGTTACCCTGCGAGTCTCGGATGACGGTCTGCGGAGTGGAGAAATCGGCCGCGACATTGAACGTCTGTGAGCCCATCACGATAGGCGTCTGTCCGCCCAGATACACATTCACCTGTCCGTTGGTGTTCAGCACGGTGAAATTCGCGACTTGCGAAAGATTTTCCAGGTCCGAGTTGACCTTGGCATCCAGGCCGGCATCGGTAGACGCACCGGGCGAGGCAGCATACTGCTTGTTGATGTTGGCCAGATCCCCGGCAATCTGGTTGATGGTGGAAACGGCGTTGCCGGTCTCCTGTTCGACATTGCTCGAAGCGGAACTGATTCCGAGGGCCGCCTGGTTGAACGACGTGGCCACGGTTCCGGCCTGCGTAATGACGTTCTGCCGGGCCACGGCGTCGTTGGGATTGACGCTGAGCGCCGAAAAGCTGTTGAAGAACGAATCGAGCGATCCGGAAATGCCGGTGGTGGAGCTGAGATCGAATAACGATTGGAGCGGCGTCAGATCGGCGACCTGCTGCTGAGCGCTGCCGAGCAGGGTGGTCTGGGTCCGTACCGAGTCCTCCAGATACTGCGATCGGCTGCTGGCCAAAGGTCCGGCGGAAACGCCGCCGTCGAGCCCCTCGGAAGGGTTGAACGAATCCGCCGCGAGCGTTACGCTCTGTGAGGCGTAGCCGGGAGTGTTGGCGTTGGCGATGTTGTTCTCAATGGTGGCAAATTCCTGATCGTAGACATTCAGGGCGTTGGCGGAGTTCAGAATCGAAGTAAGAAGTCCCATAATGATTTCACCCGCGGAGCGACATTGTAGCCATTTGTTCGGGAGGCGCCGAATGGCCCGCCGGCGTATAAGACGGGCCGGCGCCGAGCATTCCTGCCCACCCGCGGCAGAATTGGACGCCATGCTCGATCAGCCGGGCATTGATCAGCAAATCGTTCTTAAAAAGCTTCAGCTCGCGGCGGACCTCATAAGGCGCACAAGCGCCTTCCCTGAGTTCCTGCTCCACCGTTTCCAGATAACGCACGGCTTCTTCAAGTCCGGGAAGCGCTTCGAAGATCTCCTCAGGCGAGGAGCCGAGCAGGGCCAGCCGCAACGCCTCCATCCGGTCGCGCGCCTGTTTAATTCTCAAAAGCATCGTCGATGACCTTCGAGGCGGTTGCCCCGGCGTCCACCGTGTACGACCCATTGGCGTACGACCGGGCTAGCGATTCGAGTTTGGCCTGCCGCTCCGGCGATTCCGCCGCCAGCGACCGCAAACTCTTCACTAACTCGGACAGGTGAACATCATCGCTCGACGAAGTTGCTGTCGTTTGCGAAGAACCCGCGCTGGAGGGTTGCCCCGTACGCGCGGTTTCCTGCGTCCCCGACGTTCCGGTCGAGGGGAGGGATGTGGAAATAGAGTCGTTTACCTTCATTTGTTGCCGCCAAGGGGTCTATCCCCTCTGAGCTATCTTATCGGCTACCAGGCCCTATCTTTTACAGTTTCGCGCTTCTTTGAGGCTCAAGTAAATCCTGTATGAGCCTAAGCCTCGGGGTAAGGACAATCTTACTCAGTGTCCATGAAGCAGTAACAGATCATGTGACAGATAATATGATGCGCGTCCTCAATGCGACCCATATGTTGTTCCGGCACCTGAATATTCAGCTGCGCCATATTCCCCAGCTTACCTCCATCTCGTCCGGTGAGGGCTATGGTATGGCAACCTAGCGAATTGGCATAGTCCATGGCGCGAATGACGTTTGCAGAGTTTCCCGATCCGCTGATGGCCATATAAATATCGCCCGGAGAAGCGAAATTCTTAAGTTGTTCCACCGCCGCGTCCTGATAATGCAGATCGTTGGCGTAAGCGGTCAGCGTAGGCATGGAATCGTGCAAGGCCTGAATCCGGAACCGCGAGGGCTTCCCTAAACTCGCGCCCTTGAGCATGTCGCAGACGAAGTGCGAGGCGGTGGCGGCGCTGCCGCCGTTGCCGGCGACGAAAATCGCCCGGCCGTGGTCGCGAGCCTCGCGGAACCAGTCGATGGCCTGGTTAACTTTCGTCTCATCAATGGTTTCGATGGTTTCGAGCAGATTCTCTCGATAACTGGCGGGAAAAGACATCTTCACTCCCATTGTATACTGAAGCTCGAATGACGGAACGGCATTGGGGAGGGGATTATTTCTTTCTCTTCGAGAACCTGATACTGAAAGACTTCCGGATCCGCTATCGCAACATGTCGCTGGGGATCCTGTGGTCGGTGATCAACCCCCTGGTGATGATGACGGTGCTGACGTTCATCTTCGGCCGGGTTTACGGCAGCGGAGGCGATGCGCATAACCGGCCGTTTCCGGTGTTCGTTCTGTGCGGCCTGGTGCCGTTCAATTTTTTCGTGGGCGCGCTGATGACGGGCGCGACGTCGGTGGTGGATAGCGCGGGCATGGTGAAGCGGGTGCTGGTGCCGCGCGAGGTGGTGCCGATCGCGGCAGTGCTGTCCAATTGCGTTCACCTGCTGATTCAGATTGCGCTGTTGTTATTGCTGACCGTCTGCTTCGGGCTGCGCCCGAACCGGTACTGGCTGTGGATGCCGGTGATCTGGGCGCTGTATGTGACGTTTTTGTGCGGCCTGGCGCTGGGGTCGAGCGCGATTAACGTTTACATCCGGGACACGCGGTACGTGCTGGAGTCCTTCAACACGGTTTTATTCTGGCTGGTGCCGATTTTTTATTCCTTTTCCATTATTCCGGAAAAGTACAGGGACATTTATCAATACAATCCGGTGGCCGCGCTGGTGTTCGCGATGCGCAATATCCTGATGGACGGAATTGCGCCGCCGATGTCGCTGATTGAGAACCTGACCATCGCGGCGGGGGTCGCGCTGGGTCTGGGACTCCTGATTTTCCGCCGCCTGAAGCCGGGGTTTTACGAACATATCTGATGCGCGCCGCCCTGCGATTCGACCACGTCACGAAAACATTCGTTCACCACGCCGGCCAATTGCTGCTGCGCGAGCGGCTGATCGAAATGCTGCGGCCTTCGCGGCGTCCGCGATTTGAAGCGTTGAAAGACATCTCTTTCGAATTGACGCACGGCGAAAGCCTCGGCCTGATCGGGCCCAACGGAGCGGGCAAGAGCACGATTCTGAACCTGGCGACGGGCCTTTCGCAACCGGACCGGGGCTCGATTACGGTGGACGGGAGAGTGACGGCGCTGCTGGAGCTGGGGGCGGGGTTTCATCCGGATTTGACGGGCGCGGAGAACGTGCGGGTGAATGCGGCCATGATGGGTATGACGCGCCGCCAGATGGCGGAGAAGTTTGAAGAGATTGTCGATTTTTCCGGCGTGCGCGAGTTCATTAACGAGCCTCTGCGGGTTTATTCCGCCGGGATGAACGTCCGCCTGGCGTTCGCGGTGGCCGTGGCCGCCGATCCGGAGGTGCTGCTGATCGACGAAGTGCTGGGGGTCGGCGATCAGGCATTTTATGCGCGGTGTCTGGAGAAGATCCGGAGCTTTCAAAACGAAGGCAAGACGATCGTGCTGGCGTCGCACTCGGCGGAGCTGATCCTGATGCTGTGCGACCAGGCGTTGTGGATTGAAAGGGGGCGGGTGGTGATGCAAGGGCCGGCCGTGGAAGTGGTGGCTGCATACAGGGCCTCTGGCAGCTGAAGAAGAATTGGCCGCTGATAAACACGGATGAACGCGGATAGACCAGAAAAATGCTGTTCGGAATCCGCGTTCGGCCAAAAACGTCTTCTTCAATGCTCGTCCAAGATCACGATCTCCACGCGGCGGTTCCTCGCGCGGCCGTCGGGAGTGTCGTTGGTGTCCTTGGGATCGAACGAGCTGTCGCTCGCGACCGACAGGCGCGATTCTTCGATTCCGCAATCCTGGCCCAGCAATTCCAGCAGACGGAGACTGCGGGCCGCCGCCAATTCCCAGTTACTTTTGAATCGCCGGTTGTGTATCGGCACCGCGTCGGCGTGGCCGATAAGCGCCACCTTGTTCGGAATATCCCGCAGCACGGCGGCGATTTGCTCGACCATGGGGCGGGCCTGCGGGCTGATGGCGTCGTCGCCGGAGCCGAACAGGATGGTCTGCGGGAGGCTGATGACCAGGCCGCGAGGCTCCATTTTCAGGTCGAGTCCGAGAAGCGCGAGTTTGCGCTGCGGTTCGAGGAGACGCGGGGGCTCGGGAATTTTTTCGACCGGCTTTTCGACCGGCTTTTCGACTGGATGAGGAATGGTGCTTTGCGCCGCCGCCGCGACGAAGAAGATCAGCAGAATGGTCAAAATATCCATGTAGCTGACCATCCACCTGTCTCGATGGGGGTCCGGCCCGCGGCGGGGAACCTGCCTCATAGGGCGTGCTCCTCGCGGCGCAGGAAGCAACTGAGGCGGTCGCGGACCAGCGTGGGGTGCAGGCCGTCGAACAGGCACAGCGTTCCTTCGACGATCATCTCGTGGATTTCATACTGCTCCGCCACCTGCGCGCGCATTCTTTGCGCGGACGGCAGCAGGACTAGATTCGCCAGCGCCAGTCCGTAGATGGTGGAGACGAACGCGGTGCCGGTTCCGGCGGCGACCGAGGAAATGTTCGAGAACTGGCGCAGGACGTCCATCAACCCGACCACTGTCCCCAAGACACCGATGGTAGGCGCGAATCCTCCGGCGACTTCGAAGGCGCGGGCGTCCGTTTCGCCCTGCTTTTCAATCTGCCGCAGCTTGGTTTCGAGCATGGACTGCAACTCGTCGTGATTGCGGGCATCCATGGCCAGCAAAAGAGCGTCGCGCAGGAATGGCTGGCAAACTTGGCCGATCAAGGGCTCGAGGCCGTAAATTCCCTTGGGACGCATGGTTCTCGAAAACGCGACGATTTCTTCCATCAGCGCGACGCGGTTCTCGGCAGGCGTCCAGAGGAGAGCGATGGCGCCGCGCACCGCGCGATAAAGGGCTTGGCGCGGCGTGGTGATGAACGTCACGCCGATGGTGCCTCCCAGGACGATGAGCACGCCCGTCGGTTGGAAAAAATATCCGATCCGGATTCCGGCGGTGGCGATGCCCGCGAGGACCGCGCCGATGGCAACGACGATTCCGGCGAGCATCCAGAGGTCGAGTTTGCGCGGCAGGGGCGGTGCAGGTTCCGGAGACGCGACCGGTTTGAGGGCAATGGCAGGTGCGGACACGACGCTTTGCTGGCAAGCGATCGGCCATTGTTAACTTGAATCGCGCCAATGCGAGCGCGGTCGATGCCGCGGCAATATTTTGGCGTCGCGAAAAAAAGTGACGACTATCTGGCGAGCCAGCCGCCGTCGACCACCAGAATGGAGCCGGTGACGTAGTCGGAGGCCGCCGAGGCGAGAAACACCGTTGCGCCCTTGAAATCGTCGGGCGCGCCCCACCGGTTGGCGGGGATTCGCGAAAGGATCGCCGGTGCGCGGTTGGGGTCGGCGCGGAGGGCGGTGGTGTTGTCGGTCTCCACATAACCGGGCGCGATGGCGTTCACCTGCACGTTGCGCGAGGCCCATTCATTGGCCAGCGCCTTGGTCAACTGGCCGATGGCGCCCTTGCTGGCGGCGTAGCCGGGCACGGTGATGCCTCCCTGAAACGTGAGCAGAGACGCAGTGAAGATAATTTTTCCGGCGCCGCGCTCGATCATGCGTTTGCCGATTTCGCGGCTGATCACGAATT
>Ga0182024_10001557_pt1 | contig 58888 bp, 48 predicted proteins | sample P32metaG_FD_120480 | JGI IMG/M metagenome (GOLD analysis project Ga0182024, IMG submission 120480) | Permafrost microbial communities from Stordalen Mire, Sweden - P3-2 metaG (Illumina Assembly) | ecosystem: Environmental > Terrestrial > Soil > Wetlands > Permafrost | place: Sweden: Stordalen...
CCTTAACCGCGAACCACGCGAAATACACGAACCCGGAAAATTGCACAGGCGGCAAGGATGAATTTGTGGCGAAAGGCAACCGGAATGGAAAGTTGAAAGAAATTCCTTAACCGCGAACCACGCAAACCACGCGAAAAAGAATTCCCCGTTCGCGTATTTAGCGTATTTCGCGGTAAAAAACTCCGGTCCCGATGCGAAATTATGTGGCCACCAAGTATTGAAAATCAAATCGCCGGGGCCGCTCAGGCGGATACGGAAGAGAGGCATTCATTGACAGTTCGGAATTCCCGTTTGAGTATTCCGGGTATTTCGTGGTGAAAAATTCCGGCGGTCGGGGGGCAAATCCCGGCGTTGCTGATTGTCCGCATTTGCGTTATGTTTTGGCCATGAGCTTCGACTACAACGGGTATTTCGAGCGGCGTCAGGACGTTTGCGGCGGACAAACGGTGGTCAAGGGCACCCGGGTGACAGTGCGCACGTTGCTCGCCAGCCTGGCCGAGGGGGCGTCGCCGGAAGAAATCATAGACCGCATAGGTCATTTTTGTGAATCCTTGTGATTTTTCGCGGCAATTCATCCTTGCGACCTGGTCAGAATGTTGCCGGTCTGTTGCGGGTCTGTTGCTCAGAATGTTGCGGGTTAAGTCCTTATGACACAACATTGTAGCGGGGGTTGCGGGGTTTTCCGAGCATAGTGCCTATTGTATTGCATGGTTTGCCGGGTCTCCGAAATTCCAGGACCGGTTCCAATGAAGGGGGCGACTTGCGGCGGTTCCGATTGCCAAAGTTTTGCGTGGAAATGGGTTTTGAAACTTTTTCGATTACGCCGGGGTCGTTTTGTGTCTAAGCTTGCCTGATGTCCATTGCATTGAGTCCGATTCGCTTTTTTAACGTTTGCCTTGTGGCGGGTTTATTCGCCGGGCTGGGTCTTCAGGCCGATCAATTTGACGAGGTCATTCGCAAAACCGACCCGCTGCCGCCCGAACAGGAACAGAAGGCGTTTCATTTGCCGCCCGGTTTTGAAATCGACCTGGTCGCCACCGAACCGGATATCGGCAAGCCCATCAATATGGCGTTCGATGCGAAGGGACGCCTTTGGCTCACGCAATCGCGCGAGTATCCCTTCCCCGCGCCCACCAACCGGCCGGCGCGCGATGCCATTAAAATCTTGTCCGACTTCACCGCGGAGGGGCGGGCGGGAAAAATCACGACCTTCGCCACGAACTTGAATATTCCCATCGGCATTTATCCGTATCGCGATGGGGCCTTGGGTTACAGCATCCCTTATATTTACCACTTCCGCGACACGAATGGCGACGGCCATGCCGACACGAAGGAAATCTTTTTGGGCCGGTTCAGTTTCGACAAGGACACGCACGGCATGACCAGTTCGTTCCGGCGCGGATTCGACGGTTTGTTTTACGCCAACCACGGTTTCAACAATACTTCGACGCTCAAGGCGCGGGACGGCAGCACCATTACAATGCATTCCGGCAACACCTACCGCATCCGGATGGACGGCACGCATCTGGAGCAATTCGTGTGGGGCCGGGTCAATCCGTTTGGGTTGATGTTTGATCCGTTGGGGAACCTGTATTCGTCGGATTGCGAAACGTGGCCGATTTATGAATTGTTGCGTGGCGGTTATTATCCGAGCTTCGGCATCCCGGATGACGGCCTGGGTTTTGCGCCCGCCATGATGGACCACAAGCACGGGTCCACGGCGATTGCGGGTGTTGTCTATTACGCGGCCACGAATTTCCCGGCGGAGTTTCGCGGCAATATTTTTGTGGGCAACGTGATGACCTGCCGCATCGACCGCGATGCGCTGGAGATGCACGGGTCCACCGGCATCGCCCGGGAGAAGCCGGATTTTCTCAGTTGTGATGATCCGTGGTTTCGGCCGGTGGATTTGGAGCTGGGCCCTGACGGCGCGATTTACATGGCCGACTTTTACAATCGCATCATCGGCCATTACGAAGTGCCGCTGGATAATCCGGGGCGCGACCGCGAGCGGGGCCGGATCTGGCGCATCCGTTACGTGGGCACGAACGGCGCGGCTGCGGCGCCGCCTCCGCAGCATTTCGCCGTCGCCAAAGATTCGGTTGCAGAACTCATCCGGCAATTGGGCAATCCCAACATCACAATGCGCATGCTGGCGATGAACGAATTGACCGATCGCATCGGCGCTACCGCCATCAGGCCGGTGACGAAAATGATGCATCGCAAAGAAGCCTCTGTTTTTCAAAAAATCCATGGCATGTGGGTGCTCTATCGCCTCGGGGCGCTGGATCCCGCGATTCTCGCCGCCGTCGCGCGCGACAACGACAGCCGGCTGCGCGTTCACGCCATGCGGGTTTTTGCGGAGACGCTGCAATGGACGCCCGATCAACATGACATGGTGGTGGCGGCGTTGCACGATCCCGACGCCCTGGTGGAACGTTGCGTGGCGGACGCGTTGGGGCAGCATCCGGGCCTCGAGAACATGCGGCCGTTGTTGGATGCGCGCCGCCAAGCGCCCGCGGACGACACGCATCTGGTCTACGTCTTGCGCATGGCGTTGCGCAATCAACTGCGCGAGCCGGCGGTTTGCGCGGGACTCCCGCTGCCGCAATGGAGCCCGTCCGACGAAAGCGCTATAGCGGACGTTGCCCTGGCCGTGCCGACGGCGGGCTCGGCCGAGTTCTTGTTGCATCATCTGCAAAAGGACATGGAAAGCCGCGCGCAAGCGGCAGTTGAGTTGCGTCATGTGGCGCGTTATTTGCCGGAGGGAGACATTCCGGCGCTGGCCGATTTCACGCGCGAAAAATTCGGCAATGACATTGATCTGCAACTGGCCCTTTACAAATCTCTCCGCGAAAGCCTGGACCAGCGGGGCACGAGCCTCCCTGCGCGCATGCGCGAATGGGGCGCGGCACTTGTGCAGACATTGCTGGCGCCGACGTCGGACAACGTCTCTGCGTGGCACAACATTCCGCTGCCCGGCAATGACCCGGCCAATCCGTGGTCTTTGCAAACCCGCACATCGGACGACGGGCAGAAAGGCGAATTTATTTCCAGCCTGCCGAGCGGCGAAAAGTTGACGGGCATGTTGCGTTCCAAAACATTCGTCATCCCGGAGAAGTTGACGTTCTTTCTGGCGGGCCATGATGGTTATCCCGACAAACCGGCCTATGGGCAGAATTTCGTCCGCCTGCGCGAGACGGGCAGCGGCGCGATTTTGAAAAGCACACCCGCGCCGCGCAACGACACTGCCCGCAAGGTGACATGGGACCTCAAGGATTACGCCAGCCAATCCGGCTGCCTGGAAATTGTTGACGGTGACTCGGAAGGCGCCTTCGCCTGGCTGGCCATCGGCCGATTCGACCCGGAGGTTGTGCCCTTTCCCACGACATCGCCGAATGGGCTGGATGACCGCGTGCAAGCGGCGGCGGAGCTGGCCGGCTCCCTGCACCTTGATTCCGCCGGACCGCTGCTGACCCAATTATTGACTAATAAAAGCAACGCCGGCGAAACTCGTTGGGCCGCGGCCAGGGCGCTGGCGTTAATCCATCCCGAGAATCATATCGCCGAGCTGGGCGGCATCTTGTCCAGCGGCGACGAACCGGCTGCGTTGCGCCAGCAATGCGCGCAAACGCTGGCCGCCGCCAATGACCCGGAGGCGCGCGCCGTTTTGGCCGCCGCGCTGCCCGCCGCGCCGCAATCCTTGCAAACCCAAATCGCCCTGGCCCTGGCCAGCAGCCCCGACGGCGCGGAAACGTTGCTCGAGGCCGTCACCGATGGAAAAGGCTCGGCGCGGTTATTGCAGGATCGCAATGTGAAGGACCGGTTGAGCGCGTCCAAACCGGCGGACCTCGATCAGCGGATCGCCCGATTGACCAAGGGCCTGCCCCCGGCGAACGAGGAACGACAAAAAATTATTGACCAGCGGGCGGCAGCGTTCAATTTCGCGGAGGCGTCCGCCACCGCTGGCGCTGAAATATTCAAGAAGAACTGCATAGTCTGCCATTCCATCGCGGGGCACGGCGCGTCCATCGGCCCAAACCTGGATGGCATTGGCAACCGCGGTGTTCCGCGCGTGGTGGAGGACATCCTGGATCCGAGCCGCAATGTGGACCGCGCGTTTCGGGTGACGTTGTTTACGATGACCGACGGGGATGTGCAAAGCGGTTTGTTCCGGCGCGAGGAAGGCGAGATGGTGGTCGTGGCCGAGTCCACCGGCAAGGAAACGTTCATTCCGAAAAAGGACATCGCCGGGCGGCGCGAATCCGAATTGTCCCTGATGCCGGATAATTTCGCGCAAATCCTGGCCACGAGAGATTTCAATGATTTGCTTGCCTTTCTGGTTTCCAAAGGCCCAAAAAATGTCGGGAAGTAATGGGAAAAGTTTGCCAATACTGAACTATATGAGACTGATTTCCAGCATGGCCTGCGCCGCAAGTTTTTTGGCCGGCACAGTGCTGGCGCAGTCACCGGTCACTTTAACCGTTGATACCCGATTGCCCGGCTATGCGATCCCGGACGATTTCGCCGGTGTGAGCATTTTTACGGGCACCCAGGTGCATGATCACAAAGGAGTGCCCGGCAATCTGTTTTCCGGGACGAACGCGCAACTGATCACCCTGTTCAAAAACACCGGCCTGCATCACCTGCGCCTGGGCGCGACCGGGTCACCCACGAGCGGCGTACAGAATCTCGGCTCCAATGACATCGACAGTCTGTTTGCCTTCGCCAAAGCCGCCGACATCAAAGTCATTTATTCGCTGCACTATGTGGACGGCGCCGTCACTGCCAAATACATCTGGAACAAGTACCGGCCATACCTTGACTTTTTTGCTTTTGACAACGAACCCGACTCGCGTTTGAACGAGGGCACCGCAAAGGCAGGCGCAGGGCACAAAAACTATTTCGATAGTTGGAAGGACTTCGCCAAAACGATCACCGACGCCGTGCCTGGGGCAAAATTCGCCGGACCGGACGCAGCGGGCCGGACCCTGGTGGCGCGTTTTGTCAAAGCGGAAGGAGATTCCGGCTGCCTCGCGCTGGTGACTCAACATACTTATGTCGGCGGCAATCCCCGGAAGCGGGGCATCGACACCGCGCACGCGATTGAAAACATGCTGTCAAAAGGCTGGGTGACGAACAACTATCCCCAACTTTACCGGGCGGTATTGCGGCCGTTGGCGAAGCAGGGGCTTCCATTCCGGATTACCGAACTGGACGACCATGTCCACGGCGTGACCAATGCGAGCGATGCTTTCGTTTCGGCCCTGTGGGCGTTGGATGTCATGCACTGGTGGGCCGCGCACGGCGCGAGCGGAGTTAATTTCCAAAACACAGAATGGTTGACAACCGACACATTCCATCGGGATTCCTCCGGGAATTACCAGATCAATCCGAAGGCGTACGGCATAAAGACGTTTGATTTGGGCGGGCATGGCTGGGTGGAACCGGTCACAACCGTCGATACGAACGGGCTGAATCTGACGGCCTATGCCGTTGGCAACGGATCCAATGTTTATGTGACAATCGTTAACAAGGAACATGGCGCGGACGCTCGCGACGCCGCTGTAACCATCCTGACCGATGGCATTTCGCCGAGGGTCGCCGCGGCGATGTATCTGACCGCGCCAAATGGCAATATGAGGGCGACAAACGGCGTGGTTCTCGGTGGCGCGTTCATCACCAACGATGCCCCATGGCTGGGAAAATGGGCATTCCTGGATTCTGTCACCAACGGCCAATGCACGGTCATGGTACCTGCGGCCTCCGCCGCGGTGGTCAATGTCTCTGGGCAATAAAGCTCCAACTATTGTCCGTTGCCTGGCCGCCAGGACGGCGTTTAGACTTCCAGCAGAATTCGGGCGGGCTTTTCGATCATTTCCTTGATCTGTCCCAAAAACGTCACCGCTTCGCGTCCATCAACAATACGGTGGTCGTAACTGAGAGCCACATACATCATCGGGCGGATCACGACGTTTCCGTCCACCGCCACGGGACGTTCCTGGATGGTGTGCATCCCGAGGATGGCGCATTGCGGCGGATTGATGATGGGCGTGGACAAGAGCGAGCCATAAACGCCGCCGTTCGTGATGGTGAACGTGCCGCCTTGCAATTCATCGGGTGTGAGCCGGCTCGCTTGGGCGCGCGCCGCCAGTCCGGCCACGGCTTGCTCCACTTCGGCGAAACTCATCTTCTCGGCATTGCGCAAGACAGGAACGACCAGCCCCTTGCCGCCGCCAATGGCCACGCCGATGTCAAAATAATGATGATAGACAATATCGTTCCCGCGAATTGAGGCGTTGATCTGCGGGATGGTTTTCAAGGCCTCGACGGCGGCTTTGACGAAGAAGGACATGAACCCCAGCTTGACGCCGTATTTGCGCGTGAAAGTTTCCTGGTATTGTTTGCGCAGGGCGATCACGGCGGACAGGTCGATTTCGTTGAACGTGGTCAGCATCGCCATGGTTTGGCTGGCCTCGACCAGGCGTTGCGCGACGGTGCGGCGCAACAGGCTCATGGGAACGACTTCTTCTTGACGGCCAGATGCGGCGGCCGGAGCCGGCGGCGGCGCGGGAATTGGCGGTTCCGCTTTCTTGGGCTCGGCGGGACGGGGCGGGAGAACGGACGGGATTGATGCAACTGGTGGGGCCGTTGGAGCTGGAGCGGCTGTGGCTTCCTTCGGCGCTTTGCCGGAGGGATCGAACAAGGCGATGACATCACCCATCACCGCTTTTTCGCCGGTGCGTTTGACGATCTTGCCCAGCGTGCCGGAGATGGGCGCGGGCAGGTCGAGCGTCGCCTTTTCTGATTCCAGCGTGACGACGTTGTCATCTTTGTTGACTGAGTCACCCTCGCGCTTGAGCCATGGGCCGATTTCAACTTCAGTCACTGATTCACCCAACGAGGGAATTTTTAGTTCAACTGCCATGCAAATTTATTGTTAACCAAACCGTGCATTTTGCAACCTTCAGACGTCGGCAAAGGCTGCTGTGATCAAGTATTTCTGGTCCTTTTTGTGGATGCGCGCCGAACCAGTGGCGGGACTGGGCGAGGCCGGACGGCGAATGCCGCCAAAGGGGTATTTGCCAAACAAACTTTCCCCAAAACGCGAGCGCAGAAAACGCCACGCGCCCATGTTTTCCGGCTCTTCCTGCACCCATAACACTTGCGTCTCGCTGGGATACGGCGCCAGCGCCGCTTGCAGGCCGCCTTCGGGAAACGGGTAAAGTTGCTCCAGCCGGATGATGGCCACGTCTTCCCTCTTGACAGCGTCGCGCTGTTGCAGCAACTCGTAATAAATCTTGCCCGCGCAGAGCAGGACGCGACGAACGTTTTTCGCCTCCAGAACATCGGCGAGGACGCGCTCAAACTTACCCGTCGCGCATTGGGCCACGGTCGAGACGGCACGCGGGTCGCGGAGCAGGCTTTTTGGGGTCATGACCACGAGCGGCTTGCGCCAGCGGCGCACCACTTGGCGGCGCAAGCAATGGAAATATTGCGCGGGCGTGGTCGGAGACACAATTTGGATATTGTCCTGCGCGGCGAGTGCCAGAAAGCGTTCGAGGCGAGCGCTGGAATGTTCCGGCCCCTGGCCTTCAAATCCGTGCGGCAGCAACAGCACCAAGCCGCTGAGGCGGTTCCATTTGTCCTCCGCGCTGGCAATGAATTGATCGACGATGACTTGCCCGGCGTTGACAAAATCCCCGAACTGCGCTTCCCAACAAATCAAACCGTCCGGGCAATCCAAACTGTACCCATAATCAAACCCCAGCACGCCGACTTCCGAAAGCGGACTGTTGATGATATCCACCGGCCCCTGGTTTGCGCCCAGATGTTGCAACGGCGTGAGGGCCTGTCCCGTTTCATAATCGCAGAGCACGGCGTGCCGCTGGCTGAATGTGCCGCGCGCGCTGTCCTGCCCGCTCAGGCGCACGCGCACGCCCTCGACGCTCAAGCTGGCGAAGGCCAGCGCCTCGGCTGCCGACCAATCCAACGGCACTTCGCCCGCAGCCATTTTGCGCCGGTTTTCCAAAAACTTTTTGATTTTCGGATGCGGATGAAAGTCCTCCGGCAATTCCGTTTGTTTGGTCAATAATTCCGCCAGCCGGCCCGCCTCGACTCCGGTGACGGGGTCTTCCGCGTCTTTTTCCGGGCCGCCGGTGTAGTTGCCGCGCGTCCATACGCCCCGCTTTTTCTCAAACTGCACCGTGTCGTCTTCCGACTGTGCGCGGGACAATTCCTGTTCGAGCGCTTCGTGGCGTCGCCGGGTGATTTCGGCGGCTTCCTCGCGGCTCAAGCCTCCCAGGTTTAACAAATGGTCGAGGTAACCTTCGCGCACGGATTTCCGGCTCTCAATGGCCCGGTACAAAACCGGCTGGGTAAAGGACGGTTCGTCCCCTTCATTATGGCCGAGGCGGCGGTAGCCAAACATGTCGATGAAAACGTCGCGATGAAACTCCTCGCGAAAATCCATGGCCAACCGCACCACTTGCGCCACCGCTTCGGGGTTCTCGCCGTTGACGTGGAAGAGCGGGCTTTGCAACATGCGGGCCACTCCTGTGGGATAAACACTGGAACGGCCCTCGCCCGGCGAGGTGGTGAAACCGATCTGATTATTGACAATTACGTGGACCGTTCCGCCCACCGTATATCCCGGCAACTGGCTCATGTTCAATGTTTCCTGCACCACGCCCTCGCCGGCGAAACTGGCGTCGCCATGAATGAGCAGCGCCATGCAGGGGCCGGTGCCGGGCGGAAGCGGCGTCTGGCTTCCGGCACGAAACCGGTCTTGCTTGACCCGCGCCCGGCCCAACACCACTGGATTGACATATTCAAGATGACTCGGATTGAAACAAAGCGAGAGATGCATGGGCTGGCCCGATGCCGTCGTCCACTGATTGCTGTAACCCAGGTGGTATTTCACATCGCCGTGGCCGCTGAAAATTTTTCGATCATCGGCGAATTCGCGGAAAATCAGCCGTGGACTTTTGCCCAGAATATTGGCCAGCACGTTCAAGCGGCCGCGATGGGCCATGCCCAGGACAATTTCCTTGATGCCCTGGTCGGCCGCTTTTTCGATGGCTAAATCCAGCAGTGGAATGAGGCTCTCGCAACCTTCCAGCGAAAAACTCTTCGCCCCCACAAATTTTTTCCGGATAAATTCCTCGAACGTCACGGCGTCGGTCAGGCGGGTGAAAATGCGAATCTGCTCATCGCGATTCAGTTCCAGCCGGTTGCCCGTGCTCTCCATCCGCTGCTGCAGCCAGCGGCGGATCTTAAAGCTGTCGATGTGCATGAACTGCACGCCAATCGAGCGGCAATAAGTGTCCTGCAATCGTTGCAGAATTTGTCGGACCGTCAACGGTCCCTCGCATTGCAACGGTTTGCCCTGAATCGGGCGATCCATGTCCTCCTCCGAAAAGCCGTAAAAGCTCAACTCCAATTCCGGCGGCACGGGGCGGGGCAGCCCCAACGGATCAAGAGCCGCCATGTTATGTCCGCGCACCCGGTAATTGCGCACCAACCGATGAACGCGGTCCTGCAAAATGGCAATTTTGGCGGCGTCCTCCGTTTCCACTGGCAGACAGGTGGTCGGGCGCAAATCGGAACGTGGCGAAACTGCCGGCTCGCCATTTTTCAGGCCGGCAAAGTAATGCTGCCACTCGGGGGCAATGGACGCCGGATCGCGCGCAAAAGCCGTCTGGAGTTCCTCGACAAAAGGAAGATTCCAACTGCTGGGAATGTCAGACGATTGATTCATTCTGGCAATTCCTAGCTTACGCCGATGTCGTCAGGAGTCAAAGCCGAGCTTTGGGGCGCGAACCCATCAAAATTCATAGCTTGCCATCCGACCTCATTGCTGTACTCTCATTTTTAGCAGCCTAAGAAAAAATACGATGCGGACTGAAAGCAGTGCTTTAAATTATGAAACGCAAGTTTCTCTTCGTTTTTTCCATTTTCTTGACTTTGTTTATGGTGCTTGCAGCAGCAAGCCTCACGTCGATAGTTATTGTTGAAATGTCGGCCCAACAAACTTATTGCAAACCAAATGCCGTCTGGTTTAGAGCTTGAAACATTAAAGCGCGAGTTACAAAACAGGCTAAATCACCGGGAACTCGTGCCGTTTAGTGTTTCTGCAATTATTTATTTGGGGATTTCAGTTGGAGGATGGTGGATAATTAAGGCTTTAAAGCGTAAAGACGAAGCAAACGGCAAAGTCAAATTGCAAGCTCTTGGCATTCCTTGACTAATATTTGACACAGGGCCTTTTACATCCCCGTCCCGCAGAGGAGGGCGGGCTCAAGTTTTGAAGCCCCACCGATGCATTCCACCAATGGATCCAAATGGATAGGCGCTCCAGCCTGTACGTTCACGCCGCCGCCATGGCGCGCACATGAGCGATCTCGCCGCTTTGGGCGGGGCGAACTTGATTCGCTATCAAGGTGACGACCGCAATCGTCTCGCCATCCAGCGACGTAAATTCGACTTCATAGCCCGCAGCGTGACGATGCACCAGCACCGCGGTTCCGATGTCACCCGCGCTCAAGCCATGCTCCGGCAAGTCACATGTCAGAATGACATCATCGAGTTCGTTGATCATATTTACTTTCGTTGACGCAAGGGGTAGGCCGTCGCCAGACGGGCCGCCCGCTCGCCAGACTCAATAAACCATACCGACCGAATTTGAGCAACCACACCATCGCACAAAGTGAGCGGCCCCTCCACCACCAGGCGCACACCGAGTGGCGTCGTTTCCTGTTTGACGACATCGTTTTCGCTGGCGTGCGTGCGCAACGCCTCGGCCAATTCCTGCCAGCGCTCGATCGCATAGCCATGACCAGCAAAGAAGCGAGCCTTGCTTTTGCCAGAACGATGATTCGGATCCAACAGGTAAAACACAATTTTGGCTCGCGGCACTTCGGCTTCGTTGACCAACGGGAGTTTCATTTCCGGGCCTCCATCGGCTGAAGTCCTGTGAGACCTTCCAAGATGCCGAGAGCTGTCTGCCACGATTCCGATTGCGCCATGCGGTGAGACTAGTGAACAGGGGAATGTCTGGAAAGTGGAAATTGACATACCACCCCATGCGGGATGGGGGGAACGAAGTTATTGTGACAGGTCGGGCTTTCAAAATGCCACGGCGGCTTGGGCACGGTAGCCGTCGCGCCGATCTCCAACGCTCTTTACCGCGAAGAGACTGAGCCGTTTAGATGACAAAACCCTGAGCTGTTACCTGTTGCGCCAAACCAAAAACCAAAGCCGACAATAACGTTAAAATTCTTCGGTACGAATGGTAATTGTTCGTGAACACCTCCGAACCGCTATTAATAGCACTTTCGTGCCATTGGACAAATAACAATTCTGTGAAAAGTCAAAGAACGTGAATGCTTTACATCGGCTGGCGAACAATTATAAAACCAGCCATGCGTGCGCCGGGATTAAAACATTATGTTCCTCTGGCTGTCTGGATAGCAGTCATCTTTACCCTCTTTTGTACCACGGGAAAAATCATCGGCTACGGTTTTCTGCCCCAGGACGATGCGCTTTACCATGCCGCCAAGGCCGTGTCCGGTAAACCCTGGTCGGAGATTCTTGTCCTGCGGGACGGTTTTACACTGGACCCGCATCCCGGCTGGCAGGCCATTCTGAGCTTGATTCATTACTGGTTGGGTTACAACGCCGAGACACTGGTGGTCCTGCCCGTGGCGGGGTTGATGATTCTCTTTAGTTTGGCGGCCGTGGCGTGGTTGCGGTGGCCGGAATCCTGGCTCGGCGCGTTGCTGATGGCGGGCATTTTCAGTCCTTTTTTCATGGCTCGGCTGGCCTTGGGCCGACCCTTCGTTTTCACGATGATCGTTTACGTGACGTTGCTAGTGATGTGGGCGCGCCTCGAGAGGCGGCGGCCGCGTCTGCGGGAAATATTAGCGACTCTTTTTTTAATTGCTGCCGCGGCTTGGGTTCACGGGTCTTTCTATCAGTTGCTCCTGCCGGGGGTCGGATTGTTACTGGCGGGACGCTGTCGGCAGGTGTTTTGGTACGGAGCACTCTGGGCGGCAGGCAGTTTTTTGGGCGCGTCGTTTACCGGACATCCCTGGCTCTTTCTGGCGCAGTGTGTACGGCATTTGTTCGGCGTCTTTGGCGATTATACACTGACCAACCAACTCGTGTTCGAACTCTTGCCGGCGGACAGCGAGGCTGCCATGGCATTGGTGGTGGCAGCGATGCTTTTGTGGCGCGCGCGTGACCCGAATTGGAAGGCGGGTGAGCTGGTCGATCCAATTTTCGCGATGGGGTTGTTAGGCTGGCTCCTCGGTCTCAAGGTCGGCCGCTTCTGGTGGGATTGGGGGATGCCCGCCACGCTCATTTGGCTGGCGTTGCAGTTGCAGAAACAATTCGAGCATTATATTGACTTCAGTTCCGGGACACGTTTGCTGGTGACTTTGGGACTGGCCGTCGGAGTGTTTTTGGGCATTACCGGCGACCGTGGCAACCGCTGGACTTCGAATCTTTCGCGGCAATACCTCACACAGGACAATACCGACCTGAAAGGCTGGCTGCCGGAAAGCGGCGGCATCATTTACAGCGTGGATATGGTTGTGTTCGACGAGACTTTCTTCAAGAATCCGACCGCGCCCTGGCGTTACGTCCTGGGCTTCGAATCCGCGCTAATGCGGCCCGAAGACCTCGCGGTGGTGCGCAAGGTGCAGTGGAATTCCGGCGATCTGCGCGCCTACGAACCGTGGGTGAAAAAAATGCGCCCTCAAGACCGCCTGATCATCCCCGAATCATGGCTGCCGACCATCGGACCGGCCCGCACAGTGGCCAGCATTCCCGAACTGGAGTGGTTCCGCGCCGACAACAACTGGTCGATCGGGCGCTTGCCACAGAAACCCGGCAATCGAAAGTAATTATTTATTATTGACTTGTGGGATGAATGCCGCCGGCGTGGGTGGCGCGTTCGAGGGCCCACGCCGCCGCCCCAGGGTCCAGGGTGCGCGCCTGCTGTTCGAGCGTGGCAGCCTGCGCGGGGTCGCCGCGTTGTCGCGCCAGAACCGAGCGAATGGCTAGGACCATCGCATTTGGACCTTTCTCCTGTTTTTCAAGCTGGTCCAACGTGTCCGCGGCATCAGGGAAACGGTCGGATCGAATTTGCTCGAATGCCATTCCGAGAAACGCGCTCTGGCTCGGCGGATGGCATTCCGTGCCTCGACGAAACGCCTCGAGCGCCTCGTTCGTCCGGCCCAATTTGTCCAGCGCCACTCCATAATTGTTCCACACTCCCGCATCGTCGGAATCGATTTTCAATGTGCGCTCGTAATCCTGACGGGCTTCGTCGAATCGGTTCAGCGCCAGCAAAACGTTGCCGCGATGATGGAGGGCCGTCACGTCCCAGGGATCCAACGCCAGGCTGCGCTCAATGTCGCTCATGGCTTCCGGAAAATGTCCCTTTTCGTACCAGGCAATCGAGCGAAAGAGATAATCGCGCGCAAAGGACGGAAGTTTTGCTCCAAACCAGTTGGGCAGGGACAGGGCGGCCATCAACGCCATGGCCGCCGCCAGACCAAGCACCCTGCGCCATCGGCCGAGGAAAATCGTTTCAACGAAGGCCAGCAGACCGCCGCCGCCGATGGCCGACATGACCGGCCAGATTGGATAACGGTAGCGATCGCAAATGAAAAAAACAACGTTGGCCGCGGAGTACAGAAAAACAAAACTCAGCAGGATAAAAAGCGCGTCGCGGTTTCCCCATTTGGCGGCCGCCCAGATTCCCGGCGGAGCGAACATAAGCAAAATAACCCAGCGCACCGGCAGCAGGCGCAGCCACACGTATTCCATTTGCAGAAAGGCGAAGGCCTTGTTGTTGGGCACCTCGGCATTCCACAGCATCAGCCAGGATTTCTTGGCCATCAACCGGAGCCATGCGGCTGGATCTGCCTTGATTTCGTCGAGGGCTCGCCGGGTCCAATATTTGGAAACGGCCATCGGATCCGATTCAGGCTGGCGGCCTTCGGCGCGCATGGCCGCCTCGTATTCCTCGCGCGCCCATACTTCACCTGAATCCTCATAGCGCTCGCCGTAGGTAACGCGGCGGCCCTGTTCGGGCTCCATTCCGTCCGCGGTGTGCTTGTTGCCAAAATAAAGGTTTACGCCGCCGGCCGACGGTATGACTTGAAAATGATCCGCCTGTATCTTGTTGACAAAACCCCAGGGAATAGCCACAGTTACCCCGCCGATCAACGCCAATAAAGGCAACAGCCCGCCGCGTTCGCGCGAGCGCCACCAGTGCCAGCCCGCCAACAGCGGATACACCGCCATGAAAACGAGAATGTTCGGGCGCGTCTGCGCGGTCAACACCGTCAAGCCGCCGCTACCCAGCCAAAGCAGCCCGCCTTTCCACCCGGCGAGAGTGGCGGCCCGGAGAACGAGCAGCAGCCCCAGGCAGATTAAAAACGTGTAGACGGGCTCGATCAACAGCTCGCCCTCGAAGTAAAGCGGCACAGGTGCTAGCGTGTACAATACTCCGCCCACCAGGCCGCTGACCCGGTGCTGGAAAAGCCGCGCCCCCAACAAGGCCACCAGCACGCCCGTCAAAACTCCGAGAAAGTGCTGCGCCGCGATTGCGAGATCGATGCCATGCGCTCCCCCCAGTTTGTAACAAACCGCCAGAAACATCGGGTACAGCAACGGCCTTAATCCATGAAGCTGCCGCAGGTTCTCGCCCGCCAGAAGCATTCGGGCCGCAGTGTCATAATATTTCTGATCCAGCGTCAACACCCCAAACGACGGTGAGCGCGCGTGCTCGACCAAAAAGCCAGCGCGCACGATCAATCCCAGCAAAAAGAGATAAACCAGATAATTTTTGAAAACCCCGGCTGAAATGTCCTTCTCCAAATTCATTGACTGATGGAACCACATACTGGGAACCACTGCTTCGAGAGTCAAGACCGCCAGCGATGGGATGAATGGCAGACGTTTGTCATTCTTTTTGACCTCGGCGTTGAACTGGCTAAAAATAGGCGCGCATGATATGGCAGAAAGAGCACCCAGCCGGTGAAAAGGCCAAACCGCCCGCCTGGCTGCTTGGGTTTTTTTTGGTGACCATCACCGTCATGGCGTATCAGCCGGTATGGCATGCCGGGTTCATTTGGGACGACGACGAATTTCTGACCGATAATCCGGTCATCAAAAGCGCGAACGCCCTGCATCGACTGTGGTTTACCGCTTCCACACCGGATTATTTCCCGATGACTTCCAGCATGTTGTGGGTGGAATGGCGGCTGTGGGGCAACCACCCGCTGGGCTACCATTTAGTCAATGTTCTCCTGCATGCTTTCAGCGCCGTACTTCTCTGGCGCGTGTTGCAACGCCTAAAAATTCCCGGAGCGCTGCTGGCTGCCGCCATCTTCACCTTACATCCGGTCAATGTTGAATCGGTGGCTTGGATCACGGAACGCAAAAATACGCTGTGCCTTTTTTTTTATGCCGGCGCGATCTTGTCCTGGTTGAAATTCGAGGACAGCGGCCAGAGCCGATGGTATGGGCTGGCCTTGGCCAGCTTTGTGCTGGCCCTGTTGAGCAAAACGGCGGTGGCCCCGTTGCCGCTGGTTTTGCTGGGCATGGCCTGGTGGCGGCGCGGGTGTGTGGAATGGAAGGAGGTGCGGCGGGTTGTACCGTTTTTCATGATTTCGGTGGTCTTGGCTTTGGTGACGGTGTGGTTCCAATATCATCGGGCGATTAGCCATGACGTTGTACGAACGGATGGTTTCTGGTCGCGTTTGGCGGGAGCGGGGTGGGCTGTTTGGTTTTATCTTTACAAAGCGGTGTTGCCGCTGAACCTGGTATTTGTATATCCACGCTGGCAGATCGATGCCCGGAATATATTGTCATACATTCCGCTGGTGATGCTGGCGGTTGCGTTAGTCGTATGCTGGCGCAGTCGGAGCGGTCGGGGAAGGGCATTGTTTTTCGGGATGGCCTATTTTGTTGTGATGCTCCTGCCCATCCTTGGATTTTTAAACATCTATTTTATGCGCTTCTCACTGGTGGCTGATCACTGGGAGTATTTTGCCATCATCGGTCCAATCGCGCTGGCGGCGGCCACGATCAGAAGTCCCGTTTTGGCCGCGACGCTCCTGGTGACGTTGGGGGTGTTGACGTGGCGCCAATGCGGGATGTACGCCAACGTTGAAACGCTCTGGCAAACAACTGTTCGATTGAATCCCGAGTGCTGGTTGGCCCACCACAATCTGGGCGTCGTTCTTGACCAAAAAGGCAGACTCAATGAAGCAATCACCCATTACCGAGAGGCATTGCAAATCAAGCCTGACTATGCGGAGGCCCATTACAGCCTCGGCACCGCTTTGGTGCAAAATGGAAGACTGGACGAAGGGATCACCCATTACCAAAAAGCGTTGCGAATCAATCCTGGTTACGCGGATGCGTACACGGGCCTCGGCGTCGCTCTTCAGCACAAGGGAAGAGTGGACGAAGCAATCACCCATTACCAAAAGGCGTTGCAAATCGATCCTGACTTCGCGGAAGCTCATTACAACCTAGCCATCGCTCTTCGGGAAAAGGGAAGAGTGGACGAAGCGATCTCCTATTTCCAAAAGGCATTGGAAATTAATCCTGACTATGCGGAAGCCCACAATAATCTCGGCTACGATCTTTTGCAAAAGGAGAAAGTGGATGAAGCGATCACCCATTTCCAAAGCGCGCTGCACATCAAGCCGGGCCTGCCGGAAGTCCATTACAACCTAGCCCTCGCTCTTCGGCAAAAAGGGAGAGCGGACGAAGCGATTGCGCAATACCGAAAAGCGCTGGAAATCAGGCCGGACTACTCCGAAGCGCACAACGACCTTGCCGTGCTTCTCGACGCTCGCGGAGAACACGATGAAGCTGTTCTTCATTTGCTCGCCGCCCTCAAAGGCAGGCCGCAGTACGACCAAGCTTATTACAACCTGGGATTGATTTATCTCCATCAAGACCGCTTGGACGACGCCATTGTTCAATTTCGGTCTGCCATAGCGGTCAATCCGCGCTACGATAAAGCCTTCGCCAACCTTGGCATGGCCCTCGGCCGACAAGGCCACCTCGACCAGGCCATCGACCAATATCGCCAAGCCCTCGCCATCGCGCCAAATAATGCCTACGCCCATAATGCGATGGGCCGCGCCTTGGAGACCGGAAACAAATTGACTGAAGCCGCCGCCCAATATTCAGCCGCCATCGCGTCCAAGCCGGACTTCGCCGAAGCCCATTTCAACCTCGCCCTCGTCCTCAGCCAACTGGGGCAAACAGCCGACGCGATTCAACACTATCGTATCGCACTCGACCTCGCCACCGCCGCCGGCCAAAAAGATTTGGCCGAAAAAATTCAGACTCGCCTTCGGCTCTATCAATCCGGCGACGCTTTCCATGAACCCGCCCGCCCATAAGCAATCTCCTCTTCATGGAAAGAGGCCTGCAAAAGACACTTCGTATGGTTGTGTATTGCGTGGGTAAAATTCTGATTGTCCCTCTCATCTCAAAACCTCATTTGTGTCCAAACGATTTGGCATTTGAACTGCCTTGGAGAAGAAACTAGCATGAGCGGCGCATGATGTGGCAGAAAGAGCGCCCAGCCGATAAAAAGGCCGAACAACCTGCCTGGCTGCTTGGGTTCTTTTTGGTGGCCATTACCGTCATGGCGTATCAGCCGGTGTGGCATGCCGGGTTCATTTGGGACGACGATGAATTTGTCACCAACAATCCCGCCGTCAAAAGCGTAGACGGTTTGTACCGGCTGTGGTTCACCGCGACCACGGCGGATTACTATCCGATGACTCTCGGCTTGTTCTGGTTGGAATGGCGTCTCTGGGCCAACCACCCGCTAGGTTATCACTTGGTTAATATCCTGCTGCATGCCTTCTGCGCCATGCTGCTCTGGCGCATCGTGCATCGCCTCAGAATTCCTGGTGCGCTGCTGGCTGCCGCCATCTTTGCGCTGCACCCGATTAATGTCGAATCGGCGGCCTGGATCTCGGAGGGTAAGAATACGCTGGCCATGCTTTTTTATCTCAGCACGCTGTGGGCCTGGTTACAATTCGAGGACAGCGGCAGGGGCAAATGGTACGGGTTGGCTTTGGTGGCTTTTGCGTTGGGGTTGTTGAGTAAAACCGCGGTGGCGCCGTTGCCGCTGGTTTTGTTGGGCATGGCCTGGTGGCGGCGTGAGCGCGTGGAATGGAGGGATGTCAGGAGGGTGGGTCTCTTCTTCGTGATGGTGGCAGTCTGGTGTCCGGTCACTGTATGGCTCCATTATCATCGGGCGATTGGCGGCGCCGTTGTCCGGACGGATGGTTTCTGGTCGCGTTTGGCCGGGGCAGGGTGGGCCGTCTGGTTTTACCTTTACAAGGCGGTTCTGCCGCTGAACCTGATTTTTGTCTATCCGCGCTGGCACATCGATGCCGGAAATGTGTTGTCTTACATTCCGCTGCTCATGCTGGTGGTTGCGTTCGTCGTATGCTGGCGCAGACGGAGCGATCGGGGCAGGGCATTGTTTTTCGGACTGGCCTATTTTGTCGTGATGCTCCTGCCCGTCCTCGGATTTTTAAACATCTATTTTATGCTTTACTCACTGGTGGCCGATCACTGGGAGTATTTCGCCATCATCGGTCCAATTGTGCTGGCGGCGGCCGCGATTAGGAAACCCGCGCTGGCGGCGGCGCTCCTGCTGGCGCTGGGCGCCTTGACATGGCAGCAATGCAGAATGTACGTCAGCGACGAAACTCTCTGGCAAACCACCCTGCGCCGGAATCCCGATTGTTGGATGGCCCACAACAATCTCGGCCTCGCTCTCTGCGCAGAGGGCCGGAGAGACAAAGCGATGGCGCAATACCAGCAGGCGCTGGCCATCAAGCCGGACTACCCGGAAGCACACAACAACCTTGGCACGCAGCTCGACGCTGAAGGCAAACAGGACGAAGCCATTCTGCATCTGCAGGCCGCTCTCGCGAGCAGACCCCAGTACGACCAGGCCCATTACAACCTGGGATTGATTTATCTCGCCCAAGGCCGTATTGACAGCGCTATTGCTCAATTTCGATCCGCCATAGCAATCAACCCGCAATACGACATAGCCTTCGCCAACCTTGGCATGGCCTTCGCCCGGCAAGGCCACTTGGACGAAGCCGTCGCCCAGTATCGTCAGGCTCTCGCCATCGCTCCGGACAATGCCTACGCCCATAACGCCCTGGGCCGGGCTTTGGAAGCCGCGAACAAACTGACTGAAGCCGCCGCCGAGTATGCAGCCGCCGTCTCATCCAAGCCGAGCTTCGCCGAAGCCCATGAAAACCTCGGAGCGGTCCTGACTCTCCAGGGAAATTTTGCGCAAGCCGAAGACCAATTCGCGCAAGCTTTGAAATTGCAACCCGCTTCTCCCTCCATTCATTACAATTTGGGCAACGCTCTGGTACGCCAGAATAAGCTCCGCGCCGCCGCCGCCCAATTCTCCGAAGCAGTGCAGCTCCAGCCTGATTATCTCGAAGCCCATTTCAACCTCGCGCTGACCCTCAGCCAGCTTGGACAAACGGCAGACGCCATCCAACACTATCGCAAAGCGCTCGGCCTCGCCACCGCTTCCGGCCAAAAAGATTTGGCCGAAAAAATACAGACTCGCCTTCAGCTTTATCAATCCAGCGCCGCTTCCCATGAACCAATCCGCCAATAGGCCCATCTCCTTCTTGCGCCTCAGTTTTTGCGCGTTGGTTGCGGTTTTGGCCGTATTCCAGTTTTCAGAGAATACGGCAGATCCGGATTTGTGGGGTCACATCGTCTTTGGGCGGCAAATTTTGCACACCGGCGTCATCCCAAAGGCGGAAATTTATTCCTGGACCGCGCACGGGGAGCCCTGGATCAACCACGAATGGCTCGCTGAACTGGCCCTGGGTGGCGCGCATGAAGGCTGGGGCGGAAGCGGCGTGCTGCTCTTGAAAATGGCGGTCGGCCTGTTGACCTTCGCCCTCTGCCTGCGCATGGGCGGCGCCGATATCCTATGGCCGGGGCGGTTTGTCACATGGGGATTTGGGGCGCTGGCCGTCGTGGAAATCTCCTATGGTTTCGCGGCCCGTCCCCAGATTTTTACCGCGCTTTGCCTCGCCTGTGAATTGATGTTGCTGCGCCGAATTCATGAAGGGCGCAGGCTTTGGGCGCTGGCCTTGCCGGTTTTGTTTATGGTTTGGATCAATACGCATGGGGGCGCGCTGGCCGGTTTTGCCTTGCTCGTTTTGACAGCGGCAGCAACCACGGCGCAAAGCCTGTACCGTAAAATGCCGCGCGGAACTGCTGCGATGCTATGGCTCGCGGTGGGCGGCGCGTTGGCGGCCCTGTTTTGCAATCCGTGGCACGCGGGATTGCTGCGCTGGCTGATCGGCAGTGTACTATGGATGCGGCCAGAAATCCAGGAATGGAATCCCACACCTTTCGGCTGGGACCATGCCGCGCTTTTCTTTCTCATCGCGATGGGTATTTTCGCTTGGCGTTTCACCAGACGCCCACGGGCCTGGTGGGAAGTGGCCGCTTGCGCCGCCTTTGCCCTGCTCGGATTACGCGCAGTGCGTAATGCGCCGCTCTGCGCCGTGGTGGTTCTGGCGTTGACGCCACCGCATCTGGCGGACGCTCTCGCCCGCTTTCGCGGGGCCGCGGCGCGTTGGGAACGAGCCGCCGCCAATCTCGCACTCCGTAAAACCGCCTCCGTTGTGTGCTGTTTCGGTACAGTGGGAGTCGGAATCGGGTCATTTACACTGCATAAGGAACACCCCCTGACCATGGAAGTGCCGCGTTCGCAATACCCGGTTGGCGCAGTGGATTTTCTGCGCCAAAACGATTTGCGGGGCCGGCTACTCGTTTTTTTCGATTGGGGCGAACTGGTCATCTTCAAGTTGCCAGGCTGCCCGCCCTCCATTGACGGGCGCCTGGATACTTGCTATTCTCGGGAGTTGATCACCGCCCATTGGAAATTCTATAACAGCGAGCCGATTGACCAAAAGATTCTCAAGGTGGACGAGGCGGATTTGGCTCTGCTTCCCGTCGAGCTGGCCGGGACGGCGCAACTAGCGAAGCGACCGGGTTGGAGGGTGGTTTATTATGATAGTCTGGCCGCCGTTTTGGCGCGCGATTCGGGACGATTCCCGGCCCTTCGAGACCTCGTCCCGCCCGTGGCCGGCCCGGCCACCGCCACTCAAGGTCGGGCAAGTTTTCCCGATCAGGGCCCGCGTTGGAACCCCACTGAAGCAGGCCCATAGGAATGGGTTTCGCTTCGGAGAAACTTTTTCTTTTAAGAAAGCGCCAGCGATGGCATATTGATTGCTAACATGGAGGTGCGGTTCGCAAAAGGCAATCAGTGGACCTGAATGTATTCATAAATAACCCGCCTTTTGCACGGTCCACGCCGCCCATAGAAAGAAGAAAAGTATTATGAAAAATAAAGTCAGCCGCAAGGCAGGTTTCACCCTCGTGGAAATCATGATCGTCGTGGCGATTATCGGTCTGTTGGCCGCCATCGCCATTCCTAACTTCGTGCGCGCCCGCACCACCTCGCAACAAAATGCGTGTATCAACAATCTCCGTTTGATTGACGGTGCCAAGCAGCAATGGGCGCTGGAGCAGCGTCAAGGCGCCACTGCCACGCCTCAAGGCACGGACCTGCAGCCTTACCTCGGCCACGGCTCAGGCGGCGAATTGCCCACCTGCCCTGCTGATTCCAACGGCGGATCCGCGAACTTCACTACGAGCTATATCGCGGGTAATGTCAGTGTCAAACCTACTTGCAATCAGGTTTCTGCGACCCACGTTCTGCCTTAACCGGAACCTTGCCATGATCCTGTGAGATCATGACAAGCAAAAAGGCTTGGAAGAAATTCCAAGCCCTTTTTGTTTTCTGGCCCAGGCTGGACGCGACGAATCCGGGCTTGCCCAAAGAAAACAGTCTCTGCTAGACTCCTTCGACTTTGGCAAGCCGATGTGGCGGAATTGGCAGACGCGCTAGACTCAAAATCTAGTATCCGTAAGGATGTGTGGGTTCGACCCCCTCCGTCGGCACCAAAATCAGGTTCATTTAGGAAAGCTGACCAGCTCATTATAGGACAGTAGTGTCCCGTTTCGAGGCAACAATTGAGACAACGTTATAAAGCTCTTATCGTCCTCGCAGTCTCGCTGGCTGCTCTTTTTCAAGCCGGTTATGCCCATGCTCGAGGTCTCGAATCCAACGGCGTCGCCATTTCTCCGCAGAAGGACGGGACCCTCCGTGTCGAGATCAACGGAATTCTCTTTACTGAATACCATTACACAAACGTGCCGCGGCCCTATTTCTATCCACTGCTCGGCCCGGATGAACTTCCCATGACCCGGAATTGGCCGATGCAGAACGCACCGAATGAGGCACACGACCACCCTCATCATCGTTCGCTCTGGTACGCCCACTCCAGCGTGAACGGTCTCGATTTTTGGAGCGAGGCAACGAACGCCTGCAAAATTGTCCATGAAAAATTCCTGAACATCCAATCGGGGAGGAAATCCGGAGTGATTCAGTCCTCCGACAATTGGCTGGCGCACGACGGGACAGTGGTCTGCACGGACGTCCGCACGTTGCGCATTTACAACCGTCCCGATGACCAGCGGTTATTTGATTTTGACATCACTCTCCGCGCGCCCCCGAACAAGCCGGTCATTTTCGGCGACAACAAGGACGGGACCATGGCCGTGCGCATCGCCGAAACGATGCGTCTGAAGCTTAAAGACAAGTTGGGAGCCGGACATATTGTCCTCTCCACCGGCGCGTGCGACGAAGCGGCTTGGGGCCAGCGGGCGGATTGGTGCGACTATTACGGGCCAGTCGATGGGAAAATTGTCGGCATCGCCATCTTCGATCATCCCGATAATCCGCGGCACCCGACGTGGTGGCATGTGCGGGATTATGGACTCTTCGCGGCCAACCCATTCGGCATTCATGACTTTGAAAAGAAGCCACAAGGAACGGGCGACTTCATCATCCCGGACGGCCAAAGCGTCACCTTCCATTATCGCTTCTACCTGCACAAAGGGGACGAACAACAAGCCCGGGTTGCCGATGCCTATCGGGAATACAGCGGCGCCTTGCCGCGCTAAAAGCGCGCGTCAGATTCTCTTCTCGTCGGCGTCGATGAAGTCAACAAACGTTTGAATATCGTCGCGCTGGGCCAGGCCGGCTTCCGCCTTGCGCATTTTCAAGCGCGCCTTGGCGTCGTCGTCGTCCCGGCCGCGATTAAAAATGAAATCGCGAAACGCGGTCTTGTCGGTCTCCGACTTCTTGACATTTTGGGCGACCCAATCCGCCACCTCGCCGTCGGTGGTGGAATTCTTGACCACCTCGATAAACGTTTCAGGAGAAACGCCGCTGGCCTTGAGCCAGGCCCCGTCGAAGCCCTTGGTCAGATTTTCCTGGTAATCGGCATGAAGTTTGCCGGCCAGGTGCAGCCGGATTTTATCCACAAAGCGGGGCAGATAGACCCAGCCCGACATCATTTCGCGCGGACTGCGCGGATAAATAATTTTTTCCATATGCGCATATTCCCGCAAGGCCCCTCACCTGTCAATCGGGCGCGCAACCCTTTTATCTTAATCATAAACGTAATCTTAATCTTTCTGTGGAGATTGCTTGTAGGAGTCGATTATGACTAAGAAATTGGCTAAAATGGTTATTGGACGGGTTGAATGCTAATAATAATGGCAAGCAAAATACCGACACGGATTGAATTTTGGCGTGCAACTTTTTGGTTTCGGCGGAACCCAACTTGCCGGCGGGGCGGCCGGGATGGATTTTCGATTGCCAGAGAATTTCGTCCGCCATCCAATTGCCGATGCCGGGAAATCCGCTCTGCAACAACAGAACCGCCTTGATCGGCGCGCGGCCATGGCGCGTCAGAAATTGTTCCATTAACATTGGGGTGAATGCGCGGGAAAGAACTTCGGCGGGGCGGTCGCGCCACCACGGCGGCTGATCTTCGCCGCGATGAAACAGAATCCGGCCGAACTGCCGGGGATCGCTGAAGACCAGGCTGTGCCGGCTCTGCCGCAAAACCAGATGATCGTGCTTGAGCGCGACCACCGCCGCCGGCTCGATGCGCAGTTTCCCGGTCATGCCCAAATGGATGCCCAGCCAGCCGCCTTTGGAAAAGCGGAAGAGCATCTGTTTGCCGTGCGCCTCGGAACCCAGCAACGTCGAGCCGCGCAGGGTTTTTTGGAGGGCGGCGGCGTCCGTCCCGCGAAATATTTTTTTGGCGGCATTTAATTGCACGGCGAGAATCTTCCGTTGCAAACCGCGCCCCCATTGCTTGCGGTAAAATTCGACTTCGGCCAGTTCGGACATGAGCCAGCTTAGGAAATCGCCGGGAATCTGGCAATGGCCCATCCGTTCTTAATCTTAATCTTTCTGCCGGAAGATTAGGATTAGGATTAAGATTAGGATTAGGAAAATCCACCAGTCGCGATTATTTTTGGTTTTCCTTCAGGAAGGTGTCGGTTTCGCGGTAGAAGAAATCGGGGTCATCGAGCTGGATGAAATGGCGGGCGGTGGGAGCGAAGACGAGTTTGTGATGGGGCACGGTCGCGATCTGGGCGCTGTAAGCTTGGTGCGTTTGCGCTTTCTCCGCTTCGTTGGTGGCCATGGCATCCGAACCGATTAACAGGACGGGTGCCTGGATGGATTTCAGGCCGGGCCGGAGGTCGGTGGTGACAAGTTCGTAAAACGCCTGGCCGACGGCCTTTGGGTCCGATTTGTCGCTGAGGGATGCCACTTTATCGACGTTGGAGGAAGCGGTGATCATCATGGAAAAAAATTGGCGATTATTCACGCTGTGTTGATCCGCCGTCAGCCCGGCGTACATGGCGCGGGTTTGTTCAGCCATGGGAAGGGTGGATTCATGTGTCGCCGTCGGGTCCATCAGCGCTGAGAAGAAGGGCACGCCATCCACGGAAATGATCGGCCCCACTTCAGCCGGGGCCGTCTCCGCCACCCAAAAAGCCATCATGCCACCGAGACTGTGGCCGATGATGACAGGGTGGTTGAGTTTCTGCTCGTGGATATACCTGACAATACCGTCGCGCGCCTTTTCGAGGAATGGGCCGTCGATCGCCGGTTGGCCGGCAAAGCCCGCGAGGGTCAGGACATGGCATTGGTAGCGGTCCTTGAAATGCGCCACCGTCCCATCCCAGACGTTGCTGCCGCAGGTCAGGCCTGGAATGAGAATCATGGGCGGACCGGAACCCACGATAACGGCCTTGAAGGGAACGGGGTCGGCGGCAGACAGATTTTGCTGGTAAACACAGCACGCCCAGGCAGCGAGAAAAACGAACAGCGGCTTTTTCATAAGAGGGCATTGGATAACCCAGCAGGATGGCAATTGCAATCCGGTAACATGTTACCGTTTTGTAGCTTTTGGTGTTACCGGTTAAGTCGTTGACTATCAACACTTGTTACCGTGTTACCGATTTTTTGGATCTATCTATCAATTGCCCGGTTCGAAGAAGCAGAGAGGATGCAACCAGTTGCACCTGTGTAGCGTTTCGTGTTGCGGGTTAAGACGTTGACTGTCAATGGTTGTTGCGGTGTTGCGGGGTAGTCAGACCTATGTATCAATCTTGCGTTTCTGGCTTGTCCACCTTGGTTTTTTGAATGATAACACGATCAATCTACATGTCCAGGCATTGTGACGGGGCTGTGACGGTTTGTGACGCCAAATGTTACGGGTTGAGCTTTTGTAAATACCGTGTTGACAATGGGTGTGACGGCGTGACGGCTGTAACAGGGGAGAGTGGAGATCAGACGTCGGAGGTCAGAGAGGGCATACGGCGTCGCCAAGGCTATGGTGCGCCACGGTGCGGTTGCGGGGCCAGTTAAAGGTTATTACAGGTCATTTAAGCTAAATTAAGCTAAAAAATAAAACTAAATCGAGGTCGCGCCGTCCATCGCAAGGCACGTTGGGACGATTGGGATGGTTCTTTGACATTTTAAATATCGGCAGGGCAGTAATTCAGTGGAAAGGGGGTGTCGGGATCCGAATCCGGGAAAAGGAGCTACATGTTGCCGTTCTGTTGCTTTTCATGTTGCCAGTTAAGTCGTTGACCATTAATACTTGTTGCCGTGTTGCCGATTTTCCGGACCTATCTATCAACCTGGCGTATTCTGCTTTTTGCGGTGTTTTTCCCTGCGCTAAATGTTACCCAGACTGCCCAGCCGACGCAATTTCAAGAGCGGTTCGCCTGACTTTCTCGACTCGCTCAAGTCCACTTCGAATTCCGCCACCCAGTCGTTGTGCCCGACCGGGTCCACCAGCATTTGTTGCACACGCCAAATGTTTTGGTCTTCGGATGGGATCACGTAGGTGTGACGCGCGTTGCGGGCGTTTGGGTCCAAACAGATTCGCTGGTGTTCGGCATGGTAGGCTTCCAGTGTCTCCTCCAGTCGCTCTCGCGTCCAAGGCCGGCCTCCGGAATCCACTGGTGAAGCGAGGCTGGCGATGGCGGCTTCGAAATCCCCAATGACCAGGCCGCGCAGGAAAGTGAAGATGAAATTGCGCATCGTCGCGGTGAATGTTTTGGTGTCGCGCGTGATGTCTGCCTCGGCTTGTTCCGCGCCGGGCGGGCGGACTTCCCCGGTCTCGGGGCGCTGGTAGTTCGGGTCGCGCATTTTTTCCCACTCGTCCAGCAGGCTGGAGTCGATTTGCCGGATCATCGTAGCCAGATACAATTCCATCTCGCACACTTGTTCGTTCTTGGCCGCGTCCGGCACGGTTTGCGCGAGCACCTTGAAAACGCCGTTCAGGTGGCGCAATAAAACGCCTTCCGCGCGCTGCAATTCATAGTCGCGAATATAATCGGAGAAAGAGCGGAAGGACTCGAACATCTCCCGCGCGATGGATTTCGGACGGATGTTTTCCTGGCCCACCCAGGGATGACGGTCGGCGAAAGCGTTGAACGTCGAATAGATAAATTCGCGGTTGGGTTTGGGGTATTCCAATTTCTCAAGCTCTTCCATGCGCCGATCGTAATCCAGCCCCTCCATTTTCATCTCCGCCATCTTTTGCGTTTTAACCTTGTCCAATTGTTTGCGCAGGATGATGTCTGGATCGTCCACAATTGACTCGACCAGCGTGAGCAGGACCAGCGCGTAATCGGGTTGCTGCGGGTCGAGCAAGGGAATTGTATCCAACAAAAACAACGACAGCGTCTGGTCCATCGAGAAATCGTCCTGCAGATCGACGTTGACGCGCAGGGACACGCCCGCTTCGGTTTGCGGAATGAATTCCACGATCTTCCGGTCCAACAGAGATCGGAACAATTGCCAGGCGCGCTGGCGGTGCGCCTTTTTCGCCTTCGGGGATTCGTGGCAGTCGCGAATCAATTTCTGCATGGCGCCGCAACCGTCCCCTTTTCGGCCCAGCACATTGAGGAGCATCCCGTGTGAAACCTGGAAGCGGGATGTCAACCGTTCCGGCGGCGCAGCCATCAGGCGGATAAAAGTATTTTTGTCCCAATTGACGAAGTTTTTCTCCGGCGCCTGGCGTTTGACGGTTTTCTTGCCATCGCGCGCGGATTTTTCGGCGAGCTTGAGGTTTTCGATGGCGTGTTCCGGCGCTTGCGCCACCACCCAGCCGCGGTCGTCGAATCCCTTGCGGCCGGCGCGACCGGCGATTTGGTGAAAATCCCGCGCGCTGAGGATAACGGTTTTCTGCCCGTCAAACTTGCACAACCGCGTAAACAGCACGGTGCGGATGGGCACGTTGATGCCGACGCCAAGGGTATCCGTCCCGCAAATGACCTGGAGCAGGCCCTTTTGCGCGAGCTGCTCGACCAGCACCCGATACTTGGGCAGCAATCCGGCGTGATGCAGCCCGATGCCGTGCTTGAGCCATTTTTTAATCTCAGGGCCGTAAGGGCTGCTGAACTTGAAGCCTTCCAGCGCCGCGGCGATGGCGTTCTTCTGCTCCCGGGTGCAAACATTGATGCTGGTGAAATCCTGCGCGCTCTGCGCCGCCTCCAATTGCGTGAAATGAACGACATAAACCGGCGCCTTGCCCTCGGCCGCGAGCCTTTCGAGCGTCTTGGCCAGCGGCAATTCGGAGTAGGCGTACTCCAGCGGCACCGGACGGTCCGTGGACGAAACGGTGACAGTGGGCCACCCCGTCAGCCGCGTCAGTTGTTCCTCAAAAAACGCCGTGTCACCCAAAGTGGCGGACATGAGCAGGAACCGCGCCTGCGGCAATGTCAATAGCGGCGTCTGCCAGGCCACGCCGCGGTCGCGGTCGGCGTAATAATGGAATTCATCCATCACGACATCTTGGACCCCAGCTTGGGCGCCTTCGCGCAATGCGATGTTGGCCAGGATTTCCGCGGTGCAGCAGAGAATGGGGGCATTGCGATTGACCGAGGCGTCGCCGGTGCTGAGGCCGACGTTGTCCGGGCCGAACTCGCGGCACAGCGCCATGAACTTCTCGTTGACAAGCGCCTTGATCGGACAGGTATAAACGGAACGCCTGCCCTGGGCGATAGCCTTGAAGTGCAACGCCGCGGCCACGAGCGATTTGCCGGAGCCGGTGGGCGTGTTGAGGATGACGTTTTTCTCCTCGAACAACTCCAGGATGGCTGATTCCTGCGCGGCATAGAGCTGGAGTTGCCGCCCTTCCGCATATTCGAGAAACTGTGACAGCAATACGTCATTGCCGGGCTTCTCGTCCCGGGGAATCAAATCATAAAGTGTTTTTGGCACAGGACGGAAACTCCGCTCCCTCGCTCACTCAGAAGACCCGGTAGCCCATCAACAGAAAAACCCCCGCCAGCAAAAGACCCGAAATAAGACCCAAGGCGAGCAGGCAGAAAAAAAAGCACGCCCAAAAGCGCAGGACATTGTTGAGGCCGGGCGCCGCTTCGGAAGCAGCCGAAGCAACATTTAGACTATTTTTCATACAGTTATTTACCGGGCCATTGTTTGTCCAACGCGGCCGCTTTGGCCAGCGCAAATTTTGCCGCCCAATGCGGCGAGGAAATCATCCCGTCGAGGGATTTGGGCATTTCCCGGTCATTCGTTGCGCTTTATTTTATTAAGAGCGACGATGCCGCCGGGTCTCCCGCATCGGCGGCTTTCTCCGCTTTCCTCCCGTCCAGGAGCTTCGCGCGGTCGCGAGTCAGGGTGTCCCCGATCCAGGAACTGACCGTGTAAACCCACGGCGCCAGCGCCTGCTCCTGCTTAAGTTTGTTTTGAAGCTTCCTGGTGCTGTCCTGGAATTCCTGGTCCAACTTCTTCTTGTCAGCCGGCGTTTCATTCTTGCCGGGCACACGCTGGGCGGGAATCTGCGCTGTCACACCCACGGTCATATAATGGTTCCCCCCCAAAGACTTGCCGCTGATTTTGAGCGTGTAGACAAAGTGATCGAACGTCTCAATGACCGCCAGCGTTGGCCGATCCAAGCCGGTGGCCGCCGGGGTGGTGTTGGAGACGATATCGACAAAGTTGGGATAAGCCAGCGCGCTGGCGGTCACCGCGGCTTTGTTGGTATCCAGAATCTCACCCGGCTGGCTGTCAACCAGAACCCACGGCGAGGATTCAGTTTTGCGCGCGAGTTTCCATGAGGTGGCAGGGGGAATGGCGGTCACGGAGATGGATTTCATCTTTTCCACCTTGAAAAAATCCCTGCTCAGCCACTGTTGCGCATTCGGCTCCAGGCTAGTCAGCGCCTCCGAAATCAAAAGGACATCCTTGGGATCACTTGGCAAAAGAATATAACGGCCGTCGGGCGTGCCCCTGTTAAACGGCGACGGCGAGGATTCGGGGATGTGCTTTTTGCCCAGGAGCAGGGCGGCGAGCACTTTCCCCTTGCCGTCCTTAAACTCCACCAGCGTGCCACTCTCACTGCCGTGGCCCGGTTCGTCCAGATTGACTCGGCCCAGTTCGGAGGGCTCAACCGTCTCGGATTCCACCACCTTGAGATCTTTGAGCTTGATCAACAGATCGCTGATCTGGTGGAAATTAGCGGGGTAATCGTTGCGTTCCTGCACGCGCCAGAGATCGTTTTTATGCACCAGGTTGAGATCGGCACCGCCCTTGATGTGGATGGCGGCGACGTCATTGGGTTGGAAGTTGGACAGCACCTTGTCGCCCATTTTAGCCTCGGGTACGGCCCACGATTCCTGGTTGCGCTTGAGCAAAACCAATCCCGCACCGCCAATGATGGCCATGACCAGCAAAAGAAGGATGAGTTGTTTTCGATTCATTTTGTCACTCTGCGTTTGCGCTTGACGATGGCCAGGACAAGTCCTGAAACCGCCACCAAAACCGGCATCGCTCCGATATTGACGACCTTGGTCCAGAACTCGAGTGCGTCCGTGTCCTTGCGCAAGTTGCTGCGCACTTGTTTCAAATCCTTGTTCACGGCGGCCCGGGTTTTCTGGTAATCCTCCAGCTCGGTCTGCTGTTCAGGCGAAAGGATGAGTTTCTCTTCCTCGCCGCTTTCCTTGTGCGTTTGTAGTTCATTGATCATGCGCTCCATCTCCCGCCGCTTCGTCTCCAAAACCCGGATTTTTTCCTCCCATTGCTTGCCGGCCCTGGCTTCCATGTCTTTGAGGCGCGTAAAAGGACGGGTCATGCTGGCGCGGCTGCGTGCCGTAATTAAATCGTCGTCGCCGGAAAACAGCTCCACCACGCTTTGCACAAGGTTCAGGTTGCCATTCATTGGATGGATGATGCGATGGCCCATGACGCTCTGCACCTTCACGCACACTTTGTCGTTCAACAGGTCGGTGTCGGCCATCAGGACTGCCTCCCCGCTTCCGCTGGATTCTTTTAACTGGCTCGCGTCCTTCCATTCCGGAAAGGCGGTTTTGAACTTTCCTGTCAAATGAACTGCCATGGCGTATTCGACGTTGTCGGGCTTGAAGTCCCGCAGGATTTCCTCACTCGCCGCGGTGGCGATCAGGCTGTCCACCAATTCCGCATTCGGGGAAGATTTGACCAGCACAGTTTCCTTGAGGCCATCGGCCGGTTTGCCGGTAAACGCCCCGCCAAACGGAATCACCAGATTGTCAATCTGGCTGGTGGCAACGTCGTTCTCGTTAATCCCCGCCCGGGTGACCATCAATATGGTGGGCCGCATCTCGCCCGTTTTTGAGTTTCGGCTGCCAAACGACGTGTCCGCGACCACTTTATTGATGTCCATCGCCAGGCCCCACGCTTTGAAAAGTTTGTCCAGTGAAGATTGCCCATAGGCGTTTTCGCCCATGATCTGGAATGATTGGGTTTGTTGGTCGCGACTTTGATCGAAGTAGGCGTGCGGATCCACGAAAGCCAGCAATTTGCCGCCGCGCAAGACAAACTGGTCGATGGCGTATTGCGCCGTGTCAGTTATATTGCGCGGATGCACCACCACCAGGACCTTGATCTGCTCGTCAATCTTCGCCGCTGACATCGAGACTTCCTTGACCGTGAAGTCTTTCTTCAATTCCGTGACGAACGCCCAAGGCTCGTTGCCGTGGTCGTCCCGGTCCAATGCCATCGGGTTGGCCGCCTGGCCGAAAACCGGCAAGGCGCTCATAATGCCAATCACCGGTGGCGTGCTGTTGACCACCCGCGAAATGGCGCGGGAAATGTCGTATTCCAGCAGGCGCTCCCGCTCCGGCGGCAGCCATGGCAGCGCGAATTTTTGATCAAAAATGCTCACCACTATGCCCAGATAAATCTTGTCGCTGCCAAAGGGCCCGGTCGGCTGGCCTTCGACGCCGTTGAGCCGCGCGGAATCCTCGGCTTCCGAGTCGGGCTTGGGATCCAATTTTTGGATGACGATTTTGCCGTGGGCCTCTTGTTTGTATTCCTCCAGCAGGTCCTGGATGTGCTGCGCGTACGTCCGCAGCACGGGGGGCATGGCATTGTCCGCCTGCGTGCAATAAAAGCGGATGGTAACGTGCGAATTGATCTTACCGATGATTTTTTTTGTGCCGGCTGAAAGAGTGTGGACTTTTTCCGCCGTGACGTCAAAGCGCACTTTGAACGCGCAAATCACCACGTAAAGTGCCATCAGCACGACAAACATCGCGGCGACGCCGACGCTGGAGTAAAGAATTGTTTCGAAATTTTTCCGCTTCATGAGTTTGTCCTGTGACATGTCAACCCGCCCGATGGCTGCGGATAATCACGCCGTTGGTGAACAGCGCGAAACCGATGACGAACAGAAAAAAACACACGTCCCGCGAGTCAATCATCCCTTTTGTGAACGATTCAAAATGGGTCATGACGCTGAACGACGAGACCAGGTCCACCAGCCACGGTTTGTCCATCCGGGTGAGCAAATCGGTCACGGGTGGAAACCCGCACAGCACCAGGAAAAGACAGATCACCACCGAAATGATGAAGCTGATCACCTGATTGCGCGTCATGGCCGATGTCATGCAACTGATCGCCAAATACGTTCCGGCCAGCAACAGGCTCCCGAAATAAGCGGCGAAAATGACGCCGTTGTCCGGAGATCCCAAATAATTGACAGTGAGAAAGACCGGAAAGGTTAGCGCCAGGGCCAGCCCCAGAAAAATCCATGACGCCAGGAATTTCCCGACGATGGCCTGCCAGGCGGTGATCGGCTTGGTCAGCAGCAATTCCAGCGTGCCGACGCGCCGTTCCTCGGCCCACAGCCTCATCCCCACGCACGGCACTAAAAAGAGGTAGAGCCACGGATGCCACATGAAAAAAGAATCCAGACTGGCCTGGCCGCGCTCGAAAAAATTGCCGGCCATGAAGGTGAAGAATCCTGTCAGTAATAAAAATATGACAATGAAGACATAGGCGACGGGCGATGAAAAATAACCGCCCAATTCGCGTTTGGCTATGGTCTTGATGTTGGCCAGAGAGTTCATTTGGTTTTTTCCTGCGCGGTTTCAGGCAGGGTGATGCTGCGGAACACTTCGTCCAGCCGGCCCTCCTCGCTGCGCAATTCGTCCACCTGCCAGGTATTGGCCGCGGCCAGCACGTCGCGCAGGAGTTCGCCGGTGCGGTTTCCGGCCATGGGATAGGCGCGCGCCCAGACCTGCCCGTTTTCCTCTTTGACAATGAGCGCCTTGCGGACGTTGGGCACGCTGCCGAGCCGCTCCGTCAAGCGCGCGCCCGCCACGCCGCGGACCACCAGCAGGACGGCCCCGGCAAACTCGGATTTCAATTTCAATTCCCGCGGCGTGCCGTTGGCTACGATTTGACCGCGATCAATGATGATCGCCCGCGAACATACCGCCTCGACCTCCTCCAAAATATGCGTGGAAAAAATAATCGCCTTGCGCTCCCCCATCCTCCGGATCAAACCCCGGATTTCATGTTTCTGGTTCGGGTCCAGACCGTCGGTCGGCTCGTCCAGCACTAGGACATCGGGATCGTGAATGATGGATTGGGCGAAGCAGGTGCGGTGACGGTACCCTTTGGAAAGTGTATCGACGCTTTGATAAAGGACCGATTCGAGAAAGCACATTTCGACGACGCGATGGACCGCCTTTTTCCGCTCATCCCCGCGCAAGCCGCTTAGTTCCGCGCAGAAGCCGAGAAAGCCGTGGACCGTCATATCGACGTAGGCCGGCGCATTTTCCGGGAGATAGCCGATCATTCGCTTGGCCGGGATCGGGTTGGTCAGCATATCAAACCCGCCGACGCTGATTTTGCCGTCGGAGGGCGGAATGAAGCCGGTGATCATGCGCATGCTGGTGGATTTGCCGGCGCCATTGGGTCCAAGAAAACCGAGCACTTCACCTCGTTCTACACTGAAAGAAACGTTGTTGACGGCCAATTTCGGGCCAAATGCTTTGCTCAGGTTTTCAACTTTTATCATTTCCAAGCTTTTCAAAAATACGGCCGGAATTGGCGGCAAAGTTGTTCAAACACAAATGCTAAACGCCATTCTGGCCGTGTGCCATACTACACGCAAGCGTGGACAAGAGGCAATCGGTGTGCTAAATATTTTGGCTCGATTATGAAATTCAAATTCCCGGTGATTTGCGCCTCGCTGTTCGGCGCGGGCCTGATGGCGGCATCCGCCCCTTCGCTGGCCCAGCCTGCGCCTGCTGGCGCCGCCAGCGCGTTGGGGCCGAGAATGGCATTCGCCACGAACGCCTATGATTTTGGCAAGGTTATCTCGGGTGCATTGGTTAAATACGTTTTCGTTGCCACCAATATCGGCGATCAACCCCTCCTCATTTCCAAGGTGGCCCCAGGCTGCCATTGCACAACGGTGGGCGACTGGTCCAAAGCCCACCAAATTGCACCCGGCCAGACAGGGGAAATTCCCATTCAATTGGACACACACGGTCTCCAGGGCACCGTCAGCCGGTCCATCAAAGTGACTTCCAATGACAAGCTCGCGCCTGTGCAAAACCTTGCCTTGCGCGGCACGGTTTGGAAGGCGATCAAAGTCACCCCGGAAATCGCTTATCTCAGCATCAACACCAATGCGACCTCGAATTCGACGGTTGTTGTTCATATCACCAATGAGCTCGACGCGCCATTAACGCTCTCGGATCCCATCAGCGCCAGCGCCTCGTTTAAGGCCGAACTGAAGACCGTCACACCCGGCCGTGACTTTGAGATGACCATTACCGCCATCCCGCCCTTCAAGCCGGGCCGCACTCCGGGAATAATTACCCTCCAGACCTCCTGCACCAATATGCCGGTGATCACCGTTAGAGCCTACGCCACTGTGCAACGGATGGTGAATGCGGCGTCCCCTTAAATTATCGTGCCGCGGCAACGTGCCGGTGCCACGCGGCGGTGGCGCGGATGGCGTCTTCCAGTTGCGTCCATTGGTCCAATTGCAGTTCGCTAACGGCCCGATTGATATTAGGGACATAACGTGGTGCGGGTCGGCCAGGGACCGGCTTTTGGGCGATCTTAACAGGGGTATTTTTACCAATCACGCGGGCCACCGCCTTGGCAGTTTCTTCGATGGTGACGGCTTGGCTTGACCCGACGTTATAAGGTCGGTTGTTCGCCCCGCGTAAAAGAATAGTCCAGAGCCAAGCCGTCAGATCGGCCGCATAAAGGTAAGACCGAAACGGGGTGCCGTCACCCCTCACTTGGATGCACCGCCCGTGTAGGGCGTCGTCGATGAAATTCCCAATGGCGAAGTGCTTATCTAGCGGCAAATATGGTCCAACGAATGTAAAACAGCGGGCAATCTTCGCCTCGATTCCATGGCGCGGACTGTATTCGGCACAGAGAAATTCACTATCCAACTTGCCCCTATTATGGGCCACTCTCAGCTCCAAATCGTTGGGCGCGCCCACATCGCGCACGCTCACATCGGACGCACTCGCGTAATCTTCGGTAATATGGGTCATATCCGGCGGCTGGGCTCCGGAAACAGCTCCCGTACTTGTCAAAAGGAATTTCTTGGATCCGGAGCGCACCGCGAAATCTAGGGTGTGCCGCGTTCCGCATACGAGGGTATCCAGCATCAACTGGTGCTCTTTGTTGTTCAGCTTTTCGATGTATTCTGAGGCCGCATGGATGACGTGCGAGAACGAACCGGCCGGAAAAGTAAAATCCCGTACGTCTCCGATGTGAAATTGAATGTCCGGGTGCTGCGTCAGATGCGGCGCTTTTTTGCGGAAGGTTTCCAGGCTGCGAGTTAAGACGAGCATTTCCGCACCCAAGCCGAGCCGCTCGTTGGCCCAGGCAAAGCTTTCCAGCAACCAGCAGCCAAAGAAACCCGTCCCGCCCGTCACAAACAGCCGCTTGCCGCGCAACTCCTCCCAAAGCGGGCGGGTGCGCAGGAGAATATGGTCCAGATCAGCGGATAACGGATTGACGGCCATGATCAAGCCTTGCTCTGGCAAAATTTATGGATGACTTCGACCACGTAATCGAGCATTTCGCGAGTCAGCCCCGGATAGGTGCCGATGAAAAGGACTTCGTTCATGATTTTATCGGCGCCGACCATGTCGCCGACCACGCGAAAGGCCTGGGGCCGGTCTTTCTTCAATTGCACCATGACCGGTTGCCGCAGCAGATTGCCGCCGAACAGCATGCGGTTGCCAATTTTGTTGTTGTCCAGATGCCGCGCGAATCCGATTTTGCTAAAGGGCGCGTCCGGTTTGACGCGCAACATAAACCCGAACCACGAACAAACCGTGCGATGGCCCGAGTCGTCCCAGGTGAATCCGTTTTCCGTCCAGCCGGTCGCATGAGTGGGGAGCATGAAATCGAAGTACGCCTCGCAATCGCGCAGGGCGCGGCGCAGGTAGTCCCAATTATCGATGCGGGCCTGGACAAAGCGGGGCAGCTTTTCCAGTTGGGCGCGGCCGATGGCGGCCTGGATGTCCAGCGGTTTGAGATTATAGCCAAGGTGCGAATAAATATATTTGTGGTCGTAACCCTTGGGCAATTCGCCCAAACGCCACTCGAAGCGTTTGCCGCAAGTATTGTCCATGCCGCTGGCGCACCAGCAATCACGGCCCCAATCGCGGAAGCTTTCCACGATGACTTTCATCTTGAGGCTGTGAACAATGTTGACCGCGCCGCCTTCGCCTAGCGTCATGTGATGCGGCGGATAAAACGATTGTGTTGACAGATCGCCGAACGTGCCCGTCAACTTCCCGTCGTAAGTGCAGCCCAGGGCGTCGCAATTGTCCTCGATCAGCCACAACTCGTGTTTTTTGCAAAACGCCACCACGTCCGCCAGTTGGAACGGGTTGCCCAGAGTGTGCGCAAAAATCACCGCCCTGGTTTTGCCCGCGGCATAGGCCTCTTCGAGTTGTTCAACCCGGGCATTGAGCGTGGCAGGATTGGCGTCAATGAAGACGGGGACAAATCCATTTTGCAGGATCGGCGCGACGGTCGTGGGAAAACAGGCGGCCACCGTGATGATTTCATCACCCGGCTTGAGGCGGCGGTTGCCCAGCTTGGGGCTGGAAAGGGCCGACACGGCGAGCAAATTGGCGGAGGAGCCGGAGTTGCACAGAACGCTATTCTTGACACCAAGATATTTGGCCAGTCCCTCCTCGAAGGCGGCCCCCTCCTTGCCCAGGGTCAGCCAGAAGTCGAGCGTGGCGGAAATGGCGGCGGCGACTTCGTCTGTGTTGAAAACGCGGCCCGCGTAAGGGACGACCGACTGGCCCGGAACAAATTTTCGTAGCGGGGCCGCCTCGTCCGCCGGCCAGTTGTTTTGATGGGCCAGCTCGGAATATTCGCGGGTCAGCCGGAGGATTTCGGCCTTGAGTTGCTCGGGAGACTTCATCTTGACTTCCCGCCCGGTGTCCACGGAATCTGCAAAGCGCCGGCTTGCGTGACGTATTGGGCGATCTGTTCCCGGGTCTGCGCTTGAAATTCCTGCGCCGTCCGCAACCGGGCCGCGGTGCGATACCACTCGACCGTTTTGGCGATCGTGGCGGAGAAATCCCACACCGGCCGCCAGCGCAATAACGAATAGGCTTTGTCGGTGGACAATTGCAGCAAGCCCGCTTCATGCGGCGCATTGGGATTGCTTTTATCTTCCCAGCGCCCGGGCCAGTGTTGCAACACTTCCGCTACCAGTTCCTCGACGCTGCGATTGGATTCGCGGTCGGGGCCGAAATTAAATGCGGAAGTCAGCGCGGACAAATCGACGCGGCGCAATTTCGGATTGGCCAGGGTCGCCGCCAGCCATAAATAACCGCCCAACGGTTCCAGCACATGCTGCCACGGACGCGTGGCGCGCCGGTTGCGCACCAGGATGGGTTTGTTTTTTTTCAAGGCGGCGATGCAATCGGGCATGATCCGATCTCTGGCCCAATCGCCGCCGCCGATGACATTGCCCGCCCGGCAACTGGCCACTTTAACGGGATGATTTTCGAAAAAGGAATCGCGGTATGAAGCGATGATCAGTTCAGCCACCGCTTTGCTGGCGCTGTATGGGTCGCGCCCGCCCAAGGGATCTTCCTCGCGATACCCGTGATGCCATTCACGGTTCTCGTAACATTTGTCTGTCGTGATGAAAACCGCCGCGCAGGGCCGCTTAAAAGTTTTAAGCGCCTCCAACATATTCAAAGTGCCCATGGCGTTTACGGAAAATGTTTCTCGCGGGCGCAAATAAGACTCCCGGACCAGCGCCTGAGCCGCCAGGTGAAAGACAAAATCCGGTTTGGAGCTTTGGACGGCGCGGGCGAGAACGGCGGGGTTTTGAATGTCCCCGATTACATGACGGAGGCGCTTGGCCAGGCCGAGTTGAATGAAAAGCGAAGGGGATGTATTGGGCGGCAGGCTGACGCCAGTGACTTCCGCCCCAAGGTCCAGCAGCCATTGGCAAAGCCAGGCCCCTTTGAAGCCGGTATGACCGGTGACCAGCACTCGCCGGCCGGCAAAAGCGGAGCCGAAAGGTGTCATGACTTCCACGTTTTCCACGGGGCTTTGCCCTCCGCCCATAATCGGTTCAATTGCGTGTATTCGAAAAAGGTGTCCATGGGCTGCCAGAAGCCATCGTGCGGATAGGCCATCAACTGCCCCTCGCGCGCGATGCTTTTCATGGGCTTTTGCTCGAACATCGTGTTATCGGCATCGTCCCCCAGACAATCAAAAATCGAGCGGGAAGCGATAAAGAAACCTCCGTTGATGCGGCCTTCGGCGGCCTGGGGTTTTTCGTTGAATTCGATCACGTTCCCGTCCTTCCCAATGCCCAATTCGCCGAAGCGCCCCGGCGGGCGGACGGCCGTGACAGTCAATTTCTTCCCGTGCTTGCGATGAAAAGCCAGGGACGCTGCGATGTCGATATTGCCCACCCCATCGCCGTAGGTGAGAAAAAACTCCGGATCATCGCCGATGAACGGCTTGATGCGGCGAATGCGGCCGGCGGTCATGGTTTCCTCGCGGGTATCGGCCAGAGTCACCGACCAATCCTCCTCGCCGTGGTGGTTATGAAACTTGAGGTCCGGCTTGCGCCCCAGCCGCAAGGAGACATCGCTGGTCATCCAGAGATAATTGCGGAAAAAATCCTTGATCATTTCCCCCTTGTAACCGAGGCAAAGGACAAATTCGTTGAAACCGTGGGCGGCATAAATCTTCATGATATGCCACAAAATGGGGCGATCGCCGATGGGCACCATCGGTTTGGGGCGGTATTCCGTTTCCTCCCGCAGGCGGGTGCCTTTTCCTCCGCACAGGATGACGACTTTCATATATGACGGTTCAACTTAAAGAAGAGGCAAGATAACAATGGGCGACACGGTTGCAAGCCGGATGTTTGCGGTTCTGATCCTATGATCCTGCTCGTCATCTGATTTGCCGCCAAGAATCGCATCCGCCGCCGAGGCAAGTTCCATTCCCAAGCCGGCTCCCCCTTATTTAGCAGCCTGCACAACCTGGACTAAGCCGACGAGTTCCACGGATTTTCCGTCGGATGAGACGGTGGGTAGAAGATCGAGCGAGGGGCCAATCGGCACGGATTTTCCAGAAATCATTTGCGCCGCTTGGGCGGCAATATGGCAACTGCGCCCGGCCAATGTGATCACTTTCGGAGCGGACAGGATGTCAATTTGATCGCGGGCTTTGACGGCGTCCATGAGCGGCTGCATTTGGGCGGACGAATATTTCTCGGACACGGTGCTTTCATTTTGCGCGACAAAGAGAGATTTCAATCCAAGTTTTTCCATATCCTGGTCGGAAGCCTCGACAAATTCCGCGGTAATTTGAACCTGCGGCGAAGCGCCTTGCGGCGCTTGAATCCTGTTTCCGGCGGGATCAATCCATTCGGGAGTAACAAAGACAAAAACGCGCTTTCCGGCCTCGAACGACCATCCGCCTGTCACCAGAGTTTCATCGGGGGCAAGCGTCATCCTCTGTCTCGACGCCGGCCGCCTTCAAAGCAGCGCGCAATCCAGTGGAATAAATGCCGCCGACCTCAAGAGCGTCCGAGGACTTGCGGGACGCAAAGAATACGACGACGGCGACGCCAACGACCACCAATACTGCAATGATGAATCTACTCATAGCATCCATTTGCATTTTCAAATCAGCGCTTTTACCACGCGTTCAATTTGGCCGATTTGTGGTGAAAATCGAGCGTTTTCCATAAACGGTCAGCGGCGGAGAAAACGAGCCGGGAGCATTTGCTTTCAAAACATCCCGCCGATTTACCCGCCGGGCTGGCGAATATCCTTTTAAACAAACTGGACTTTGCAGGATCAGGCACGGGCGGTTCCTGGGGTGCGCGTTGCCGATCACGTTTGGAACTTGGAAGAAATCGTTGGTTTATTGCCTTGATTTTTTGGGGGAGCGGGTTCAGGTTTGAGTTGTTCGCAGCCCGTTTAAAAAGTAGGAGACGACGTGAGAAGTCTCTAATCAGTTCCGTTGTTTTCGAGAAAATTTGAGACTCCTCACGTCGTCTCCTACGCGGACAAGTTGTTTCTAAAGAACTTGTTACCCCGTCAGAAGTGGCCTTGTACCACGCCACATATTAATGCTTTTTGCTCCAAAAATCATATCTTTTTAAAAATTCTTTCAAATATCTCTTGACGAAGTAATATTATAGATATACAGATATCTTAACGAATATGAGTATTACGAATGAAATCATCGTCGCTGGGGCGGCTTCCGCATCGCTTCCCGAGCCATGGCGGCCTGGATGGCGGACGCGTTGCCGGACTGGCTCGAATCAATCGCGAACCCGGCTGCCGGATTTCGTGTTATGCCGCCATTTTTCAGGGTAAATTAAGCTAAATTAAGGTAAATTAAGCTAAAAAATAAAAATTCATCCCTGAACAACACCAAACAACCCTGCAATACGTATGAGACCTATTGGAAAAATCGCCGCGTTGCCGGAGCAAATTCGTGAAGCGCAGTCAAACCAGGCACCCTGGGTGAAGCTGCCATGAAAATATATGCAAAATGCTTTAATATGAATGCCTTACAACTAAAACCAGCTGTCACCCGTGTCGAACGCAGTCAGGGTGGGTCAAACCAAAATGCTCGTTCAGGGCCGCTCTTGACACTGTTGGCGGCAACCCTCATTTTCATTATTTGCCAGCCTGCAATGGCTGGATGACGGTTCCATTATGAAAACACTGCACAATCTTTTCGATTCGTTGAAGGAATTTGACCTCGGACAGGGCGGGAAGGGCGCCTTCTACTCCCTCCCCGCTTTGGAAAAGGCCGGCGTGGGCGCGATTTCCCGGCTGCCGGTTTCCATCCGCCTGGTCCTCGAATCGATCCTGCGCAATTGCGATGGCAAAAAGGTTTCTGAAAGCAACATCCGGGAACTCGCGCAGTGGCAGCCGAAAGCGGCGCGCACGCAGGAAATTCCCTTCATCGTCGCCCGCATTGTGTTGCAGGATTTTACGGGGGTGCCGCTGTTGGTGGATTTGGCGGCGATGCGCTCGGCGGTGGTGAAGTTGGGTCGGGACGCCAAATTGATCGAGCCGCTGGTGCCGGTGGATTTGGTGGTGGACCATTCGGTGCAGGTTGATTTTGCCGGGACGGCGGATGCGCTGGCCCAGAATCTGGCCATGGAATTTCAACGCAATCGCGAGCGTTACCAATTTCTCAAATGGGGCATGCAGGCCTTTGACACTTTCAAGGTGGTGCCGCCGGGCATCGGCATCGTGCATCAGGTCAATTTGGAGTATCTGGCCAAAGGCGTCCTGTCCCAGGCCGCCGGCGCGAACGGCCCCGCCCTCTTTTATCCCGACACATTGGTCGGGACGGATTCCCATACCACGATGATCAACGGCTTGGGCATTGTCGGTTGGGGCGTGGGCGGCATCGAAGCGGAAGCTGGCATGTTGGGACAACCTGTTTATTTCCTGACACCAGATGTCGTCGGGGTGCATTTGACCGGGGCGCTCAAGGAAGGCGTGACCGCGACCGACCTGGCGTTGACGGTGACGGAAATGTTGCGCAAGGCGAAGGTCGTCGGGAAATTTGTCGAGTTTTACGGTCCGGGCGCGGCGGCCCTGGCGGTGGTGGACCGCGCGACCATCGCCAACATGGCCCCCGAATACGGCGCGACCATGGGCTTCTTCCCGATCGACGGGGAGTGCGTCGATTATTTGCGCAAGACGGGCCGCAGCGAGGAACATTGCAAAACGTATGAAAACTATTTTCGCGCCCAGGGCCTTTTCGGCATCCCCAAAAAAGGCGACATCGCCTACTCAACGGACCTCGAGTTGGATCTGGCCGCAGTGACGCCGAGCGTCGCCGGGCCGAAGCGGCCTCAGGACAGAATCGAGTTGGGGAAACTCAAGGAGGAATTCATCAAGGCATTGGGCCGGCCCGCCACGGAAAACGGATTTGCCAAGGTCGCGGACGAATTGCAGCGCGCTTTTCCGGTTTTGGAAAACGGCACAGCCGGCGCCGGCGGCGGAAGTCTGGAACCCGTATCGCGCGAGCGTTCGTTGGAGATGAACACAAATCCATTGACGGAATTGGAAATGGCCAGCAACCGTCCCACGCCGGACCCGGCGACGGCGGCGGGCGTGTCGCCGCACGGGCAACTGCATCATGGCGATGTATTGATTGCGGCGATTACCAGTTGCACGAACACGAGCAATCCGTCGGTCATGCTGGCGGCCGGTTTGCTGGCGAAAAAGGCGGTCGAGAAAGGACTCAAGCCCCATCCGCTGGTCAAGTCTTCCCTTGCTCCCGGCTCGCGGGTGGTGACCGATTATTTGAACAAGACCGGGTTGCAGCCGTACCTGGATCAGCTCGGCTTCAACCTCGTCGGTTACGGCTGCACGACGTGCATCGGCAATTCCGGCCCGCTGGCCGCGCCCGTTGAAGAAGCGGTGACGAAGAACGACGTCATTGCGGCGGCGGTGCTTTCGGGCAATCGAAATTTCGAAGCGCGCGTTCATCAGAACATCAAGGCCAATTTTCTCATGTCCCCGCCGCTGGTGGTGGCCTTCGCCCGGCCGGACGCGTGACAATCGACTTGACAACAGAGCCCATTGGCAGGGGAACCGGCGGGAAGGAGGTCTATTTGAAGGACATCTGGCCGAACCAGCGCGAAGTGCGCGACGCCATGCACGCCGCGCTCAAGCCGGAGGTGTTCCGCCAACTCTACCGTGATTTTGCCGCGCAAAATCCGAAGTGGAACGAAATTCCCTCCAGCACCGGGGACGTTTATCAATGGGACGATAAAAGCACCTACATCCAACAGCCCCCTTTCTTCGAAAATTTCAGCCTGCAACCGGGGCGCATCGCCGAAATCAAGGGAGCCAGGCCGCTGGGCATTTTTGGCGACAGCGTGACCACCGACCATATTTCACCGGCGGGCAGCATCAAAAAAACTTCGCCGGCGGGAAAGTATCTGATCGAGCAGGGCGTCAATTTTGTGGATTTCAACAGCTACGGCTCGCGCCGGGGCAACGACCGCGTCATGACCCGCGGCACCTTTGCCAACGTGCGCATCAAGAATCTGATGGTCCCGGGCGTCGAAGGCGGCGTGACGAAATTTCAACCCGGCGGCGAAACGATGAGCATTTTTGACGCGGCCATGAAATATGCCAGCCAGCATACGCCCCTCATCGTCCTGGCCGGGACTGAATACGGCACGGGCAGCTCGCGCGATTGGGCGGCAAAAGGCACGCGGTTGCTGGGGGTAAAAGTCGTGGTGGCGCAAAGTTTTGAACGCATTCACCGCTCGAATCTGGTGGGCATGGGCGTACTGCCATTGCAATTCAAGGAAGGCGCGTCCGCGCAGACCCTCAAGCTCGACGGGACTGAGATTTACGATGTGATCGGGTTAAGCGGCCAGATCAAGCCGCAGCAGGATTTGACCCTGCGCATCACGCGGGCGGGCGGGCAGGCCGAAAACGTCCCGGTGACCTGCCGCATCGATACACCTATTGAGATAGATTATTACCAGCACGGCGGGATATTGCCGTACGTATTGCGGCAACTGGCCGGCGCGGCCTGACCCGGGACCGTGATTGAAAAGAAAATTCTTCATCGCCGCGCTGGCCGTGGTCCTGTCGTGGACCGCCGCCGCCGCGCCGGTAACAATTATATTTGACACTGACATTGGCAATGACGTTGACGACGTGCTGGCTCTTTCCGTGTTGCACGCCCTGCAAGCGCGCGGCGATTGCGAAATCATCGGCGTGACCGTGACCAAGCCGGACGAATTGGCCGGCCCATTCGTCGATGCGCTGAACACATTTTATGGCCGCCCCAAAATACCGATTGGTTGCATCCGCCCGTCGCCCAACGAGCCGGCCAGCCGGTTTCTGCCGCTGGTCAACGTCAGGGACGGAGGCCGGCTGCGCTACCCGCACAAGCTCAAGCGCGGCTCGGACGCCTCAGAGCCCGCGCCGTTGCTGCGCCGATTGCTCAGCCGGCAACCGGACCATTCCGTGGTGCTGGTGCAGGTCGGCTATTTCTCGAATTTTGGCGCGTTACTTGACACGATGGGCGACGCCAGCTCGCCCCTCAGCGGCCGGGATTTGGTCAAACAAAAGGTAAAATTCCTGTCCGTCATGGCCGGGGCGTTCCAAGCCACTCTGCAAAAGAACCATTTTCTTGAATTCAATGTGATCAAGGATATTGCCGCGGCGCAAAAGGTGGCGGCGGAGTGGCCAACGCCGATTGTCTGGAGCGGCGCTGAAATTGGCGCGGCCGTGCCTTATCCCTCCATCAGCATCGAGCGTGATTTCAGTTATGTGCCGCATCATCCGGCGGCGGAGGCCTACTGTCTCTACAACCCGCCTCCGCATCAGCGGCCCACCTGGGACTTGACGGCTTCGCTCTACGCGGTATTGCCGGACCGCGATTACTTTGACCTGTCGCCCGCGGGCCAGGTGACAGTGGAATCCGATGGATTCACCCGGTTCACACCGCAAGAGGGCGGGCGCGATCGTTTCCTAATCCTGAAGGAGAATCAAATAGCACGCCTAAAAGAGGCATTGGTGCAACTGGCCAGCCAGCCGCCGAAGAGATTTGAGAAATAGCGCGTCTGGACGATTGGGAAGGTTCTTTGACATTTTAAAGATCGGAAGAGCAGTAATTCAGTGGAAAGCGGGTGTCGGGATCCGAATCCAGGAAAAGGCGCTACATGTTGCCGTTCTGTTGCTTTTTATGTTGCCAGCTAAGTCGTTGACTGTAAGGACTTGTTGCCGTGTTGCCGATTTTCCGGACCTATGTATCAATCTTCCGCCGTCGCCGGAGCACTGGTGCGGACAGGCGCGTATCTTGCCGATTCTTGGCTGAAAATCGGTTTTCTACGCCAAAATATTAAGCTCCTTGTGGCGGAAGCAGGTTACCAAATGATCGTTCACCATCCCCGTTGCTTGCATGTGGGCGTAGCAAATGGTTGATCCGACAAAGGTGAAGCCGCGCTGTTTCAAATCCTTGCTCATGGCATCACTCTCGCGCGTGCGCGCAGGGACTTCCTTCATGTTGCGATGTGTATTGATGATCGGGCGGCCATCGACAAACCGCCATATATAACGATCGAAACTGCCGAATTCCTCCTGCACGGCCAGAAATGCCTTCGCATTCCGCACCGCCGCCGCAATCTTTAACCGGTTGCGGATGATGCCCGGATTGGCCAGCAACGCGGCCACTTTGGCGGCATTGTAGCGCGCCACTTTTTGCGGGTCGAATTGGTCAAACGCCTTTCGGTAATTCTCGCGCTTCTTCAAGACGATGTGCCAGCTCAGCCCGGCCTGCGCGCCTTCCAGGATCAGAAATTCAAACAGCGTCCGGTCATCATGCAGCGGCACGCCCCATTCTGTATCGTGATAAGCGACGTAAAGCTCGTCCACCGGCCAGGGGCAACGTGTCATGGATTTTTTCATGTCAGGCAGCGCGCACGGCGGCGATGAAATCACGCATTTTTTTCGCGTCTTTTTTTCCGGGGGATTGTTCCACGCCGCTGGAAACATCCACGGCAAAGGGCCGCACCGTTTGCACCGCTTCCGCGACGTTTTCCGGCGTCAATCCGCCGGCTAGAAAAATGGGGCGGCCGAACTGGCGCGCTTCCACCGCCAATTCCCAATTGAAGGTTTCCCCCGTCCCGCCCACTTTTCCGGCCACATAACTGTCCAGCAGAAAGGCGTCCGTCTGGTAATTTGGAATCTCACGCAGGGAGGCGGCGTCGCGAATGCGGAACGCCTTCATCGACATCATGCCGAATTGCCGGCAAAACTCCGGCGTTTCATGGCCGTGAAACTGCAGCAGGTTCAATCCGCACTGGTGCATGGCTGAGAAAACATCCTCCGGCGGCGCATCGGCAAAAACCCCGACGCGAATGATGAAGGGGGGCAATTGCCGTTCAATGGCCTGCGCCGTTTCCGCCGAGACATAGCGGGAACTGCCCGGATAAAACATGAAACCCAGCGCATCGGCCCCCGCCTCAACCGCCGCCTCCGCGTCCCTGATAGTCGTAATCCCGCAAATTTTAACCTTCACGTCCACCCTTTAATTAAACGCTTTTTCCCGGCTTTTGGCAACTCGGACACCAGCAGGTCGTCCGCCCGCCCAATTCCCCCCGGCACAACGCGGAGCCGTCCACCGGACAATGACCGCCCTTCTCCCAGCGGTGATGGAACAGCCACGACTTTGGCAGGTCCCCGTCGTTTTTCCCCACCGTGCGAAGCGCGATGCGGCTGACGGATTGAATTTTGGCGTGTAATTTTTTGATCTCGGCGGGACCCATTTTGCCGACGGGCCGTCCGGGATGGATTTTGGATTGCCAGAGAATTTCGTCTGCCATCCAATTGCCGATGCCGGGAAATCCGCTCTGCAATAACAGAACCGCCTTGATCGGCGCGCGGCCATGGCGCGACAGAAATTGGTCCATCAACGTTTGCGTGAACGCGCGGGAAAGAACTTCGGCGGGGCGGTCGCGCCACCACGGCGGCTGATCTTCGCCGCGATGAAACAGAATCCGGCCAAACTGCCGCGGATCGCTGAAGACCAGGCTGTGCCGCTTTTGCCGCAGGACCAAGTGATCGTGTTTGAGCGCGACCGTTCCAGCCGGCTCGACGCGCAATTTCCCGGTCATGCCCAGATGCACGCCCAGCCAGGCGCCTTTGGAAAAGCGGAAGAGCATCTGTTTGCCGTGCGTCTCGGAACCCAGCAGCGTCGAGCCACGGAGCGTTTTGCGGAGAGCCGCGGCATTCGTCCCGCGAAAGATTTTTTTGGCGGCGTTTAATTGGACGGAGAGAATCTTTTGTTTCAAGCCCCGTCCCCATTGCTTTCGATAAAATTCGACTTCGGCCAGTTCGGGCATGAGGCCAGTTTATCTGTTCTTAATCATAATCCTAATCTTTCCGCGAGGAGATTAGACCCCTTTATTGCGCAATCTCATAATCGAGGTTCTCCAGATTACGCTAGCACCAGTTCGTCTCATCCGGTCCGGAGTGCAAACGTAAACGGATCCTCATTTTACACCGGCAGGGGCAGTCACTCGTCGCCCATTTGATATTGTTTCGGATTCAATCATTGAGTATCCGAGCCCCGAGCAGCTCCGGTTGGGCGTTGGATGTGCAGGCCAGTAATCGGGTTGCTATCTGTGCCAGTCCCAATCCGTCCGGTCGGGCACTGGCTTCGACTGTTTCGTAACCCATTCCGACGGAAAAAGCGCGCCGGGCAGGCGGGAGGCGTAAACTTCCTTCAATTGGCCGATGCGCCCGTTGCGGACCAACTCGCAGGCGAGGCGAAACCGGCCCGCATATTCTCATTTGTTCAAAAACTTGCGTGTGTCTACAGACGGCTCTCTTCGACATGTGCGTCCCTTCGCGTCCAAACCTCCTCGCGAAGCTTGGTTCCCAACCCTGGAGTGGCCGCCAGGCCAAGGTGACCGTCCGCGATCTGAATCGGGTTCGTGACCACGTCGTTGTACCATCCGGAGCAATAGGCTCGGACCGTTTCCATGATCATTGCGTTGCGAGCGTGCAGGGCTAAATGAGCCGCGGCGAACACCGCAATCGGGCCCACCGTATCATGGGTTGTTACAGGCAGGTGATAGGTGTCCGCCATGTTGATGATTTTGCGGGCTTCCGTAATTCCCCCGGTCCAAACGACGTCGGGCATGATGATTTGGGCCGCGTTCTTCTCGATCACCTCCCGAAAACCAAAGCGCGTAAACAGCCGTTCGCTCACACAAATGGGAACGTTTGTTGCCTGGGCCAGGCGGACATAGCACTCGACGTTGTCCGCGGGAAGAATCTCCTCCAGCCACAAAATGTCGTAAGGCTCAAGTGCTTTCGCGATTTGAATGGAAATGGGCAGATTCCATTTGGAGTGGCCTTCGATGGCGATTTGCATCGCGCCACCCACTGCCTGGCGAATCTGCTTAATCGGCTTCAAACCCAGTGTCAGGTTATCCGGAGACAAGTAGTGGCCGATCGGACCCACGGCCCCGACTCCGGCGTTGCAACCAATTGGGCCTCCGAGGGAAACTCCGAATTGGTCCCACGGCCAGATTTTCATCGCCCGAATTCCCTCCTTTAGAAGGTCCTTGGCGAGTTCGCCAGCATCACCTTCCGCCCATCGATGGTAATCCTTGCAGGCGCCGTAGCTGACGCAGGTGTTGTAGATGGGAATGCGATCACGGCTCCTGCCACCGAGCAGGTTGTAGATTGGCTGTCTAGTGTATTGTCCCAGCAAGTCCCACAGGGCGATATCCACCGCGGAAATGGCCCTCATCTCGGCTCCGGCGAAGCCGAAGAAGCTGACTGTCGAATACATGTTCGTCCAATGGTTTTCAATATCGAAAACCTCGCGGCCAAGCAGCAGTTTTGAAAGAACGTCGTGAATTATCGCCGCAATGGCGCGCGGCACATAGTAGGTTTCACCGAGCCCAACAAGGCCTTCGTCGGTGTGAATCCGCAGCCAGAGATTGTTCGGATGTTCGTCGAGCCAAATTGTTTGCAGGCGGTTAATTTTCATTCTGGAGTTGGATTAGGCGGTCAGGCCGCGTTTGATTACCGAGCAGCCTCCGTCCACAGTCAAGACCTGCCCGGTCATATAATTGGATTCGTTGGAGCACAAAAAGGCATAGGCGCTGGCAATGTCCTCCGGCGCGCCCAGCGCGTTAAGCGGGATCATCGCTAGCAGCTTTTCCTTCAACGTCGGATCTTCCTCGCACAACTTGCGCGTCAAACCTGCGTAAAGAATTCCAGGGGCCAAGGCGTTGACGCGGATTTGAGAACCAGCCAATTCCTGGGCCATCGCCCGCGTCAACGCATCGACTCCAGCCTTGGTGACAACATAGGCCAGCGATGAGGGAACGGGAAACTGCGCCACCCAACTGCTCGTGAAAAGAACTTTGCCCCGGATGCCTTGCGCATCGGGAGCTTGCCGCAGCATGATGCGAACGGCTGCCTGGGCGATGTGGAAACATCCGCTCAAGTTGACACGCACATGTTCGTTCCACGCTGCCTCGGGAATTTCATGGAAGGCGTAGCGTCCGGCTACAGCCGCATTGGCGATGACCACGTCCAGACGGGACAGTTCAGAGGCCAATTGTCCGAGGACGGTATCGATGGCGCGAGGGTCGCCCTGATCACATTGGCGGTAGCCGGCCGCGCCGATTTGTTTGGCACGGAGGGAGCCTGCTTCCGCGTCCATCAAATCCAGCAACGTGACCCGTGCCCCTTCCTTGGCAAGCTCGCGCGCGGTTGCAGCGCCAATGTCCCCGCAACCGCCGGTAATGATTATAACTTTTCCATCCAATCCGCGCATGGCTTAACTTTCCGGGTAAGTGTAGCAGACTCCGTGAGTGAGCAGACGGTAGCGATCGCCCAATCCCAGAATTTTGAGGTTGGTGTGCAGCATCTGCGGCGGCTGGCAATTGTCCCGAAACAAATCATGGTGGCACGGAATGACCACCTTTGCGTCAAGTTCTTTGGCCAGCGTGGCCGCTTCGGCGGGACCGAGATTGCGGAAAGCGGCATTGATCACTGCCACCAGCACGTCCGGTTTGTGCGGCGCGACTCCGAGAGAGAGGATTGGGTGGTAGGAGGTGTCACCAGTGAAATAGACCGTCGGACCGTTGCCGGTCTTCACCAAATAGCCCACGTGCGTAAGATCGTCGGCGCCGAATGGAATGGCAAAGGTGGCCCGAATTGTGACATCGCCGACCACATGGGACTTGTTGGGCCAGGTCATTTCAATCTCCTCCGCCGGAACACCCATGCTTTGCAACTTTTCTACAGCCTCGGGCGGAGCCAGATATTTTCCCCGCGAAACGGCTTTGCGGTAAGGCTCCAGCGTTTCGGGATCCAAGTGATCCTGATGGGTGTGTGTCACCATGTAAAGATCCGCCCCTGCCAACTCTGCGGCGGAAAAGGGCGCCGGAATCTGGCGGTCAAAGTCAAAACCAAACTGCTGGCCCAGCGGCTGGCAACTATTGGAGAGATAAGGGTCCAGGAGAATCACTTTTCCGCCCGGGCTTTTTATGACGAAGCCAGACTGGCCGAGCCACCACAGGCCAATGGCGTTTGGAGGGACAATCTGTTCTGCTATTTGGGAGTGCATAATCAACTATTTAATCGAACAGGCTCAACGCGGCTCCCGTAATGTCGCCGGACCGCATTTTGTAAAGCTCCGTCAAATATGGAATGCTGCCACTGACGCAAAAACAATCCGGTAAAGCCACCTGTTTCCACTGAATGGCATATCCGCCACGAACGGCGACCTCGGCCACCGCGCTGCCCAAACCGCCGCTGAGGACGTGGTTCTCGATCGTCACCACCCGGGAAACTCTTTTGAGCAGAGTAGCGACCGAATCGGCATCAAAGGGTTTCAACGTGCTGACGTGCAAGACGGCGGCATCAACTCGCTGGTCGGCCAGTTGGGCCGCCGCCTCCAAGGCGCGTGCCGTCATCAAGCCGGTGCTGATGAGCGCCACATCTTTTCCTGGCCGAAGCAACTTGGCCCGTCCCAGTTCGAATTGATATTTCGCGGGGTCAAGCACCACCGGCACGCTGCCGCGCAACAATCGCATATATACCGGACCGGGATGCGCCGCGATGATTGGAACGGCTTGCTCAATCTCCGTCGCGTCACACGGATCTATCACGGTCATATTTGGTATCGCGCGCATGAGCGCCAAGTCTTCGATGCCTTGGTGGGTGCCACCGTAACCGGTCGTCAGACCGGGAAGACCGGCAATGATTTTAACATTGGCCTTCCCAAGAGCGGCGCCGATGGCGATGAAATCATAGGCACGCCGTGTGGCGAACACACAGTAAGTCGTGGCAAAAGGGATGAAGCCGGTCCGGGCCAACCCCGCCGCCATGCCGACCAGACTTTGCTCCGCCATGCCCACTTGAAAGAAGCGCTTGGGAAAGGCCTGGGCAAAGAGGTGCATGTCCGTGTATTTGGACAAGTCCGCAGACATGCCGAGAACGCGCGGATTGGCACGACCTGTTTTGACCAGAGCTTCACCGAATGGAGCCGTCACCAGAGCCGCCGCGCCCGTGGTGTCCGAAACAAGGATGGAACCGGTGACGCCGGACGGAGGTTTGATCACGGTGGCATGGCTCATATCAGGAATGCTCTAATTGTTGGCGGGCCAGCGCCCATTCGTCTGCCTCGACGCGGATAAAATGATTTTTCTCCCGACTTTCAAACAGCGGGACTCCCCGGCCCATGATCGTATCCAGAATAATCATGTGCGGGCGGCCTGCGGTCGCTTTGGCTGCGTCAAGCGCGGCGGCAATCGCCGCGATGTCGTTGCCATTTATGCGCTGGGTATTCCAACCGAAGGCGCGCCACTTTTCATGCAGCGGTTCGATGGCCATGACCCGTTCCGGCGGTCCGTCGGCCTGCTGATTGTTGCAATCAACGAAGGCAAAAAGATTGTCGAGGCGATAATGTGCGCCCGCCATGGCGGCCTCCCACGTCGCGCCCTCCTGCATTTCGCCGTCGGAGGAGAGGCAGAAGACGCGACTTGCCCTGCCGTCCAGTTGAAGGCCCGCCGCCATGCCAACTGCCTGGGGCAATCCGTGGCCGAGAGAACCGCCGGTCATTTCGAAACCGGGTGTGAACTCGCTGCCAGCCATTTCCAGACGCGAGCCGTCCGCGCCATAGGTGTCCAATTCCTCCAGAGGAATCACCCCTGCTTCGGCCAGGGCTGCATAAAGGCCGATGGAATAGTGCCCGATGGAAAGCACAAAACGATCACGGTCAGGCCAATCGAGTTGATGGCTGCAATGGCGCATTTCTTGAAAATAGAGGACGGCCAGCAGGTCGGCGATATCCAAACCCTGCCCGACATACCCTTGCCCCACCCGTTCCGCCATGCGCAAAACATGGCGCCGGATGTTTTTGGCGCGCACTTGTAATGGGGTCGCAAGTTTGACGCCCTCTTGACGGGTGGTGGCAATCTCTTTTTTGACTGTCGAAGACGTTTTCATGGGTTATGCCAGTTCCATTCCTCCGGTGAAATTGAACCGTTCAGCCGACACGTAGGCGGCAGCGTCCGAAGCCAGCCAAACCGCCGCTTCCGCCACTTCCTCCGGCTCCACGCGGCGCCCCATGGGCAAGCCCTCCGTCCGGGCGGCCTTGAACTCCTCCTGGATCCGCCCCTGGGCGCGCGCCAATTCGCCTTCCAGCTTGTCAATCATTCCGCCGGTCATCATACCGGGAGAAAGACAGTTGACGGTGACGCCGCTGCGCGCCCAAGCCATCGTGGCGGAGCGAGTCAGACTGTCAACCGCGGCCTTGCTGGCGGCATAAGTCGCAAAGTAAGGCACGCCCAGGCGCGCAGCCGGCGTGGTGATGTTGATAATGCGGCCGAAGCGCTGCGGAACCATGACGCGCGCCGCAGCCTGCATGCAAAAGAAAGCGCCGCGGGCGTTGACATTGAAAACCTGGTCCCATCGCGCCTGTGTCAAATCTAAAATAGGATCCACCAGGCAGAGCGCGGCGCAATTGACCAGAATCTCCAGCCGCTCAAACCGGCCGGTCACCCGCGCCACCAGCCCTTCGATTTCCTCCGGATGGGAGATGTCGGCCTGCAAGGCCAGTTCTTTTTTCTGGCACAGGCAAAGAGTTTCGCGGGCCGCTTCAAGGTTGATGTCCGCCACGGCCAGTTCCGCGCCCTCGCGGGCAAAGGCCCTGGCAATGGCGCGCCCCAAGCCGCTGCCGCCGCCGACGATTAACGCCACTCTGTTTTTCAAGATCATAGTTTTTTATCCTGCCTCTCCGTCGGCGAACGCCAAGACCCGGCGATTTCCTCCAAGGTTCGGCCATTGGTTTCCGGGACCAGCCTCAGACAAAAGACAAAGGCCAGCACACAAACCCCCGCAAAAAGATAAAAGACACCCGCCATGTTGTGAAAATGGTCTGTAAAGTAATTGCGCATTATAGGAAATAGCTGGACGCCCAGATAGAACGAGAGCCACAGGACAAAGCTCGCCAGTGCCATCGCTTTGCCGCGCAATCGCGTGGGAAAAATTTCGGACATAATCAACCACGTTAGAGGCGCCAGACTGACCAGATACATGCCAATCGCCACTAGCAATAATAGAAGAAGGTGAAACGCGGACAAGCTGAATTCGAAACCAAGTCCAAGACATACCAATCCCACGAACATCCCAGCTACTCCGGCCAGGAGCAAGGGACGGCGTCCGACGCGGTCCACCAGCCAAATCGCCAGGAGCGTCGCCAAAATGTTCCATAATTGGAGGAACACCGTTGCCCCGATGGCGTCGGCCTGCCGGACAAACCCGGCGTTGCGCAACACTTCAGGCGCATAAGCAAAGAGAATGCTCGCACCTGTCAATTGTTGAAAACAGGCCAGTCCGGCAGCAATGAATACAGCGCGTCTCGTCCCCGCTTGGAACAACTGCCGCCAAGTGCCGCTGTTGGAAACTAATGAGTCGCGGATGGCGGCGATCTCGATGGCAGCTTGTTCGACGCCATTAACTCGTTCCAGGATTTGAGAAGCTTCGCCGAATCGTCCAGCTTGGGCCAGCCAGCGAGGACTGTTGGGCACGAAACAAAGGCCCGCGATCAAACCCAAGACCGGCACAACCTGCGAGGCAAACATCCACCGCCAACTGCCGGCTTGGTGACTCCTAGCCAGACCGTAAGCCACTAGAATGGCCGCGAAAGAACCGGCAACGATGGCCAGGTTGTTGATGGTGACCAGCTTTCCGCGTATGCGGGCCGGGGCGATTTCCGCAATGTACATCGGCGAGACAACCGAGGAGAGCCCCACACCGACGCCGCCAAGAAATCGAAAGGCATCAAATGCGGCGATGCCGCCAGCCAGGGCCGTGCCCACCGCGCAGACGCCGTAGAGAAGGGCGGCTAAAAAGAGGGTCTTTTGCCGGCCCCAAGAATCGCTCAATCCCACCGCTAGCAGGGGGCCGAATAGACAGCCAATGGCTGCGCTGCCCATGGCCAATCCCTCCGCGGCGCCGTTGAGATGGAACGCGTCCTTAAGGTAAAGCAGCGCTGGACCAATAATTGACAGATCGTAACCGAAGAGGAGGCCGCCCACCGACGCCACGCCACAGACTAGATAAATATAGGCGCCCTGGCCGGGCGGAACGCCCGCTGCTGCGGACGGCGTCAAACGGTTTGACTGATTAGTCGGCGCCGCTGAATCAAACTTGAATTCTGGGGTCATTAATTTTCCAAATAAGCGCGGCCAAATTTTGTGCGACTGGAAGTTTTTTACGCTGTATCATGTTTCCGCGAATCATCACATGATCACAGGCGGGCGGCAATTTATCATTTGCGATTTGGTTTCTTTGATTATTTCAAGCACATGGTGACTAAATAAATTACTCCTTTACGACGCGTGGGCGCTTGCGTTATTAGGCCGGACTTTTGGCTTTTTGCAGGCTGCCCAGAGTGCAAACGGGATCACTTGGCGGGCGAGGGCTTCCCTCGAGCGTAGGCGCTAGGCTGTGTCCCCATGAATTTTCGAAAAACCTTGATGAAATGCCCCAGGTCCTCGAAGCCGCAGGCCAGGGCGATGTCCGTCACGTTGCGGCCGGGCATGCACAGCATCGCTGCCGCCTGGTGAACCCGGTAACCTTGCAGAAATTGCGTCCAAGGCATGCCCAACGTCTGCTCAAAGAGGACTTTCAAGCGGGTTTCGCTGATCCCTGTGGCGCGCGCCAAATCCACCGCATAAATCGACTCGGAAAAATGCCGGCGGATGTGAGCCAACGCTCGCTCCAGTCTCTGCCAGTCCTCCGGCATCCGGTTGCCCAAGGCTGACTTTCCCTTTTTATGCTCCCAGCGGACGACTGCCACCAGCAGGTCTGTGAGCAGCGAACGCAAACGCAATTCGTAACCCAGCGGCCTGGAGCGGAATTCGATCCACATTTGTTCAAAGCAAGTTTCGACCGTGCGTCGCAATGCCGAGCGAAGTCGCAGCACCCTGTCGTGGATGCTTTGTTGCATGGTCAGCCGCCGCAATAGCAGGGCACCGTCCCCCAACGGTCCCAACTCCAGCAAAATTCCCGGCAGAAAAAAGGCCGTCAGTGCATGAACAGGGTAACGATCCACCCGTACCCAATGCGGCACGCCGGGACCGATCAATAATAAATGCCCCGGAGAGTGGCGGGCCTCCTGGCCCTCGATGTACTCGGTTCCGGCGCCTTCGATGACGATGCTCAATTCGCAATACGGATGCTTTTCCCCGCATGGGATCACTGGCCCGGAGTTCACGCGGACTTCCCGCATCCAAATGGGCTCGTCCATGCGCAGAGGCGGCGCAAACTCGCGCACCTCCGCCAGCCAATTCAGGTCTGGCTTTTTGCTTGGGATGTTTTTCGGCGAAGGCATAAGTGATGCACCACAAATCGAGTAATTAAGTTGAGTTTGGCAAGGATTGCATTCAAATTGTATACCATATCCATATTTGTGGCGTTGGGTCGTTTCGTCGTCAAGCCAGATTTGATTAAGCGGGATATGTCATTAGTCGGACTAGCATCCTCGCGGACGGATGCGACGTGCTGGACTTCTTTAATCGGCGCCACCGAGAAGCGTTCAGGATTAGAACAGCAGCGGGAACGATAAAAAGACCGTCGGGCATTTGGTCAAGGGTATAGGGAACCGTCCAGCTCTGGACCTGAAGCAGATCTTCCAAATCGAGAGCCGTGTTTACGCCTTGGGAGAAGCCTTTGAACGTGAGCACGGCGGTACCGCGCCACTTCAAATACTCCGCATGGCCGTCGGCAAATGAAAAAGTGCAACCTTTGATTATGGCGGCTGCCCGGAAGTTTCGCCCATTCACTGCCGGCTGGAAAGGGTGAGCCTGCGGGATAGTTTAGGAAGCATCCATCATCCACGCTTTGCTCGTTCTCATCTACAAATACGACCTTTTGCGATTTTCGGGGAGTGTTGATTCCTCTGTATTTGAGGATCGGGACCACGCCGTCAAGGCTGGTTGCTCCGCTGGCGTCCATGCTGCCGGTGCTTCCATTCAGGGCAATATCAATCGAACAGGTACGCATCTGTGGCGACTGCGGTGGGCCCGGAATATTGGTGGGATTCGACGGGCACGCACGAATTCCCGCCCGATACATCCATTTTTACAACTTGTGCTTGGGCGCGTATCGCACCAACAGACTCTGGTGCCGGCCGGGAATGCGGAGTTCCAGCGCAGCCAGTTGCCGTCCTGACATCGTCTTTGCAACGGAGCGGTGTTCTTCATCGATGAAATGTACGATATAGGCCTGGTCAGGTTTGAGTCCGCGCAGATTTACCTGCAACGCGGCGTAAGGAGATTCCTGATGGCGGAAGGCCAGGATAATGCCTTGATCCAGGTCGGCACGATGGAGTTGCCAGGCCACCCATTGGTCAGGGGCCATAGTCCACGGCGTGAGCGGATAGTAATCACCGGTCCAATATTTGCTGTTTTCCTTCATTTCGCTCATGCAGATCCTGGCCTTCTCGATGGGAAACTTGTCGTCCAAAATGTCCCATTCGCCGCAGAAACCAGAGGCGGCGGAACTTCGGCATTCGTAGGCGCCCACGGTCCAACCGATGGTGGCGTGGACGGGTAGAAAGAGGCTCAGGCCGTAATTCTGTGATTGTTCCCAATCTGAACGGCCGGCGTAGCCAACAGAATCGCTGCGGGTCTGAACGACGGAGCGCATGATCATTTCGAGATCAATGCGCCGCCCGCCGGAGGCACAGTCGTCAATATACATTGTCGGGAAATGGGCGCGCATTTCGTCCCACATCCCATATAAACCCTCGACATAACGAATCTCGGTAATGCCTTGGCGGTTGGGCGGGTCATTGTGCCGCCAGTACGGGAGTGGGTTCATGTTGAAATCGTTGCGATACGTATCGACGCGGAAGTCGGTTATTTGTTTGATCAGCAAGTCCGTCATCCAACGTCGTGCCTGGGGATCTCCGAGGTTAAATAATCCACCTGTGCCTGGCGCTTTGTTGACCGGCAGAATGAAATCGGGATGTTCCCGCGCAATTCGAGTGTTTTCATGCACCCGTTCCGGCTCATACCACAGCAAAAACTTCAACCCCAACTTTTCGCACGCCTCGCCGACAGGCCGGAGGCCGTTGGGAAATTCCTTGGGCTTCGGAAACCAGTTGCCCACTCCGGGCGAAAAGTTGCCTTGGAACCAACCGGCGTCCAGCCAAAGGGTGTTGCAACCAATGTCGCGGTCTATTTTCGCGGCCGCAATCTGGCCTGCTTCCGTCGCCCAATATGGCCGGGCGCCACGTTGGGCAAATTCCATGAAGGTTTGCGCCGCAAAAGCGAACTGCACGGGCTGGCCACCGAGCTTGGGCAGGTAATGCGCGAGCAAGAGGCGGCGGAATTGGTTGTGGGCTTCCAACCGGTCGCCTGACCATGGAAGCAGCAGAATGCGCGGACTGCGGATGGACTCGCCCGGATGCAGTGACAAGTGCGTCAGTTCCATGCCGGCCTTGAGCCGGGTGCTGCCGGCGTCATTCCGCTGCAAGGCAGCGGCCCATTGTCCGGTCCATCCGATGGCGGTGAAAAATCCGCGCGCGCCTTCCTGCAAATCAAATATGGGAAATGTGCCGTTGGAGGGCCGTCCGCCCACCGGAGACAGCGACACGCTTTGTCCCGGGCTTAATCCGCGTTCCGATGGGACATAACTGTTCGTGCTGGCATCGTCTCCGTTGATTTGGTCCAGGGTCGGCTTGTTAGTCGCGCTGGTATTCAAAGTGATATCCAGCGCCTGGATCTTTTCAAGAATGGGCGTGTCGTTTGTGCCAGCATTTTCGAAGCGCAGGTACCATTCGACCGCCGGAAAATCTTTGAACGCGGTGACAAGGGCGCTGGCCTTCAGACCCGTTTGCGAATCCGTCCACTGGACGTGGTACGCTACTCGGTCCGGCAGGTCGTCGCTGTGAACCTCGCGTTTCCACGACGCCAGAAAGGTCTCCGACGACGCGGCATTATAGACGAAGGAGAAAGGCGGCCGGGCTGCGGGCCAGAAGTCGGTGTCCGAGTGGCCGGAGATAGTATCGGGCCCAGTCGGAGGCTCGCCGGCAAACACAGAAGCGGCCCACTCGAGAACGTTGGGCACAGCAGTATGGGCTCCTCGCGGAGAATTGTTGGTTTGAGCGAAGGCGGATGGCTGCATGACGACCAAGACGCAGGTCGTAAACGATATGGAGAATAGTTCGAAGGGTGACATTACCCGAAAAGTGATGAATAAATTAACAAGTTCGTGCGGAAATATTACGCCTCAATGAGCGCGACTGGCTAGCTCTTTTAGCCCGTTATTTGCGCTTTTCTTGGGGCCCTGGATTTGCGTGACCTGGCGGGCACGCAGCAAGGACGAATGCTTCAGATCCGGCGCGGCCCCGGTACATCGTGACCCCCCTCAGCCGGTTTACCGGCTGAGGAAAATTCAATGTATCTCGCAGAAAACATGGAACCACTTGAGACGCTGGTTGCGAGAGGGCACCCGGCCC
>Ga0182024_10001558_pt1 | contig 58874 bp, 60 predicted proteins | sample P32metaG_FD_120480 | JGI IMG/M metagenome (GOLD analysis project Ga0182024, IMG submission 120480) | Permafrost microbial communities from Stordalen Mire, Sweden - P3-2 metaG (Illumina Assembly) | ecosystem: Environmental > Terrestrial > Soil > Wetlands > Permafrost | place: Sweden: Stordalen...
CAGCGGCGACCTAGTGCTCCGGGCGGTGGCTCAGCGCCTCCAGGCAGTCGTGCGTCCGAGTGACACGGTTGGCCCGCCTCGGCGGCGACGAATTCGCGGTGTTGTGCGAGGGCGATGCAGCGCCTCGTAAGGCACTGGGGCAAGGACCAGGTTGTCTGGAGAAGCGCGCGAATCTCTACAAGACGATCAAACGGCTGCACGAGGGCGGGCTGATCGCGGTCGTCCATACCGAACGCGCCCAGCAATACCCCGAACGCACCGTGTATGAACTTACGGAAGCAGGGCACGAAGAGGCCTTGGAATGGCGGGTCGACATACTGGCCACACCTCGCAACGAGTTTCCTGGGTTCCCAGCGGCCCTCGCCTTCCTGATGGTGCTGGGCCCAGACGAGGCTCTGGCTGTGCTCGCGCGCCGTGTCACCCAGGTCCGCGATCAGGTGGCCACGCTGGACCGCGAATTGGCCGGCTATGGAGAAACCTTGCCGCGGGTGACGCTGCTTGAAACCGAGTATCAGCGTGCAGCCTCCTCCGCGGAGCTGCTCTGGGGCAGTGCCTTAGTCGACGATCTGCGCAATGAAACGCTCACGTGGAGCGCCAAGGATTTCGTAGATCTGCCAGTCTCTTACTTGCCCGAGTGAGCGCCGCAGATCGAAGATCTCCGATTGGCACGCAATGCTGAGCCCTGGCCGCGTTCTCTCCCGAGGCTGGTTACACAGAAGGAGCCCTGAACTCGGCAACGTGAGGCTGCTGAAACCAACCCACCCAGGGAGCTCTGGGAGCGCAGCCGCTCAGGCAGTGCCCGGCGACGCGGATCACCTCGCACGAGATGCACTACGCTTGGAATCGGCTGCCGGAACAGCCAATTGGCGGACATCTGCGTGACCGATGAGGCAGGTACAGGCGAGGGAATCGTCGCGCACACGAGCGCCTTGTTACTCGACCACAACCGATCCCAGCTGACGTTTTAACGGACGGTGAGAAACTGTCGTAGTCCATCGGAGGCGATCCACTCATATCCCGGCCTGCGATTCGTGCCACAGCTCGCAACGCGTCCGCCGTGGACCTACACGACCATGCCTCGTCGTCATAGTTGACGAGCTTCGAGTACCAGCTAGGGCATCGCCTCGCGCAGATCTCCCATCAACGAAGAGGGCCCCCGGCGCCGTCACGCGAAGACCGATTAGTCAGGACGCGGAATCGATGTGAAGGTGACGTAAAGCCATGAATGTCCTTGATTCAGCCTCGCTATCGGCCGCGCGTACCAACGCCTAATTTTGTATCATCACATCCTAAATTGCGAGCGATTCTGAGGCGTTTCGATGCACCTGACTAGTCAATCCAAATCGACCCACCGCACCCAATTAGTCAATACAGAGCAACGGATAACAAGGGTTAGATGATGTTGTCGAGGCCCACGGCGCGCGTTTTGGAGGTGCCACGAGGAACGAGTAATTCTGGATTAGCGCGCCTTAGCCGCCTGTGACGCTGTCGCGCTCTCCCTAAGGAAACGCATCAACGTGGAGTTAGCCTGGAGTCATCAGAGGCGCAACACCAGTTCGCCAAGCCACGGATTCATGGAGCGACTATGACTGACGCCGAGCAACACTTCACCAAGCGCGCGGGCGGCACGCCCACTGCCCCTGGCCGTTACGTCGATGTCGCGGCAATCGAATCCATCGAGTTCCTGCCCGGACTGGGGTTTCAGCCAGTCCTGGGTGAGCGCACGATGATGAACTTCGTCTCGTTCGAACCGAACAGCGAGGCTCCGATGCACGTCCATGAGGAAGAGCAGATCGTGCTCGTTCTCGAGGGTGAGTTCGAGTTCGAGCTCGATGGCGACATTCGCACCATGCATGTCGGTGACGTCGCCGTTGTTCCGAGCTGGGTGCCTCACGGAGCGCGGACCTACGGAACGTCGTGCCGCGAGATCGATGTCTTCAACCCTCCGAGGCGTTCCCTCCTGGAGCACGCACGGAGTCAGGTTGGTTCTCGAGACCCACAACAACCGTAAGTCGCGATTGCGGGCACGGCCTGGAACGGGACGCGGCTAGGCGGGCATCTCCGGGCGAGTATCGCCACGTGCCCTGGCCGCGGCTTCAGCGAGCTGACCTCTGCGCTGTCCGCGGCGGCCGTAGGAGACGTTCCAGGCGATCACGGCCCCGAGAAAGATCAGCGGAAGGATGTTGGACGTGGTCTTCGCGACGGCAGTCGACGCGAGCTCGACGATCACAAGTTGCACGGCAGCTTCAGCCAGATAGGAGAGCCCCCAGACGACCGTCGTCACCCGAAAGGCGTGGCGGAACTCTGCATAGCGCCACTTGTCGGCGAAGTCGCGACCTTGGGGTGTGTCGGCACCCATGAATTCGACGGCGAAGCGGAACATCAACCGCCGCCTTGTCCACAGTGAGCCCAGACACAGAGCACCGAACACGGCGCCGGGGATGGTGCCGTCGACGAGCACGAGATGAGCGCTGCCACTCACCAGACCGAGCACGGTGCCCACGACGATCCCGATGAGGACGAGTGCACCAATGGCGTCGAGCCGTCGATGCCGGATCACCGTGAGTCCGATCCCGCACGCGGGGAGCACTCCGCTCAGGATCAACGCATCGACCGACGTGAAGTTGTTGGCGCTCAGCCAGTAGTAGACGACGAGCGGTCCGGCGATGTCGAAGACGACCATCTGTGCCAACGCCAGGAATCGACCTTGGTGAGTGTTCGCTGTGGAGGTTGACACGCCCCCATCATCGGGCGAAGCCCTAGGACCGCCAGATGTCGTATGTCACGGTCTCTTCATGGCAACTGTCATGCACGCCAGGCCACCAGGGCGGCAACAGAGGCTGGATAGGGTGCCAAGCTCTGATTGTCGACAGCCTCGACGGGCCGCTACGCCGGGTTCCCATGCCGCTATCGGATGGCGTAAGGATTGATCGGTGACCCTACCCCGCCGGTGACTGGAAGGGCCGGCGCGACGAGAAGAAAGTCATAGCGGGAATCGTCAGAGCAACGAGCTGCGAGCGCCTCGCAGTCAAACAGTTCGCCGAGCAGCAGGCCCATGTAGACCAACGCGACCACGTGGAAGGGAGACCTGAATCCATCGATCTCTGAAGGTCTCACCTCGGCGGCCACGGTGTCGGTGGCGATTCCCGCAACGCGCCTTGTGTGGAGCCATTCGAGGGTGTCGAGGGCGAGCCCGGGCGACGCATCGAAGAAACCTTCCCATCCCCTGCGGCGGCAATGATCAAGGAAGCCGGTTCGAATCAAGAGAATGTCGCCCTCGCCGGCGTCCAGCCCTTGCGTGCGGAGTGTGTCGGTGAGCTCCGATGCTGTGATCGCATGGCCCGCAGGCAGCGCGTCGACGCCGCGGAAGCGCGCGACATCGATCAGAACGCCGCGGCTGGCGATCCGGCCACTGATCGCGCGAATGCTGTTGACGCTGGCCCCCGAGCTGCCGACGAGATGAGCATCCTTGCCGCCGTAGATTCGACCGCGGTACGCGATATGGGCAAGTGAGTCCCACTGCGTGACGGATTGCAGAGGCATCACCACCACGTCGTCGGCGAGGCCGGTTCCGTCGGGCCGCACAGTGTCCGTCGGGAGAGCGGTCATGAGGTGGATCGGGTTGAAGCGCCTCGGGCGATCTCGCTGCGGGCCGTCGCTGTCGAGCGGAAGACCGAGCGGAACAACCTCTCCTGTCATGACGAGGCGTGATGCTTCGAGCACCTTCGCATCCGTCACGTAATTGAGCGTGCCGAGCTCATCATCTGCACCCCAACGTCCCCAGTTGCTCACCCGGTTCCCGAGACTCTCCACGGGATCCTGGGACTCGATGACGTGGTCCTCAGTGCTCATCAGGCGGGTCGCGTTGGATTTGACGAGGCATGACGCGAATCTCTGTCCAGTGCGCGAACGGCCTGCACCGCACACTCCTCGCCAGCGAGAAGGCCGAAGACGAGCGCACAGATCAGGCCACCAACATAGCCGCCGCTCGGGCTTCCTTGCAATCCGCCCGCAGCTCCTCCAGCTGCCAAGAGTCCGGATATTGGCACGCCATTCACGTCGACGACTCGTGCTCGTTCATCGATCCGCAGACCTCCCATCGTGAAGGTGATTCCGGGGACGCAGCGGATCGCAAAGAACGCTGGTTCCGACAGCAGCCTGCTGGTCCCGCTCCTCGGCATTGAGAGAGCACCCAAGCGATTGGCCTCATGTGCGGCATTGAACGTGCGTACAGTTTCCTGCAGCCCTGCCATATCGACTCCAGTCATCGCAGCAAGCTCGCGAAGGTCTGATGCGCGATGCACCGCGCCCCCGCGCGCCTCGATGTCCGGGATGACCCGCGGGTTCAAGTCATCGAGCTTTCCCGCGACCTCCTCCGCATCTCTCCAGGCTCGGGCGTCGCCGACGATCCATGAACCTCGGGGGTCGCGCGAGCTTGCGATCCGGTTGGCCGCGGCGATTCCACCAAGTCCCTCATCAATCATTCTCGCGCCAGTAGTGTCGACCAGGATGCACTGCGATAGCAATGGATCGAGAGTGGGTGCCGGCCAGAGACGATCATTGCGGAGCGAGTCGATGTGCAGCAGATGGCCGTAGAAATAGCGGAGTTTCACGGGGCTCGCGCCAGCACGTTCGCCGAGCCGCAGAGCGTCGCCCAGCCCGGAGGGCGCTCCCCGGAGCTTGATCTGATCAGCGAATGGGCCGACATACGCGCGCAGCATCTGCGCGTTCGCTTGAAAACCGCCGTCGGCGAGCACCACTGCTCGCGCGCTCACCCTCTCGGTCTCGCCGTGGCGCGAATAGGAAATACCGGCGATACGTTCGCCTTCAACATCGATGTCGGTGAGGGTGCTCGAGCCGCGAAGAACGCCGCCGAATTGAGCAAAGCGTCGTTGAAGAAGGGTAAGCGTCCGATGAGGGCCCCGATCGCGCCACGCATGCACATCCTGAAACAGCCGGCGCGGCGCAAGCACAGCTCGAGTGGCATCGGCCTTCACCGGTTCGAACAGGACTCCAGCGCTGGACAGCCAGGCGATCCCGCGGCCGGCGTTGTGAGCAAGGGCTGTGGCGAGACCCGGTTCCGCGTCGCCATCCGTGACCTCATCGATGCGCGCCCGCAAGCGCTCGGGCGACTCAAGCGGGTGGACGTTCGCAACGTGAATGGATCCGCCCGAGAGCACGGTGTTGCTGTCGCACGATGGCTCATCCGCCTTGTCGATAAGCAACGTCCGGGATCCAAGTTCCTGCGACCGGCACGCTGCGACGCATCCGGCCAGGCCCGACCCAACAACGACGGTGTCAAACCGCTCGATGTCCTCGGCGACTGCGTCAGCGATCGTCAACGATCCTCACCTCCGAGTGCTCTACGTGGGCACACCCAGAAGTCTAAAATATGCGACTTGTGCTCTCGCATCTGGAACTATAATAGTGGAGAGCGATAGCACATACGCGAGTGCACGGCAGCGGACCGGCGGCGGCTCGCGAACGTTGCGGTCGCGTCTGACCATCACCTGGCGGTATACCCAAGATGATCGTGCGCGGACAGGAGCTACGTGTGCACGCGGCCGGCGTGGCCAGCATCACGCCCTTCGACCACACGGGTGCCCTTGATATCGAAGGACTCCGGCGGCATCTCCGGCGCCTTGGTAACGCCGGGTTGACCGTCTATCTCGCCGGCAGTGGCAGCGGCGAGGGCAACACGCTGTCGCTCGATGAGACGCGACTGATATTTCAGACTGGGGTCGAGGAGCTCAAGGGTCAGGTGAGTGTCCGAGCGATGGGCATCGAGCCACGCACGGCCGCGCAACTCCTGCAGATCTGCGTGGTCGCTGAGGAGGTGGGGCTGGATGCGATTCACGTCTATCCGCCCGACGCCGGCCACGGTGTGAGACCGATGGATGCCGAGCTCGAGACGTATTACATCGATGTGTTGATGAACACGAGCCTACCGGTCATTCTTGCCAGCCACTTCTCGGCCGGCTACATGCTGCCGATCGGTCTCGTGGAGCGATTGGTGGATCGATTCGACCAGGTGATCGGGATCCTCGCGACGACGCCGGATGTCGCATACATGGTTGCGCTCATCGACCGCGTTGGCCGACGGGTTCGTGTGCACACGGGTCGCCTCGAGCAGGCACTCGCGTTGATGTCACTGGGCGCGATGGGTTTCGGGAGCTCGGAAGCGAACATCGCCCCGCGGCTGGTCGCCAATGTGCTGCACGAGTATCGTCGCGGAGATCTGCGAGCCGCGACCGAGTCGATGGCGATCCTGCTGCAGCTGCACGCCGCCAACCTGCCTTTCGGGAGCGTGCGCGGTGTGAAAGCAGCGCTTGAAATCCTTGGACGACCTGGAGGTCCGCCCAGGAGACCGCGTCTGACGATCAGTGACCTGGGACGCGAGGAGCTTGCGGTGAAACTCCAGCAACTCGACATTCGCCGGATCGAAGATTCCGACGCAAAGGACACGGTGCGTCCGTAGGGACGATACGACCGCTGGGAACGAGGCGGGGCGGGATGGGTGCCGCCCGCGCCTCACTCACCAGAAGCGGGTCCGAAACTAGGACCCTAACGTGCCGTTGTTGGCCGCCAGCATCTGTGGCGCTGTCACTGTTCCGATAACCGAAAGTGCTCCGGTCGCATTCGACTGGAAGGCGTCGAAGGTCCCTACGGAGTTGTGATTGGAGTTGTATCCGGCAGGCCCTCCTGCGCCGACGAAGTGCACCTTCGTCCCGGCCTTGATAGCCGCAAGGGCGGTCGCCCAGTCACTCACGTCAGTGCCCGGAGGATTGCTGACTTCAGGAATCGCTGCAACGATCTTGGCGGGATCGGTGCTCCCGGCCTTTTCGATTGCCATGGCGAGCTCCATCACCGCGTCGTATGAATAGTTGGCTCCCGATACCGGCGCACCCGAATACACCTGGTCGTAATACTTCACGAATGGCGGCGTCCCCGGACCTGCGCTCGTGCTGCCCTGAATCGAGACAAGGGCTTTCTGCGCGATTGCAGGAGTGATCGCCTTGATGAAGTCGCTTCCCGCGGTCAGATCGCTGCCGATGAATGGGATGGCAAGGTTGTCGAGCTGCGCGAAGTCCGTGAAGAGCGGCGCGGCCGAGATGGCATCGACCTGAGTGAAGATCACATCCGGTTGGGCGCTGATGATGCTCTGGACCTCGGATCGGTACGACGTCTCGCCGGGTTGAATCGTCTCCGTATCGACGATCGTGCCGCCGTTCTTCTGATACGTGGATTTGATGACTCCGCCGAGCGTCTGCGCCGAGGAGGCGCTGATCAGCAGCAGGGCGGCTTTCTTATAGCCCTTGCTGATTGCATACGCAGCCATCGCCACCCCGAGTTGCGAATCGGACGGGCTCGGGCGCCAGACCCACTGATCGGTGTTCGAATCGAAGTGCGTCGAACCACCCTGAAACATGGTCGGAATCTTCGCCGCATCCAGAATGGGCTCGATCGCGGGAAGCACAGTGCTGTTCGGTCCATCCAGCGCGACGATATGATCGACGTCGATCAGATTGTTGATGACCGGGATGGCGTCAGAGGGATCGGAGACGTCGTCCGCCTGGATGACATTCAGCTTTCCGCCGAGCAGACCGCCCTCCGCGTTGATCTCTCTGGCCGCGGCATAGGCGCCGTCCCAGAACCCCGCTCCGACGTCTGCATACTGGCCGGTCATCGGGCCCTCGACGCCGATATTGATCGTGGCACCCGCGCCACCACTGCCCCCTGAGGTTTGACCGCACGCTGCCACGAGCGGAATGAATAGCGCGGCTGCTGCCGCCCACACCCAACGGCGACGTTGATGACGCATCTTGACTGCTCTCCTTTTTGCAAATTCACACACACGATTTGGTCCCGGTAACGGCATCTGGTACGTCAGTGCTGCACCTCCCTCACGTCGTTGCCGCGTAGAGGTTGCCGACCTCGTCGCTCTGCACCAGGTCCTTCCCTGGACCGGATGCGAGGTTCCGGCCGAGCGCCATCACGTATCCCCAGTCGGCGTGTCCGAGCGCCCGACGGACGTTCTGGTCAACCACGACCAGCGCTGTGCCCGTCGCCTTGATCGCAAGCACGCGCTCCCAGAGCGCCTCCTCAAACTTCGGTGACAGGCCGGCAGTCGGCTCATCCAGGAGCAATGCGAGCGGCTTGACCATCAGCCCCCGAGCCACCGCCAGCATGTGTCGCTGGCCACCGCTCAACGTCTTCGCCTTGCGTTTGAGCGCCGACTTCAGGTCTGGGAACAGCTCACAGACCTCGTCGACCTTCTCCTGAAGCCCCGACCTGAGGATGTAGCCGCCCATCTTGAGGTTCTCGTGCACCGTGAGCGAAGGAAAGACGTTCGCCACCTGTGGGACGTACGCGATCCCGCACCGCAAGAGAGCCTCGGGCACCTTGCCACTGACATCGGCGCCATCGAGGATGACCTGTCCACTGGAACTCTTGATCACGCCCGCAATCGCCTTCAGGAGCGTGGACTTTCCGGCGCCGTTGAGCCCGACGAGGACGGTGACCTGACCTGCGTGTGCGGTCATGTTCACACCCTCGACCACCGGTACCTTTCCGTAGCCGGCGGTCAGGTTCTTGATGCTCAGGACGCCGTCGACACGGTCGGGTTGATGACCGTTCTGCTCAGACATTGCTGCCCAGATAGGCTTCACGCACTGTCTCGTTCAAGCGCAGCGTCGCCATCTGTCCTCTGGCAATCTGCGTTCCATGGGCCATCACCGTCACCGAGCCGCATAGGGCTTCGACGAAGGAAAGGTTGTGCTCGACGAGCATGACCGTGATGCCACGTTCGGTGAAACGCCGGATCGCGTCTTGAATGTGCGCCCCCATCGTGGGGTTCACGCCGGCCATCGGCTCATCGAGGAGCACGAGACGCGGTTTGGCCGCGACGAGTCTGGCGAACTCCAGCAATCGTTTCTGGCCGCCACTCAGTGTCCCCGCCATGTCGTTTCTCAGGCCGTAGAGTCCGAACTCCTCGAGGATCGCCCCCACGCGCTCGCGATCCTCGCGCTGCTCCCGATGCAGCCGCCACGGCGTCAGGAGCGCACGCCACAACGCCTCGCGACCGTTGTCCACCGCTGCCACGAGCATGTTCTCCAGCACCGACAGCTGCGGCCATTCACGGGCGAGCTGGAACGAGCGCATCAATCCGAGCCTGCTGACTCGATGTGGCGCGAGACCTTGGATGGTCTCGCCACGGAATCGCACAGTCCCTTTGTCGGGCCTTAGGAATCCCGACATGATCTCGATGGCCGTGCTCTTACCCGCCCCGTTTGGGCCGATGAGCCCTTCGACGCTGCCCTCTTCGATCGACAGCGAGAGATCGCGAATCGCATGAACGCCGCCGAAGCTCTTGACCAGGTTCTCGACCTCGAGGATTGCAGTCACGAGGGTGGCGCTTCCGCATTGCGGGACATTCGATCTCGTAAGCGGCTCCACACGCCTTCGCCCGTCGGACCATCATTGAGATGTCGCTCAGGCAGGAGCCCTTGCGGCCGGAACCGCAATGACAAGAGCACCAGCAGCGCGATGGCGATCGCACGCAGGGCCGCGTCCCAGTCCGGATGACCAGGAATATCCGGAAGGAATCGAGTCCCTTCCAGAATGACGCCGAAGACGATGAATGTGCCCAGGATCACGCCCCGGCCGTTGCCGGTTCCGCCGATGATGATGCAGGCGAAGATGAGCACGGTCTCGATCGGTGTCCACGCGTCCGTGTTGAACGCGGAGAGGTAGCTCACCAGAAGCGCTCCCGAGAGGCCGGCGATCATTCCACCGAGGACGTACGCCTTGAGCCGCGCAGCGTATGGGCTGTGTCCGAACGCCGCCGCCGCGATCTCGTCTTCTCGGATGGCTCGCAACACCAGCCCATACGGGCTCCAGAACACGCGCTCGAGCACCAGGTAGACGACGATCAGGATGACAACGCAAAAGGCGAGAAAGAAATAGCCGTACTGGAAATAGGGGATGTTGAGCACGCTGTTGAACGGCTGCGGCAATCCGAAGACACCGTTGTAGCCATCGAAGAGCGCCGTGTACTGCCCAACGAACGCCGACATGATGAGCACTACGGAGAAGGTCGTGATGCCGAAGTACACCTGGCGCAACTGACGCAGCGCGATAGCGCCCACGATCAATGAGATGATGCCGGTGATCACCATTGCCGCCAGCGCCCCGACGATGAAGGGCATGCGCAGTCCGAGGACGTACGAGACGCCGACATCGGACGAGGTGACAGGGGGCAGCACGAAGACGGCGTCGACATACGCCCCGACTGCTAGCAACCCATAGACGAAGAAGTCGAACTCGCCGGCCCATCCCCAGCGGACGTTGAGCGCGAGAGCGGTCACCGAGAAGATCACGGCGAGCGTCAGAACGGTGACGACGTAGTTGACGATCATTCAGCGAAGTTCCAGACGTCAGACGAGAACACGCCTCGAGGCCGCACCAGCAGCACCGCGATGAGGATCGCGAACGCTACCGAGGTCTTGTACCCGCCCGGAATGTACCCGGCGCTGATCTCCATGGCGAGACCGATCACCAATGCCCCGACCATCGTTCCGTACGGCTTGCCCAGGCCTCCGACGACAGAGGCCGCAAAGATCACCACGAGGAAGCTGAACCCGATCGTCGGGGTGAGTGCGCCCACGTACGCCGCGAGAACGAAGCCGGCAAAACCGGCGATGACACCGTCGATCGCCCACGTCATCTGAACCACCCGTGGATAGTTGATGCCGGCGAGCCTGGCGAGTTGTGGGTTGTCAGAGATGGCGCGAAGCGACGTGCCGAACTTTGTGTACCGCAGCATCACATGGAGCAGCGCCAGGATGACAACGGTCGAGGCAATGATGATCTCGTCGAGCTGCGTCCACAAGAACGGTCCGACGTGTTGCAGCGTCACCGCAGGCAACTGGATCACTGTCGCGTTGCCGGTGAAGATGATCAGGATCAAGTCCTGGAGGATCCATCCGAACGAAACGGTGACCAGGAAAATCGTCAGTCGCTTTGCCCCGCGGCGAAGAAAGGGTTGCACCAGACCAAAGTTCAGCAACGATGCAATGACCGCTCCCCCGACCATCGCTGCAAGCGCTTCGATGAGGATGTTGTTGGTTAGGAGCTGCGCCCCGTACGCCGCATACGCCCCCACGGTGAGGATGTCGCCGTGCGCGAAGTTCGGCGTTGTGGTAACGCTGAACTGCAACGAGAACGCCACGGACGCCAGGGCGATGATGGATGCAGTGACCAGCCCAAACCCCACGTTATGGAGAAGGATCGTCACTGCTTCGATGCCTCAAGACCCGACGCGCGATGTGGCCGCGCCGCTGCGCCAGTGGTGCGCCATTGCGCAGCCAGGCGCGGACGCTCATGACGATCCACGCTCGCGGAGACGACGACCTCTGCGATGATCACGCGGGGCCTGGGAAGCCTCAAAGGTGTCTGCCTCATAAGTCTCAAATATGAGACTACTAGTCTCGCTGCGCGTAGTATCGAGGATGATCGTGCAGATTGTCAAGGAGGTCGGTTTGTCTCATGTGGTGGACGCCGGGTATCAGAGATGGGATACTTTCGCGGGAAGATAGATGTCGCAGTTAGAGATCCTCGAAGCGTTTGACGTCAGCGACCTATCCGTCTCGGCTGCCGACCTCATCCTTCGAACCGGATTGCCCCGGAGCAGCGTGTTTCGAAGCCTGAAACTGTTGGTCGCGCGCGGATTCGTCCACCAGACGACTCAGACGCGCAGATACACGCTGGGGGCGCGGGTGCTGCAATTGGGCCTCGTTGCGCGACGGCAGTTGACGTCCGATGACCTGATGGTTGGCCCGCTCGCGGAGCTGGTGCGCCAGACGACTGAGACGGTCACCTTCAGCCTCCTCGACCTGCCCTGGAGAATTTGCGCGTGTGTGCTCGAGGGGCCCAGCGAACTCCGCCAGGTCGCTCAAGTGGGCATGCGATATCCCCTGCACTTAGGTGCGGCGGGAAAGGTGATGCTCGCGTACCTCGACGACGATGTGGCTCAGTCCATCCTGGTCAGCGAGCAGCTGCCAAAGCTGCAGATTGCGGAACTCAACGCGCAACTCAGGGAATTTCGCACCCAGGGGTACGCGGTGACCACCGGCGAGCGCACCCCGGGCGCGTCCACGATTGCCGCGCCTGTCTTCCTCGATGAGCACATCTACGGAAGCGTTGCCGTTGTCGGACCGACCGAGCGCTGGCAACAGCTGTTGGAGCGCCACCGTCCCGCGGTGGTTGAGGTTGCGAGCCTTCTGTCTGCTCGACTCTCAGAGCGGCTGTCGATCCCGACGACGAAAGCCAAGTCTCAGTCGGCGTAGCGGAAACAGCCGCGCCCTAAGTGTCGGCAGGCTGGCGCAGGGATTCCAAGACGGCTTGGGGCGCCTGGGCGAATCTCCCCGTGCGACTCGCGTGGGTCACGCCTAACCGCGCCAAGCCGGCGACCGCCTCGAGTTCGCGGACCAGGATGGGCACGGCGGGAAGCACCGGCAGCTTTGTGAGCGTGCTCATGCCGTGGGTGTGGAGAAAGACATCCAGCGCTCCTGAGGCGACCATGACCACATCCGCGCCGCGGCTCGCGAGCTCCGTGAGGGCGACGTCCGTCGCCGCCAGCACCTGCGCGGCAACCTCCGCGTTGGTGAAGGCTTCGACAACCGTGGGCACGGTAACCCCCACCGCGACCGGGGAGACAAGCCGAGAGCTGATGCCGTAGCGAGCGGCCATTTCCTCGATGCGCGACGCCCCGCTTTTTCCGGACGTCAGAACGCCGAGGCGCCACCCCACGCGCAGACTGTAGAGAGCGACGGTCTCGAACAATCCGAGCACTGGCACATCGAACAGTTCTCGCGCTTCCCAGAGGCCTGGATCGAATCCGTTGCCAATCGCGACGGCTTCGGTCCCGCTGTCCACGGCAGCAGCGATGCTGCGCAGAATCGCCGGAACCTCAAGGGCTTGTGCCGAAGCGAAGCCCTTGCCGGCGACACGAGCCGACGGGAGGCGCAGAACCGAAATCTCCGAACCTGGACTCGCGGTTGCGGCGACGAGTTCGGACAGCGTCGATTGATACGCCTCCATACCACCAATCTGGCCGAAGCTCTGATACGCCAATCGCAGCGTTGGCGAGCTCACGTTCCGCTCGACATGCGCCGTCTCATCAGGAGTCTTCACGCCGGGAGTGTAGTCAACTCTCGCTAACGCTTCGCCTCAGGCTGCCCACGAGGTCTTGCGTGTTGGGAACACTCTCCAGGTTGGTGGTCATGGTGATCATCCGCTCGATTGCATCGGGGGAAAGATGCGGCGCTGCAGCGGTTCGAAACTTCGCGATGATGTCGTCGCGGCTCAGAGGATTCGACGGCTCACCCTTGGCCACGGCAACGGTCTCGACATGTTCGGCGCCGCCCGTGGTCACGAGCTCGATCGAGGTGGTGCCGTCGACGAGTGCTGGATCGGGACTGACATGCACGCGCTCGCGGATGAACTGGTCGAGCGCAGGGTCCTGGACGCGAGCCGGAGTGAACTGATCCAGCCAGCACGCACGATCAAACAGCACTACGCCCGTGACGTAGGGAGCGGACAACCGCGCCCGGAATCGATCCTCGTAGTTGACTGTGCCGTGCATGCGATAGGCCGTCGGCGAGATCCCGAGACGCACCTCGGCGATGGCATCCGGGCGGATGTCCGTCCTCTTGATCAGATCCAACAGTCCCGTGACCACCGGCTGCAGGTGCACAGCCACGGGCCATGCGCGGAGCGAGATGCGCAGCAGCTCCCAGTCCGCCCCAAGATCCCGAAGCAACACATCTGGGCTGCCGCCATCGGCGTATGCCGAGAAGAGCCCGCCATCCGGATGCGTGAGAATCTCTTCGGCGGCGGTGAACCCAACACTCGCAAGCCGCGCGGACATGAGCCCGGAAAGGGCACCTCGTGACTGCTGGAACTTGATCGTCGGCGTGCCAAGTTGGGCATAGGTTCCAGCGGACTGACTAGCGGCGATGCCAAACGCAAAGCACTGCTCATCTGCGCTGAGACCGAGCAACCTGCCCGCGGCCGCGGCGCCTCCGAACGGGCCCGTCACACCTGGCGCATGCCAGCCGCGTGCGCGAAAGGCGGTCGGGTCAAGCCCGAGGCCGACACGAGTGGTCACCTCGAGCCCTGCGGCAACAGCTGCCAGCAGCGTTTTCCCGTCTGATCCTCGTTCCTCAGCGATCGCAAGCGCCGGGGCCACCACCTCGGGCGTCACGTGGCAACTCGTCGGACGATGAATGTCGCAGACGGTGACGGCTGTGATGAGGTAACCGTTGACAAGTGTCGCGCCCGCCGGAGAGAGACGTTCACCTCCGATGACCGTCGACTCGGTCGAGGAACCGAGGCTTCGCGCCAGGGCGACGACCTTGGCGTTCTCGCTGGCGTCTCGCCCGGCGAGCGCGCTCGCGGCTGCGTCGAGCACGATGTCCTTGACGCGCTCTCGAACATCGCTCGAGAGCGCGTCGTACGTCAGGTTCGAGACAAAGGTGGCCAGCTGCCTGGTCGGTGCAACCGGAGTCATCCTCTCGCGCTCGTCACAGGTTCAGTCGTTCTGCCGCCACCACTCAGGGGCGGCCGTGCCGGTGGTCGACGTGTAGAGCGAGTGCAGCCAGGGATGATCGCCGTTCGGTGCCCCGAAGGTCGGGAACAGTCCGTCGCGGATCTCTTCGACCTCGGCGACCTCTTCAATGAGGATGTTGGCCATGTTGACGTTCGGGCCGAACAGATACACCAGCAGACCCTGGAGGGCGCGCTTGCCGGCATACGGCAGGTATGTGCCCGGGATCTCGAAGATGATGTCCTCGAGCCCCACGCGCGCCACGAGCTCCTGCAGGCTGGCCCGCCCCTCGACGAGCTCTCCCATGTCGCCGCAGATGGCTCGAAGCACGTGGCCTTCAAGGTACGTACCGTCGCAACCCATGTCTCGATACGCCAGGAAGGTATCCACCGCGACGTCAACGTCGAGCGCGCCTGCTGCCGTCCGGACCTGGTCGCCCGTTGGGAACTTCTTGCCCACCTCGCCGTGAATGATGAAGCCCATCGCCTTGCACTTCTCGGCGAACTCGCGGTCGGATTCGATATCCGACTGCGTTGGCATCGACTCACTCGAGACCTCGACACCTTCAAAGCCAAGATCGCGCAGGTATTGCAGCACTGCTGCCTCTTTCTTCTGGACTCGCGCGATCTCGAGCACGGGGCCGCCGCACATCGTCTCCAGCCCGTAGCGCTTGTACATCTCGATCTTCTTGACGACCACGCTCTCGGTTTGATGGAGATGCCATGCGCTGATCTTCGCGATGTCGATGGCATGCGCGAACCCTTCGAGAGTGCCTTCGATGAAGTTCGCCGGCCAACCCCGGTCGAAGAGGGCCGTGCGACGCAGCTTGCGGGGCTTCTGCGGCTTCTCCGGGAGTTCGAGCATCGGAACGAATCGGCCGTTTTCCATCTGGGAGCTCCTCCGTGGCTGCATGCAGGCAAGTCTCATATCTGAGACTAACAATCCCACTTACTGACCACAGACTATAGCAGCAGCTCTCCGACCTTGGCTATACTCCGTCTCTACCGAGGGACCTGTGGTCCAAAATGTGGGACACCAAGGTCGTGCAGGTCATTTGAGTCGGATCTGGAGGCATTGAACAACGATGAGGTTCGTCGATCTCTCGCAGTCGTTTTCCCCGGCCACGCCGCGATCGAGCGACCATATCGAGGTCGCCTTTCCTGTGGCCCGCTGGCGATCGCGTAACGGACTGAAGACGCACAACGTGCAGGCATCGCTGCATGCCGGAACTCACGTTGACGCACCGTGCATGTACGACCCGTATGGCCGTGCCATCCACGAACTTCCGCTCGAGGGGTTTTGCGGAACCGGAGTCGTCGTCGATGCATCCCTCGGTCCGTGGGGAGTGATCACGGCCGATGTCCTAGATCGCGTGGCTGCCGAAATTGGCGAAGGCGACATCATCGCGCTGTGGACAGACTGGGGTAGGCGTGTTCTTGACGAGGAAACGTACGTCCTCAAGTCGCCCGGCCTGGATAAGTCCGGTGTCGACTGGTTGGTTCAACGCAAGGTGAAGGCGGTCTATTCGGACACGCCGAGCGCCGAGCACATCTTCATGCGCGCCCGCCAATGGCGCGAGTTGCGACCCGACATCTTCGATGGCGTCAAGTTTGACACCGCCGCTTTTCCTCCGTCATACGCCCACAAGACGCTGCTTCCTGCGGGAATCATGATGGTCGAAAACGTTTCTGAGGCGCTGGGGCAGCTTGTCGGTCAGCGCGTGAACCTTTTGGCGATGCCGGTGAAGTACGAGGGTGTCGAAGGCGCGCCAGCACGAGTCGCAGCGCTCGTCGAATTCCCCTAGGAATTCACCGATGCCGCGTTGTCTGAGAATCACGTGAGGAGATAGGTCATGGATGCGATCGCTCAAGGAACAGACATCAGTGCGCCGGGATCGACTCCCAGAAAAGGTCATCTGCAGAAGCGGTTTGCCCCGTTCCTGGATCTTGCGCCCCGTACCCAGAAGCCTCGGACCAGTGGACTGACGATGCTCGGAGATCGAGGGTGGCCGTTGTCGTTCATTCGCGACACCCTCGAGATCTACGGCTACGCGATCGACATCGCCAAGATCAGCATCCGGCACATTCATCAGCCTGAGGCGGCCGTTCGAGCCAAGGTCGAGATGTACAAGGAGTACGACATCGAGACGCAGGTCGGCGGGCCGGTTATCGAGATTGCACGCCTTCAGGGGAATGGCCGCACTGCGCTCGAGTACCTGGTGGAGATGGGATTCGACGCGGTTGAGGTTGCTGCAGAAGCCATGCCCACCCAACGCGACCTGGACGAGGAAGCGGAATTCGTTCGCCTCTGCGTGGAGCTCGGGTTGCGAGTCCACGGGGAGGTCGGCAAGAAGTTTCCCGAGGGTGACCAAACCCGCAAGAGTCCTCGGGAAGTCAACGTCGAGGAGACCATCCGGCAGATCAACAACTACTTGCAAGCCGGCGCCGCGAATGTGTACTGGGAAGGCCACGTCCTGCGAATGGTGCTCGGCGATAACGGAGAGCGCGTGGAAGGCCGTGCCTCGATCGAGGCGGTCGCCAAGGCCGTGGGCCTGAATAACATCATCTTCGAAGTCCCGTACACATACCTTCCGTACAAGAGCAAGCGGGCGCTGCAGGCGCTGCTCGTCTACATGTTCGGTCCCACCGTCAATGTCGGCAACGTGCTCATCGAGGAAATCGCTGAGCTTGAAGAAATCCGCGGTGGTGTTTTCCCGGCTTTCGGAGCTCCCTCCGGCGATCACCCTTGGATCGCGTCGCTGTACAGGCACGATGGGCATGCGGCTGAAGAGTGGTGGCGCGGAGACTGACTTACGAGGGCACGGGATCGTGGTGACCGACAACAACGAGCGCAACCACAGGGTCATCAACGAGTTCCGGGCGCATGGCGGACACGTAGGACCACCCGGCCAGGGGAGGCCCATCGTCCTGCTGCACCATCGCGGGCGCCGAACCGGTTATTCGTATGTCACTCCCGCCACCTACCTCGCGTTCGACGGCGACACAAGGGTCATCTATGTCTTCGCTTCCAAAGCCGGAGGTCCGACGAATCCCGCCTGGTACCACAACCTCATAGACGCGGGCTCGGCCACGGTCGAGGTCGGCGTCGAGACCTTCACCGTATCCGTTAAGGAGGTCACCGGAGCCGAACGAGATGCCGTGTTCGCAGAACAGGTCCGCCGCTTCCCGAACTTTGGCGAGTACGCCGAGAAGACCGCAGGCATTCGAACGATCCCAGTCCTCGAGCTGCGCCGAGTCTGACGAGCCGCGGCATGGCGGATGGCGGCTGGAGCCCCCGGGGCGGTTTCGCGCTCCTTGCGCACAATCCATGGCCGGTTCACCGGAGACGGGTAGCAGGTAATGTGATAGTGCTGCTATAAATGGGCTGAAAGGTGCGATCAGCCTTCTCGAATTCAGCTCAGGCGCCGCGGACGGTCTGCGGCTGAGCTGAATAAGGAAGCCCATGCCCGACGGTAAATAAGGCCCTTCAGTCACGAATCCCAAGCACGAGGACGTAAAGCAATCGTAGCCACCGATCTCGCCGAAATCCGCACAGAGTGATGTCGCCGTCCTGGATGACGTCACCGAAGTCGACATCGCACCGGCCGACCCGCGGCGCTTCGACGCTGTCCTGAGCGCCGAGCAGTTTGCAGCGCTGTCGAGCACCGTTGAGCGCGCACGTCGCATGTTCGATGGCGTCCGCATCTGGAACATCAACTCCACCGCGCAGGGTGGAGGTGTCGCCGAGATGCTGTCAACGCTACTGCCCTATGCGCGCGGGGCAGGCGTGGATGCCGGGTGGATGGTGATCAGCGGCGACGACGATTTCTTCACCATCACCAAGCGCATCCACAACCGCCTTCACGGCACTCCTGGTGACGGCGCGGAGCTTACCGAGTCAGACCGCCGGCACTACGAGGCCGTCCTCCGTCAGCAGGTCGCGTAGATCCGAGAGCGTCTTCGACCGCGCGACATCGTCATCCTGCACGATCCTCAGACTGCCGGCCTCGCACCACTGGTCAGCTCGTTTGGTGTCAGGGTGGTGTGGCGCTGTCACGTCGGTCTGGACACTCCCAACGCTATCGCGCGCGACACGTGGCGGTTCCTGCTCTCGTATGTACGCGCCGCCCGGTTGCAAATCTTCTCCCGGCAGGTCTTCGCGTGGGAGGGGCTGGACACCGAGCACATCCGCATCGTCGCTCCATCGATCGATCCGTTCTCCCCCAAGAACTGTGAGATGGATGTCGCGTCGGTTCAAGGGGTGCTCGCGGCAGCAGGCGTGGTTGCCGGTCCCGCGGCCGACGCGACATACACGCGATTGGACGGCAGCCAGGCCCGCATTGAGCACGCGCCGAGATGATCGAATCCGAACCCGTCGACGCAGACACTCCCTTGGTCGTGCAGGTATCCCGGTGGGATCGGCTGAAGGACCCGCTCGTTGTCCTGGAGGGATTCGTTCAAGGGGTGATCCCAACCTGCGGCGCCCACCTGATGCTGGCCGGTCCCAGCGTGCAAGGCGTTGCGGACGATCCCGAAGGTGCGGAAGCGTTTGAGGAGGTGCTGCGTCGATGGGAGTCCCTCGCGACCCGGGAGCTCGCTCGCGTGTGCACCTTGCCAGCCTTCCCATGGACGACGATGAGGAGAACGCGGCCATGGTGAATGCGCTGCAGCGCCGTGCGCACGTCGTCGTACAGAAGAGTCTCGCGGAAGGTTTCGGCCTCACCGTCGCCGAGGCGATGTGGAAGTCACGTCCGGTGGTCGCCAGCAGGATTGGCGGGATACAGGATCAGATCGAGCACGACAGCAGCGGGTACCTCTTGAACGATCCGACCGACAAGGGTCAGTTCGGATCGGCAGTCTGTTCGCTCCTCAAGGATGGGAAGCGCGCCGAGCGCATGGGCGAGCGCGCGCATGCGCGGGTGCAACAGGCATTTCTCGGTTCGCGACACCTCAGCGAATATGTCGACATCTGCGCCGCGCTGCAATAGGGGCATGCGCGCAACCGATCCCAGTCCTGCGGAGCTCCGGTTGCTCCCGGACGTCCGGTGACCGTACGCCTCATGATTTCAAGTCATGGAAACTTGGGAGCTCTGGTACCCCGCAGCGGCTGCAACAGGTCTGCTTGTCGCTCGATCACGCATCGATCCTGTCAAGTCCGTGTGGACGCACTCGCCACCGGATCTGCTCACTGTGCTCGTCCGCGATGCCGATGAGAATCTGATCGCGCACACCGAGAACCTCGCGCTTGAAGGAAAGCATTTCCCCATGGCGCGACTGGAGCGCGATGGAACCTCAATTCGACGCGAGGACCGCTGGCCCCTCCCGGGCGACATCGGCTCGGTGGTGATTCTGCCCGGAGGTGAGGCCGGCATTCTCAAGAGCTGGTGGAATGCCGACGACGAAACCGAGTGGCGCTGGCAGCTCGAGTTCTACAACCACACGTGAACTGAAAAAGCAGCAATTGCCGCAATCGGTGCAGTTGTCGTGCGTCCAAACATTCGTCGCAGATCGTTCACCGTACTGTTCGCTTGACTGACCGCACCCTGAATGACGACACTGCCCACCACGCGCATAACGCAGTGGTGGCAATAGGCGCGTTCTAGGGGAGCGGGCACACGACGCCGGAGGCGCTGGCGTCGTGATTCTCATTCATGTGGCGGGCGCCGAATCCCGGCAGCCCGACGACATCCGGCCATGACTGGCCAACACATCTCGGCGTATTGCGGGAAGTCGGGTTGCGCCGTTATTTCCCTCGAGCCAGAAACAGGAGACAGACAGGATGTTCAATCCAACCTCGGCGTTCAGCGGCTTCTCGGTGAACGACCTCGCAGCTGCCAAGGAGTTCTACGCAAAGCTGGGACTCACCGTGGAGCCCGACGGTGTTGGCGCACGGCTCCACTTGCCCGGCGGCGGCGGCACCGTGTTCATCTACCCTAAAGACGACCATCAACCCGCGAGCTTCACGACCTTGAACTTCGCCGTCGAGGACATCGACGCGGCAGTTGATAACCTCACCGGCCGCGGCATCGCGTTCGAGCGCTACGAGAACATCCCGGGCATCGACGCAAAGGGCATCATGCGCGGACGCGACAACAACACCGGCCCGGACATCGCGTGGTTTCTCGACCCGGCCGGCAATGTCCTGTCCGTGCTTCACTGATTCGCGGGCTTCGGGCCCGCAAAGGAGGGCGTTGATCATGGTGGAAGGGGATCCGAAGGCAGTCGTGATCGCGATGTTCGCCGCGTGGGATAAGAAAGACCTTGACGGTGTCATGGCTCGATACGGTGACGACGTCGAGGTACGCGGCCCTGCCGGCATGCATGTCCACGGCGCCGACGCCGCGCGAGAAATGTTTGGTCAGCTTCTCGGCGCATACGACAGCGGAGGCTCGGAGATCGTGCGTCAGTTCGTCGACGGCGACTACGTCATCACGGAATGGCGCGATGTCACCGAGAACAATGGCCCCCTCCGCCTGGCAAACGGTGAGTCACTTCCTCCCACGGGTCGGACGGTCACGCAGGAAATCCTCTTCATCCACCACGTCATTGGCGGGAAGATCGTCAAGGAGACCGTGTACTTCGACCGCCACGCATTCCTCCAGCAGATCGGCCAGCTCTGAGTGGACGGACTCGGACGGCGCGTGATCGGGTGACCGGCCACCGGCGAGCCTGATCTCCCCCGGCCGTCGGCTCGTCGATCCGCCAACATCCGATCCGCCCGGCCGGAATCCGATCACGCGGTCGCAGAACGATGGCGGCCGGAATTCACCAACCGTCACCCCGTAGCGTTCACCCCAGACACGTCAGAGGCGGGAACACGGTGCCGCAGGCCGGCACGAGACGGGGGATGGCCAGGGGATGGAACCGGTACACGGCATCAGCTGGGACGATCGCAAGCGCCGCGTGGTGGGCGCGATGGCGACCGCCGCAGCTCTCACGCTGAGCGCGGGCGCTCTCGCCACAACGGCACACGCCGCCGGCGACACGCACCTCGTCTCCGTGATCGTGCGTGCCCAGCCGGCTGAGCTCTCCGCCGCGGACCAGGACATCACGTCCCTCGGCGGCCACGTCGAGCAGCACGTCGCCCTGATCAACGCTGTCGTTGCGGACGTCCCCGCAGACGCGCTCGCGCACCTGGGTGCCGACCAGGCCGTTGCCCAGGTCACGCAGAACGCCCCGGTGCAGCTCCTCGGCTCCGGTTGGGGCGGCAGCGCGAACGTCTCGTACAACCCGGTCACCGACGTCGACTCCATGTACAACATCGAGCAGATGGATGGCGCCCACGCGTACTGGGACGCAGGCTACACGGGCCAGGGAGTCGGCGTCGCGCTCATCGACTCAGGCGTTTCACCCGTCGATGGTCTCGCCGCCCCGGGCAAGGTCGTCAACGGCCCGGACCTTTCCTTTGAATCACAGAATCCGTCGCTCGAGTATCTCGACACCTACGGTCATGGCACCCATATGGCTGGGATCATCGCCGGCCGCGACAGTGAGGTCACGTCGGTGAGCTCGAGCGACTCCACACACTTCCTCGGCATGGCGCCTGACGCACAGATCGTCAGCCTGAAAGTCGCCAACGCGCTCGGACAGACCGATGTGTCGCAGGTGATCGCCGCCATCGCCTGGGTGGTGCAGCACCAGCACGACAACGGCATGAACATCCGCGTGATCAACCTCTCGTACGGCACCGACAGCAACCAGCCCTACGTCCTCGATCCGCTCGCGTACGCGGCTGAGCAGGCATGGCTGCAGGGCATCGTGGTGGTTGTCGCAGCCGGCAACGGCGGCAACTGGTCGAACGGCCTCGACGACCCGGCGATCGACCCCTACGTCATCGCCGTCGCTGCAGCCAACACCGAGAGCACCATGAATGTGGCCAACGATCGCCCCGCGAGCTTCACGAGCGCGGGTGACGGCACGCGTAACCCTGACCTCTCTGCCCCAGGTGTCCACGTCGTCTCGTTGCGCGACCCGGGATCGTTCATCGATGACACCTTTGGCGCCACAGCCACCGTTGACAATCGCTTCTTCCTCGGGAGCGGCACGTCGCAGGCAGCCGCCGTCGTCTCGGGCGCGGCGGCTCTCCTGCTCTCCCAGCGGCCCGACCTCACGCCTGATCAGGTGAAGGCGCTTCTCGACACCAATACCAACGCGATGCGAGGCCGCACGGCGATGAAGGGCAACGGTGAGTTGAATCTCGCGGCGGTGCTCAACGCACCGTCGCCGACACCTGACGCGGCCACGCAGACATGGCCCACGTCGAGTGGAACCGGCAGCCTCCAGGGTTCGCGCGGCTCGTCTCGGACGTACAACGGAAACGGCAACCGGCTCAGCGGTGAGCGGGACATCTTCGGCAACGCGGTCAACACCGCAGCGCTGGCGGCAGCAGAGGCAAATGGAACCGCGTGGAATGGCGGCAACTTCAATGGCTCATCGTGGTCGGGCTCGTCGTGGTCCGGCTCGTCATGGTCGGGATCCTCTTGGTCCGGCTCGTCATGGAGTGGTTCTTCGTGGTCTGGCTCGTCCTGGTCCGGCTCCTCGTGGAGCGGGGCCTCGTGGACCGGCGCCTCATGGTCAGGGGCATCGTGGTCAGGGGCCTCGTGGTCCGGCGCAAGCTGGTCCGACGCCGACTGGAGCTAGCGACACTTTCATCGCTTCGCCACGGCGGAGCCCGGGTGCCGATGGCCCTGCTACCGCTTGGCAACAGGACGGGCACAACGAGTTCAGCGGTGCCCCAGGTCACGCAGCATTCGCTGCATGACCGAGGTTGAGGTCGAGACGCCGGAAGGCGATCCCGGCCACACCGTTTCGGGTCGGAGGGGACACCGCGTCCACCTGCTGACCGTGGTGCTCGTGGCGACCGCTGTCCTCCTCCTGGTGGACGTCGTCTCGAAGCTCCACGAGATCCCGTCGCCGCGCGAGATTCCCTGGTGGCTGCTCATCCCATTCTTCTGCGCGGCTGAGGTGTTCGTGGTCCACATCCAGTTCCGCCGCGACGCCCACTCCTTCTCGCTGAGCGAGCTGCCGCTGGTTGTCGGCTTCTTCTTCGCACCGCCGGTGGTGGTGGTGCTCGCGATGGTCGCTGGGACCGCGATCGCGCTGTCCGTCCATCGCCGCCAGTCGCCCTTGAAGCTGGCATTCAACCTTGCAAATTTCACCGTCGCAAACAGCGTCACCGCGGTGCTGTTCATGCACCTCGTCAATCACCAGGATCCGCTGAGCGTGGTCAGCTTCCTCGGCACCCTGGTGGCGATCCTCGCGGGCGGCATTCTCCAGTCGTTGGTGATCCTGATGGCCATCTCGTTCTCGGAGGGCCGGGTCGACTTCAGAGGCATTCTGTCGACCTTCGGGTTTGCGCAAGCCGCCACGCTGGTCAACACGTGTCTGGCGCTGATCGGTGTGCGCATCGTCTGGGAGAATCCGGCTGAGCTCTGGTTGCTAGCCGTGCCCACAGCGGGCGTCTTCATCGCATATCGCTTCTACGTCGCCGAACGCGAGAAACGAGACCAGGTTGACTTCCTCTATCAGTCGAGCAAACAGCTGCAGCGCACCGAGGCCGTCGATGACGCCGTCGCAGCGTTGCTCACCAAATCCTGCGAGGTTTTCCGCGCAGAGCGTGCGGAGATCACGTTCCTCCCAACGCGCGAACGCGACGCCGTGGTGCGCACCACCGTCGACAAGGAGGAGACCATCGAGTTCATGACACCGGTCACCCTCGACGACGCGGAGCTGCAGTTCATGAGCCGGCTGCTGCTCGACTCGCCGCTGCTCTTGAGCACGCACGGCAGGACCGATGGCGATCCCGGTGGCTTCCTCGAACAGCGCGGGCTGCGCGATGCGATGGCCGTGGTGCTGCGTGGTGAGAACAACATGGTGGGCACGATGCTCATCGCCAACCGCCTCGGCGAGGTCACCGGTTTCGACGACGCGGATCTGCGCCTGCTCGAGATGCTCGCCAACCAGACCGGTGTCATCCTCGAACGCGGACGGTTGCAGCATTCGCTGTCGCAGCTCACCGTGCTCCAGGAACAGTTGCGCCACGAGGCATCGCACGATCCGCTCACCGGCATGGCCAACCGGCTCCTCTTCGGATCCCGCGTCGAGCAGGCGCTCGCGCAGTCGGGACAGCACGTCGGTGTGCTCTTCATCGACATCGACGACTTCAAGACCGTCAACGACAGCCTCGGGCACGCTGCGGGGGATGAGCTCCTGCGCGCCATCGCCGACCGCATCGGGCAGTGTCTCCGTCCCGGCGACGTCGCGGCTCGCCTGGGAGGCGACGAGTTCGCGGTTCTGCTGATCGGCATCGACGCGCCGGCCATGGCCGTGCGGATCGCAGCGCGAGTCATCGAGGCGTTGCGCGAGCCGTTCATCATCGCGAGCGAGGAGGTGCTGACCCACGCCAGCATCGGCATCGCCACTGCCATCGACACCGTGTGCGACGGCCAGGAATTGCTCCAGAACGCCGACCTCGCGCTCTATACCGCCAAGAGCTCCGGCAAGTCCCGCTGGGAGCTGTTCGAGCCGGCGATGTACGCCGCCGTCCAGCACCGCCACCGTCTCAAGGCCGACCTGTACCACGCGGTCGAGCAGGTCGAGTTCGAGTTGGTGTACCAGCCGATCGTGCAGGTCTCAACCTGCTTGATCGTCGCTGCCGAAGCGCTGCTCCGCTGGCGCCATCCCACGCGCGGGACCGTGCTGCCGGATGACTTCATCAGCCTGGTCGAGGAGACCGGGTTGATCACCCAGCTCGGTGCGTGGGTGATGCGCAGCGCGTGCGAGGAAGCGGTTGACTGGCCCCTGGGCGAGGGTGGCGCGCCGGTTGCGGTCAGCGTCAACGTCGCCGTTCGCCAGTTGCGCGAACCGGACTTCGTCGACAGCGTGCGCAGCGTCCTGCGTGACACCGGCCTCGATCCACGCCGTCTGATCGTCGAGGTGACCGAGGCAGACATCATCTACGACACCGAGCCGATCATCGGTTGTCTCAGCGAACTGCGCACCATGGGCGTGCGCATCGCGCTCGACGACTTCGGCACCGGGCATTCATCGCTGAGCCGGCTGCGCGATTTCCCGGTGGATGTGCTGAAGATCGATCGCTCGTTCACAGCGTCGCTCTGCGGCCCGACCACGTCGATCGGCTTCGCGCATTCCGTGTTCAACTTCGGCGTCGGCCTCGGCCTCAGCGTGATCGCCGAGGGTGTCGAAACCGAGGAGTGCCTCCGCGAGCTCAACGATCTCGGGTGCGAGCTTGCGCAGGGCTACCTGTTCGGGCAGCCACTGGCGCCGATCGCGATGCGACGCCTGCTCGACCACAACATCGCCGTGCCCATGCCACTGCCGGCACTGGCCGCGCTGTCAGCGGGGTCGGCTTCCCAGATTCGCTGACCGTGAGAGTCCGTCAGGCGGCGTAGCCGCGCATGACGCTGTCGACGACGCGCTCGGCGAAGTCGCGGTCGAGCACACCGCCGAACATCAGCCGGAAGTACACGGGGCCGACCAGCAGCTCGGTGGCAAGCTCAGAGTCGGCGTCGGCGCGAAGATCGCCGCGCGCAATTCCCCGTTGAATCACCCGGGCGACCTCGGCGCGGCGAGCCGCGACCACCGTCGCCCGGAAGGGGTCACCGATCGACGGGTCGCTCGCGATCTTCGAGAGCATCGCCCGGATCACCGGTCCGAAGTCCGTCTCAGTGACTGCCCGCATCGGGTTCACGACGGCGGCGAGCAGCTCCTCGCGGGTGTTTCCCGTTTCCTCGATGGCGATATGCGGCCCGGCGAGCTCCAGGAGCAGCTCCTGGGCAAGTTCCTGCTTCGACGACCAGCGGCGGTAGATCGTGGCCTTGCCCACGCCGGCTCGGGCAGCGACGTGCTCGAGACGGAGTGAGGCGAAGCCCTGCTCGATGAGCAGCTCGCGCGCTGCGGTGAGGATGGCCTGATGGGCGCGCTCGCTTCTCGGCCGGCCGCCCCGCGCCGGGGTGGCGGGCGGTGCGGTCGCCAGGGCCGTAACGGAGCGGTCGTTCCGGGCGTTTCCCATTCAGATGCTATGATACGGAACGCATCGTATCGATGCTATGGAGACTGAAAATGAGCAAGAAAGACAACACCCGGATTGTGGCCCTCATCGAGCAGGCTGAGCGCGCGACGCCGTTCTGCGACTGCGGCAGGCCCATGGCGGCCACCGCCGAGAACCGCGAGATCTGGCTTCGCTGCACCGCGCACCAGCATGCCCCCGGCGGCACCTTCCGCCGCTTCCTGGCTGCGCTGTCAACCGCCGGTCACACGCGCGAGCTTCTGATCGACCGGGTCTGACGCACTCGGGCGGCTGACGTCCGGCCGAGGGGGCGTCTCGTGCCGGGTCGAGCCCGGGCAACAGGGCTACTGATTGCCCCGTGGCATTCGCACCCAGCGAGCGTTTGCCCACGAATGCAGCCCGAGCGCAACGAAACCGAGCGCGACGATCGCGAGCAGCACGTGGCCGAGCGGTTCGCGCGCGACGGCCAGGAATGCCGGACCGAAGATGTGCGCATCGCCGGCGTCGTGATGAAGTCCTGCAACCAGAACGAAGATGCCGACGATGCCAAAGATCACGCCTCTCGCCACCATGCCGAAGCGTCCGAGACCGTCGACGGTGACGCGCTCGGCTCGTGTCATCTTGTTGCGCTTCAGGTCCTTGCGGAAGCCCGCTTTGTAGGCGTCGGCAAACTGCCCGAGCCCTCCAAGAATGCCGATGACGCCGGCGATGGTCACGATGAGACCACCTGCCGGCAGGTGCAGTCCCCACGCCACCATCTTCTGTACGGAATCGCCCCCGCTCGATTTGGACCCTCCCAGCAAAAGTCCAGCCGCGAACACGGCCAACGCCGCGTAGTTGAGGCCACTCCACGCAAACCCGATACGCGAGGCGATTCCGGCGGGGCCGTCTCCGCGGTTGAGCGGATCGTAGACGGCGCGGATGAGGCCCCATCCCGCATATGCCAGCAGCGAGAAGATGACGATCAGCATGAAGATCCGTCCAATCGCACTTTCGCCAAGCAGCGCGAGCGACCCGCGCTGATCGGTGGTGTCTGAGTCGAGACCAAACGCGAGCCCGAGGGCCAGAATGCCCATGGTGCCGTAGATGATCCCGCGCACCACGTAGCCGAGACGCGCGACGCGCTCCACCCACGGGTTGGTGACGACCTTGCCGGCCTCACGTTTCGCGCGGCGCGCGGCAGGCTTGACGCCGTTCGCGGGCGGCGACCCCGACGTCGAGCAGGGACAGCCGTCTTGTCGGTCATGCAGGCACGATCACGCGCAGCGCATCAGAAATCGCCTCGACAGTCGCCGGCGTTCTGCCGGCATGCTGGTTGTCGGCGACGACGGCCATCCTCGGACTGGTCGTGACTGTCAGCGATCCGAACTGAAAGCTCAAGCCCTCTTCATCTTCGTGCCGACCGGCCACCGCAGAAGCGAGAGCCCGGCTCACGATGTCGGATCGGGATGCACCGGCACTGAGGTTCAGCTCGAGGAAGGGATCGGTCGGGCCGGTTGTCCCGATCGGCAGACGTGAGCCGGTGGTGGGAAGGTTCGTGAAGACGAGCGAGCGTGTTCGTCCGTGGGCGGTGAACGCGCCCCGTGTGGTGAACGAGAACGCCTCTGCACGCATCACGGCGCGCAGCTCGCGGGAGAGGTCGCCAAAGGCTCGGTCCTTGGCTTTGTCACCGAGCACGATCGCCTCGCCGAACATGCCGACGGCAGCTGCCTCCAGGAAGAATCGGCCGTTGACGCGACCGAGTGTCACCCCTCGAATTGCGCCGGCCTTGACCACGCCGATTGCCCTGTCGATGCCCGAAGGAATCGCGAGACCGTGCGCAAAGTTGTTGAGGTGCCGAGGGGCACGATGCCGAGCCTGCGCCGGCTGCCCGCGAGTGCTCGGGCGACGCAACCGACGGTGCCGTCACCCCCCGCGACGACCACTGTCGCGTGGGAGCTCAAGGAGCTGACCAGGTCATGGCGAGCGTCGAAATCGACACGCGCAAAGCCTGGAAACGCGGCGTCGAGCTTGCGCCCCACCGCCGGCGTGACGCGCTTGGCGTCGCGGCTGACGATGAGCAGACGGGTTGTGCTTCCGTCGCGACCGCTCACGCGTGCGACCGCCGCGATGAGCGCCATCGTGCGGGAATCCAGCGACCGCTCGGGGTCGGGAGCCAGCGCTCCGGCAGCCACAGGATGAATGCCGACCACGCCACCCCAAGCAGGAAACCTGCGATGACGTCAGTTGGCCAGTGCGCCCCTGCCCAGATCCGGCCGATGCAGGCGAACACGATCACAAAGGCCGCCGCGATCCAGATGAAGATCCGCCAGCGCGGACCGACATGCGGCGATATCCCGATTGCGAGCATGAACGCCAGCCAGGTGAAGAAGAATGCGTGGCCGCTCGGGTAGCTGTACCCACTCGACGGGTTGAGGATGGTCACGAGGTCCGCTGTCGGTCGCTGCCGCGCGATCGATACCTTGATGATCTGATCGATGAGGCTGCCGATCGCACCGAGCGCCATCAGCCACCCGGCTCTCCGGTCCCACAGGAAGAGCGCGATCACGACAGCGACGCCGAACAGGTCCTGGATCAGCCCGCCGGTCACATTGGTCAAGGTCATCCAGTACGTGAGGGGCCCCCACGGGACGTGCTGGATCGCGCGTTCGACGGGCAGATCGAAGCTCGAGCGAGGGAGGCCACCCACGACCAGGACTGTCACGACCACGAACAGCGCAAACGCTGTCAGGGCGAGCGGTCCGAGCCAGCGCCTGGCTGCCGAGCCAGGTTCGCCGGTGACGATCTCCTGAGCGGCGCGAGTCCCGTCCTTCACGGTGGCCTCGACCGGCCCCGGGCTCTCCGGATCGCCGCGGTTGATGTCAACATGATATTCACGGTATAATATTTTGTTATGATTCGTGATGCAACTGCGCGTCGGAGTGCGCCCGCGGCGCAGGTGTCCGGTTGGCATCGGCTCACCGGGGAGATCAACCGGCCCCTGATGGCTGTGGCGGCCGTCTCGGCTCTGCTCTTCGTCCTCCTCACGGTGCTCGTGGTAATCCACCCGGCACCGTTCTTCTTCGACCGCCCGATTGAGGTGGCCGTGCAGTCCGTCAACGGCCAGGCGTTCGGTTGGTTCAACTCGTTTGTCTCTGCCTTCTCCGGCTTTGTCGGCGTGGGTGTCGGCGCCGCTGTGATCGCGTTGACCTTTCTGCTGCGACGCCGTGCCACCCTGCTGGTGGCGTTCTCAGCGATCTACGCCGCCGTCTACAACATTGTGAACATCATCGTCCGCCGCCCTCGCCCGACCGGCGTCGCGCACACAACATCCAAGCTCATCGGCTATAGCTATCCAAGTGGCCACGTGGGCTTCTTTGTCTGGCTCAGCGTGCTCGCAATGGTGCTCCTGGCGCGCAATCTGCCCCGTCCGCTCTACGTGGCGTGCTGGTTCCTGGCGGTGCTCCTTGTGACCGCCGCCGCCCTGAGTCGCATCTATGTCGGCGCCCACTGGCCGAGCGACGTCATCGGCGGCCTCCTCGTCGGGGTCGCCTGGACATCCCTGAGCCTGTCGCTCGGCAGGCTCACGGGTCCCGCATTCGCCCCGGCGCGAGGAGCTTCGCGATGATCCACGACCTGCTGGACGCCACCGATGCGCGGGTCGGTGACCTGATCGAAAACGTCAACCGCAACCATCATGCCCGGCGCCTGCATCGCGTCGGATGGGATCGCGCACTCCGCGGGAGCAGTGCCGGATGGGGAAGCGGGACGCGACCGACTGAAGGCAACCATGTCGACGTCCACATCGACGGGACGTCTGCCCTGCCGGCCATCGTCGCGGCGATTCGCGGTGCGCGATCGTTCGTGCACGTCGCCGGCTGGACGGTGAACCCGGGATTCGTGATGGAGCACACTCCCGTCCCCGTCACCCTTCGAGCGCTTCTCGCGGATGCCGCCGATCGCGTTGACGTGCGCGTCCTCGTCTGGGCAGGCGCGCCCGTTCCGGTCATGCACCCCACGCGTGCGGAAACCAAGCGTCTCATGGACGGATTGGTGCGCGGCTCGCGCATCCGAGGCGCACTCGACAAGCGTAACCGCCCGATGCACTGTCATCACGAGAAGCTGATCATCATCGATGGAACGCTCGCATTCGTCGGCGGTATCGACCTGACGGACGAGTCCGGCGACAGGCTCGATGGCCCACCGCATCGCAAAGCCACAAAGCTCGGCTGGCACGACGCCGCAGCGTGCGTCACGGGGCCGGCGGTCGCGGACGTCGCATCGCATTTCGCCATGCGATGGACGGCGACCACCGGCGAAGTGCTCCCAAAGCCGGTCGTACCACAGCCGACAGGCCAGAGTCGCGTGCAGATCGTCCGGACCGTCCCCGAGCACACGTACCGGAAGCTGCCCAAGGGCGACTTCAGCATCCTCGAGATGTACATGGGTGCGTTGCGCCGCGCGCAGCGGCTGATCTATCTGGAAAATCAGTTCCTCTGGAGCGCCGAGGTCGTCGCGGTGCTCCGCAAGAAGCTGCTGCGGCCACCGACCGACGAGTTTCGTCTTGTTCTCGTGCTGCCTCGGCGCCCCAACAACGGCAACGACGACACCCGCGGTCAGCTCGCTGTGCTGAAGGCGGCCGATCATCATCACCGGCTGCTCTTCGGCACCGTCGGGACACCCGGGCGAGAGCGTCCCGGCGTGTACGTCCACGCAAAGGTCGGCATCGTCGACGACGCGTGGCTCACCGTCGGATCGGCGAATCTCAACGAGCACTCGCTCTTCAACGACACCGAGATGAACCTCGTCACCGACGACGCAGCACTTGCACGCAACGTTCGCGAGCAATTGTGGAGTGAGCACCTGGCCACCGACTGCACCGGACGTGATGCCCTCGAGGTGATCGAGAGTGACTGGCGTCGCGTCCTCAGTGCCTCATCGCCGCATTCAAAGCCACTGCGCCGCCTTCCGGCCGTCTCACGTCGCTCTGCGCGTCTGCTCGGACCTTTGAAGGGGCTCCTGGTCGACGGCTGATGCAGTACGTGAGCGGGGGCCGGCCGTTGCACCAGCGTTATTTGCGCGACGCGACGTCCGTGTTCGATCGCGAAGAGCGCCGTCGATTTTATCGCGCTGACGGGTGTCCGGTTGACCAGGAGCGCCTGAACTGGGAGGTGCTCTATCGGCTCGAACCAGGGCTCTACGAGCGCCTGATACGCGGCGAGCACATCCATCCGAGGGTGTTGGAGTGGTTGCCGAGGTCCAGCTCTCGCGTGCTCGAGCTGGGGGCGGGCACCGGACGATTGACCCTGCCGCTTGCCGCTCGCTGCGGCGAGCTCATCGCCACCGAGCCTGCCGCGCCGTTGATGAACCTGCTCTGCGGCAAGCTCACCGCCGCCGGAATCCGCAATGTCTCGTGCCGCCGCGCCTTCTTCGACTCCATACCCGTGCCCTCCGCGAGCTGCGACCTCGTCATCTCCTGCTCCGCATTCGTGCCGGACAGCGAGATCGACCCGGATGCCTCGCTGAAGGAGATGGAGCGCTGTTGTGTGCCCGGAGGGCTGATCGTGGTCGTCTGGCCGCAGGACGCCGGATGGCTCGAGCAGTGCGGATACCGGCATGTGAAGTTTGCGGGCAGGATGGAGCACGAGTTCGACTCCGTCACCGAAGCGATTGAGCTGACGCGAATCTTCTATCCCGACGCGCTCGAACAGGTTCGCGATGCGGAATCGCCGAACGTGCCGTACGACCTGTTTCGGATGAAAGCCCCGCGCGACCTGTGCTGGAAACGCGTTTCCTAGCGCCACACTGGCGGCACTGGGTGTCCTTCGGCTGCGCGTCTAGCGCTGGTCGTTCAGCCAGCGGTAACGCGGATCGAGGTAGACGCGCATCGTGCGTACCTCACCGGCCAGGACCCACAGGTAATAGAGGTCATGGCCGGGGGCGGCGACAACCGGATGGAAACCCGATGTGATTGCGGCAGCCTCGCCGTCATGCGCCATCCACACGTCCTCGCGCCCCGAGTCGACGTCGTACCGCGCCTGCAGCGCAAAGCCATTCGCAGGGTTGAGACGGTAGTAGTAGACCTCCTCGAGCTGCGCCTCTTCGGCCGACTCGCGGTCGTGTCGATGCGGCGGGAATGACGACCACGCACCGGTGCCGTTGTGCACGGTCTCACCCACGATCAGTCGGGACGCCCGGTCATCCGGTCCGAGGATGTTCCGGACGGTGCGGCTCCAGTTATCGCGGCCGACGACGTTCTCCCGCTGCGTCGCTGCTGGAATCACCCGCGCCGCACCAGGCTCCTGCGGACCGGGCGGCGCAGCAATCACTGCAACACTGAGCGGGACATCAGCGTCAGCGACAGGCGTCATCTCCACCGAGGATGCGGGCGGTACGTAGACGGCGTCGCCAGCGCCTTCGAAGACGTCAGTGCGCCCGCCCACGTTCCCAGAGTCCTGACTGTCAAGCACCACGCGAGCACGGCCGGAGAGGATGACCAGCAGTCGCTCGGTTCCCGGCCCGAGCACGAGCAGGTCCTCGGGCTTCGCAGTGATCAAGTCGAGTGAGATGAACCTGGTCTGCTCTCCGGCGCGAATCAGCGACTCGATATTCACGAGGCCGATTCCCGATCTGCATCGGGAATCATCGTGTCTCGCACGAACGCGTTGAGGTCACCGCATGCAGCGCAGAACTGGCGCAACGTCCGGCGCGTCGCCCCGAAGCCATCGAACTGATCCACGCTGAGCCCGTCCTCGTTATACGCCCGCCGGAAGTCAGCGAAATGGGCGAGCAACTCTTCAACAACATGCGGATCGACAGGATTGTCAATCCGCGAAACCACCTTGATATCACTGGCATTGAGGCGCTTCTGCCACGCAAAGGTCGGCGAGACAACCGCATCCGCTCCGATGAGCTCGCTCCAGTGCATGTGGTTCCGAAACGCCGCAGAGAGCAACCGGATCCGGTACCGGCGCTCGCGAAACAGCGCATACGTCTTCTTGAACACGGCGACACCGGCCCATTCAAGAAACCCGGGATCAACGGAGATCCCCTCGCGCTCCATGATCACCTTGAGCCAGTCATCAAGCCTGCCGACCATGATCGTGCACACCGGCCCCATCGAAGCGACGTCCTTCCCCTCACCCTCACGCCGCCGCAACCCGCGCTCCACAGCCTCGGCAACCGCAACGCACTGCGGAAGCGTGAAACACACCGTCGCGTTGATGCTGACCCCCCGATACGTCGCCTCCTCAATCGCCCCAATCCCAGCGCGTGTCACGGGAATCTTCACGATCATGTTCGGCGCAAGCCGATCAAACACCAGCGCCTGCCGAACAATCGCCTCGCTATCCCGAAAGAACCGAGGATCCGTCTGAATCGACAGCCGCCCATTGCGCCCACGCTCCGCCTCAAAGATCGGCTCAAGCAGCTTCGCCGCCCGAACAGACAGCTCCTCAACCAACCTCCAAGCAACAGTGTCCTCAGTAGCCGCAGGAAGCTCCCGCAACAGGCTCACCGTGCGCGGCCCCCAGAAACCCCGATCGCCAGCAAGAACCGCCGCCGCGATCACCGGATTGCACGTCGCCCCAACAGCCCCGTTCTCGATCGAGTACGTGAGCTCATCAATCGCCGCTGAGTCGTTCCACAGAGCAGTCGGTGTGGTCTGCGTCATCTCAAGCAGCGGACTGCCATAGATAACCGTCGTCGTAGCGCCCGTCATAGCGCTTACGAGCCTACTCCACCGCCCCGAACGCCTCGCGTTGATCGGCGGAGCTAGTTCGAGTGGGGAGGACATGAGCGGAGGCGGGTCGTCTCGCAGCCGAGGCTACCCCCCTCGGCGAGAGCGAGCGGCGGAACGCCAAAGGCGTTCCGACCGCCCGCCGCAGCTCATGTCCTCCCCACGTCGCACGCGGGGCAGCGCGAGGTCAGATCTTGCGGGCGCTCCGCCGCCGGATGCGCCGGCCGGAGGCCGCCGCTATGCCGGTGCCGAGAATGATCATCGCCGCCCCGAGCAGGGTCCGCGGTCCGGAGTTCCCGGCACCGGTCTCAGGCACGGACACCGCGGCGACGACAGAGAGGATGCCGAGGTTCCCGTTGCCGACGGCAATCGAGCCGTTGTAGTCGATGTTGCCGGAGTAGGTGGCCTTGACCGGGTAGTTCCCGGGCGGGAGGTTGACCGTGGTGGTGCAGCTGATCGCCGGGAGGGTGGCGGTGCAGAGGACCACGCCGCCCGAGGAGAAGGTGATCGTGCCGGTGGCACCTGCGGGCAGGCCAGGGGCGGACACGGTCACGGACGAGCCGCTGGTGGTCTGGGCCGGCGAGACCACGACGGTGATCGTCGTGTCAGCTTTGATGACGGTGAATGCGGCACCGGTTGCGGTGGCTGCGCTGTCGTCGACATCGCCCGAATACGTTGCGGTGACGGGGTACGTCGCGGGGTCCAGTGTCGACGGCGTGAGGCAGCTGGTCGTCGACAGTGTTGCGGTGCACAGTGCCGTACTTCCAGAGGTGAAGGTCACGGTCCCGGTTGCTCCTGCCGGCAGGCCACCGGCGGACACCGTGTCCGACGTGCCGTAGACGATCGTTGCGGGCGAGGCGAGCTCGGTGAGCCAGACGACCACCTTGGTGACCGTGAAGCTCGCACCGGTGGCGACCACGCCGTTGTAATTGCTGTCACCGGAGTACGTCGCGGTGACCGGGTAGGTACCAGGCGCCAGCGTCGACGAGGTAAGGCAGGTCGTCGCCGGCAGCGTGGCGGTGCACAGGGGTGCGCCGCCCGAGGTGAAGGTCACGGTTCCCGTTGCATCACCGGGCAGTCCGGCTGCCGCGAGTGTGTCCTGCGCGCCGTAGGCAATCGTTGCCGGTGCGGCCGATTCGATCATCGTCGTGCCGGCCTGGGTCACGTCAAAGCTGGCGCCGGTCGCGACGCCACCGGTGTAGTTGCCGTCACCCGGATATGTCGCGGTCACCGGGTACGTCCCCGCGACGAGCGACGTCGACGTCTGGCAGCTCAAGGTCGGGAGCTCGGTGGTGCAGAGCGTGGCTCCGGCCGACTTGAACGTCACCGTGCCGGTCGCGTCCCCGGGCAGGCCGGCGATCGACAGCGTGTCGGCGTTGCCGTACGGGATGCTCGCGGGCGCGGCCGCCTCCGTGAGCGACGGGTCGGCCTTGGTGACCACGAACGATGCGCCGGTTGCGGTGGTGCTCTTGTAGTGGCTGTCGCCGGAATACGTTGCGATCACCGGGTAGGTACCGGGCGCCAGCGTTGCGGAGGTCTGGCAGTTGAGCGAGGGAAGCGTGGCGATGCACAGCGGCGAACCGCCCGAGGTGAAGGTCACAGTTCCGGTCGCATCGCCGGGAAGACCGGTGACTGACAGCGTGTCCTGGGCACCGTACGCGATGCTTGCGGGCGCTGCCGACTCGGTCATCGACGTATCGGCCCTGGTTACCGTGAAGCTCGCGCCCGTTGCGACGGCGCCGCTGTAGTTGCTGTCACCGGAATACGTCGCGGTCACCGGGTACACCGCCGGGTCGAGCGACGACGACGTGTCGCAGCTGGTGGCGGGCAGGGTGGCGACGCAGAGCGTGGATCCACCCGAGGTGAAGGTCACGGTCCCGGTGGCGTCATTGGGCAGCCCGGTCACGGAGAGCGTGTCCGCGGTGCCGTACGGGACGCTCGCGGGTGCGGCCGATTCGGAGAACGTGGGATCCGTCTTGGTCACGGCGAAGCTCGCGCCGGTTGCGGTGGTCCCCTTGTAATCGGAATCACCCGAATAGGTCGCTGTTACCGGGTAGGTGCCCGGGGCGAGCGTGGTCGCTGTCTGGCAGCTCGTGGCCGGAAGCGTGGCCGTGCACAGCGTGCTCCCGCCCGATGTGAAGGTCACGGTTCCCGCTGCGCCACCAGGCAATCCGGTCACGGACAGCGTGTCCTGCGATCCGTATCCGATCGACGCCGGCGACGCAGACTCGCTCATCGACGTGGTGGCTTTGGTGACGGTGAAGCTCGCGCCGCTTGCGGAGGTGCCGGTGTAGTTGCTGTCACCCGAGTAGGTGGCAGTGACCGGGTAGATGCCGGGGGTGAGCGTTGTCGCTGTGGAGCAGCTCGTGGCCGGCAGCGTCGCGACGCAGAGCGTGGCTCCGCCGGACTTGTACGTGACAGTGCCCGTTGCGCCGGCCGGCAAACCCGACACCGAGAGGGTGTCGCTGGTACCGAACGGAATGCTTGCTGGCGCAGCAGATTCGCTCATCGACGTGCTCGCGAGCGTGACGGTGAAGCTCGCGCTGTTCGCGGTCGTGCCCGAGTAGTTGCCGTCACCGGAGTACGTCGCGGTCACGGGATACAGCCCGGGGATCAGCGTCGCCGGCGTCGCACAGCTCAAAGCCGGGAGCGTCGCGACGCAGAGCGTCGAACCGCCGGACTTGAAGGTGACGGTGCCCGTCGCGCCGGCGGGAAGACCGGACACCGAGACGGTGTCGCTGGTGCCGAACGGAATGCTCGCCGGGGCAGCACTTTCCGTCATCGAGGTGCTTGCCTTGGTGACGGTAAAGCTCGCGCCAGTCGCGGTGGCGGCGGTGTAGTTACCGTCACCCGAGTACGTCGCGGTGACCGGATAGATACCGGCTGCGAGCGTCGATGACGTCAGGCAGCTCGTGGTCGGGATGGTTGCGATGCACAGCGTCGACCCGCCAGAAGCGAAGGTCACGGTTCCGGTTGCGCCCGCGGGCAGGCCGGAGTCCGACAGCGTGTCCTGCGATCCGTAGACGATCGACGCCGGGGCCGCTGCCTCCGCGAAGGTCGGCGTTGCCTTGGTGATGGTGAGCGTTGTCGTGGTGGTCTGCGGCGCGAAGCTGCCGTCACCCGAGTACGTCGCGGTGACCGTGTCCGAACCGACCGGCGCATTGCTCGCGGTGCAGCTCAATGCCGGCAGGGTCGCTGTACAGAGCGTCGTCCCGCCGATGCTGAAGGTGACCGTTCCCGTTGCGCTGGAAGGCAATGTCGACGTGTAAGTGACTGTCTGCAGGTAGCTTTGTGGCGACGGTGACGCGCTCGCGGTGAGCGAGCTCACCTGCACCGTATCGCTGCTGACTGCAGGGAGCGCATCGGTCGACGAGAGACGCGCAGTGTTGGTGACCGAGCCACTCAACGTCGACGACAGTGTCACGGGGATCGTGATATTGGGCAGTGCGGTACCGGCCGGAATCGCCGTGGCCGGCGTGTAGGTGCAAGTCACGGTCTGCGTCACGGTGGTGCATGCCCAGTCGGCGCTGCTCGTGGCGACGCCCGGAGTCATGCCTGCGGGCACCGTGTCACTGACGGTGAGCTGATTCGACTCGGATCCACCACTCGAGGAGGTGCCGGGCGCGAGGATGAAGTTGGCCTTGTTGCCGGCGAGCATCTTCCCGCTCTCGTTGTCGGACTTGGTCAGCGACAGCTCCGGAACGGAACCGACCAGTGTCGAAGCGGTCAGCTGGTTGACCTCGTGGTACTCGTTCGACCCACCGGTCGATGCGGTCCAGCCGAAGGTGAGCTGGTAGGGGATGCCGGTCGCCGGGTTGATCCATGACGATGGGAACGTCGCGAGCGCGGGGTTATTGGTTGTGGTCGGCAGCGCGCCCGTCAGCGACTGCTGCGTGGTGGTTCCGAGTGGCGTGTACGCGATGATCCAGGAGTTGGCAGGAACCGACAGCCCGCTGGCAGTTGTGGCCACCGTGGCGGACGGGTTGATCGCCATCTCCACCGGGACCATGTCGCCGGTGCGCGATGTTGCCGTTTGCTTATCGAGTGTGTTCCCGGCACCGACGTTGGTGATCGCGCCGTTGCTGCTGCCACCGCCACTCGAGTTGGCGTTGATGGTGGCGGTGGTGCCGAGGATGCAATACCCGACGTTGCCGTTGCCCGGCCCGCGCGCCGTCACCGACTCGGGGTAGGCCCTGTTGGCCACGAGCGGGGAGGGGATCGTGCAGCCCGTGCCGCCGGCGAGCGGCGTGTTCTCGTAGTTGCCGTAGACATCGAGCCCGATTCCGAGGTAGCCGTAGGGCATTCCGGAGGTCCCGGGCAAGCTCTGCGTGTTGGCCGCGTACCCGAGGTCACCGCCGAGCGGGCCCGTGGTGGTCGGGGGCGTCGGGTTGGCGGGGTTTGCCGCGGCGAGGGTGAAGACCATGCCGTCGGCGCCGGTGCCGTTGAACTGGTACGTTTCCAACGTGACGTCGAGGCCTTCGGTGGTGGGAAGGCTCGCCTGGTAGAACACCGCGCCGACGGCACTGCCGGCATTGGTGGTCAGGCGGAGCGCGCCGCTGCCCGAGGTGTCAGTGGTAGGCGAGCAGTTGGGGATCGATGTGGTGGCGGACACGGGTCCGGCGGTGAGGCACGCACCGTTGGTGTTGCCGCTCCCGGCCGGAAGCACCCACTGACCGGCCCCGGTGGAGTTGTTGGCAAACGTCTCGGTCTCCAGCGACGACCCCCCGGCGAGGGCGACAGTCGGCAGGAGGGCGAAGACAGTCGCGAACACCGTCCCCAGGCCCAGCGGCGTTTGCAGCCGGCGGGCCAGGGCGTGTCGGGACAAACGGGTCGGGTGAGTGTTGCTCACAAAGGATCTCTCAAACCTGATAGACGAGGACGTCACGACCGTACGGCACGGGATGCCCCGGTTCCGGCCGTGTCATGCGCGATGCTCGCTTTTGTGACTTCCGGGGAAACGCGTCGTGAGCCGACTGACAGATGGGTGCGATCTCGCCGTCCCCCGGTGGCGATCCCGTAACAGCCGATCTCAGGATGAGGCCGGGAGCGTCGTCGACGAGTGCTATTGCAACGCGGAGAGGGTCTGCTGGGCGATGGCGTCGACAAACGTTGCGGTGATCGGGTCGGGCCGCACGCGCGTGTAGACCGACAGCGTGCGCAGCACCGGTGGATCGGGAAACAGGACCCGGCCATCGAAGTGCCCGGGGACGACGTTGCCCGGGAGCAGCGTGATGCCGAGACCGGCCCGCGAGAGGTTGAGCGCAGACGCCGATTGCTCGGTGCGCACCGCGACCCGCGGCTGAAACCCGGCCCGCTCGCACGCCGCATCGAGAATGTCTGCCAGCCCGCTGGGCGGCGTGTAGTGCACCCAGAGCTGATCGGCGAGATCGCTCATGCTGACCCAAGGCGGAGTTCCCGGGAGGACCGTTTCAGCAGCCGAAGTGATCACGAATTGCTCGGCCCCGATCTCACGCACCGGGCCCTCCCACCCGGGAGGTGTTGGTCCGACGGCGACGTCGGCCTGCCCCGCCTCCATCGCGGCGATGAGGTCGTCGCTGCGCCGGAACTCGACCAGGCGCACCTGAACGTCGGGATACGTCGCGCGCCACGCATGCAGTGCGCCCGGAAGGATACCCACGCTGATCGAGTAGAGCGTGCCGACATGGAGCTCGCCGGCGTCGATCCCCGATGCACGCAGCGCGCCGGTTCGCGCACGCTCGGCATGGGCCAGGCTTGCCCGCGCGTGGGGAAGGGCGATTCGCCCGGCCGGTGTGAGGCGGACGCCCCGGTTCAGCCGCTCCAGGAGCGGCCCGCCAAGCTGCCGTTCCAGCGAGTGGATCTGGTGCGAGAGGCCCGGCTGGCTCACGTGCAGCCGCGTCGCCGCAGTGGTGAAGGAGCCGTCGTCGACTACCGCGACGAAGTATTCGAGCTGACGCAGCGAGACAGTCATGCAGAAATGTTATCGGGTCCACTCTATCTATGCGTTGGACAAATCAGGTCCACTCCATCAGGCTCATGGGCACGGCGCTCCGCCACCACCCCAACAGAACCGAGGAGGTATTCGTCATGAGCCACGCGCAGGCCACCACGTCCGCCGCCACGAACCCATATGCGTACCTGCCGGCAGTGCCATCGTTCCAACTCTCAAGCGAGACAGTCGCCGGCGGCCAGCCGCTCCCGATCGCCCAGTGGTCGAGGTTGTTCGGCGTCCCAGGCGGCGAGGACATCTCTCCGCAGCTTTCATGGTCCGGGTTCCCCGCTGAGACGAAGAGCTTCATCGTGTCGATGTACGACCCGCAGGCTCCAACCGGCAGCGGCTTCTGGCACTGGGTGGTCGCCGACATCCCTGCATTGGTGACGTCGCTGCCGGCCGGCGCGGGTGCAGCCGACGCCTCGAACCTTCCCGGCGGAGCCTTCCAACTGGCCGGTGATGCGGGCGCGCACCAGTTCGTCGGTGCGGCACCGCCTCCCAACTCCGGCATTCACAACTACTACATCACCGTCACCGCGCTTGACGTCGACAAGTCGGGTCTCGATCAGAACGCCAGTGCCGCATACATGGGCTTCGCCATCGCCGGCCACACGATCGCACGCGCATTCCTCGTCTGCCCGACAGCGGCCACCGAGTAGCGGAACTGTCCGTGAGCGCAACGCGAATCCTCTGTCTGCACGGATACCACGGCAGCGCGGCGATCCTGCGCCGCCAGATCGCGCCCGTCGCCGCATTGTTGCCGTCTGACGTCCAGCTCGTCTTCGTCGATGCACCGGCGCTCGCGTCGGGTGACTTCGGATGGTGGCATGATGGGTTTCGTGGATGGGATCGCACTCGCGATTGGATGGCCCATCTCTTTGCCGCACAACGCTTTGATGGCGTCTTCGGCTTCAGTCAAGGCGCTGCGCTCACCGGGTTGCTCGCGGGACTGCGCGATACCGAAGCGACATCAATATCGTTCGACCTGGCCATCATGGTGGGCGGTTTCACGAGCACATCCGCTCAACACGCGGACCTCTTCACGCACAAGCTGCGGGTCCCATCACTGCATGTGATGGGGCGGCGCGATGGCATCGTCCCGATGCGCGATTCACAGCTGCTGGCGGAGCGCTTCGCGGAGCCGGTGATCATCGAGCACGACGGCGGACATGTCATCCCCGACGACCCGGCGATCGCGGCGCGAATTGTCGATTTCGTGGCACATCATGGCAAGGTCACGAGCGCGAAGTAGGACATGCATCAACAACTGCTCGCTACACCCGTGGGCAACGCGCGTCTGGACTGGTATCCGGCACAGGACACGCAGCGCGCCGTGGTCGTGCTTGGTCATGGCACAGCGACAGGTGTGGAAGCGCGCGACCTCCAGGCGCTGGCGCGTGCGCTCCCGCCGCTTGGGTACACCGTTGTGCTCTTGACGCAGCCGTACCGCGTCGACGGGAACTACGAGGTCGCAGACGAGCCGTCGTTGGATCGCGCATGGACGGCGATCTGGCCGAGCGTCACTGCCCTCGGGGGACCGGTGGTGTCAGGCGGCCGCAGCGCCGGCTCGCAGGTGGCGTGCCGCACAGCACGAGCGGTCGGTGCAGATGCGGTGCTGGCACTCGCGTATCCGTTGCTCGGGCCTGGCAGCCCCGAAGAGTTGCTGCGCACCGGGAAGCCGATGCTCGTCGTACAGGGCGAACGTGATCCGTTCGGGCGCCCGGAGCAGTTTCCGACGTTGCCGCCGGACATAGAGCTGGTCACGATTCCATCGGCCAGCCACATGCTCGTCTCCGAGGTGCCGGGTGACGAAACCGGATCACTGGAACAGGTAACCGCCGCCGTCATCGATTGGCTCGGTCGCGTTCTCCTTCTGCGCTGACGAGCGCTCGACCATGCGCTTGAGCCGGGCGAGGTTGCCGCGCCAGATGCGCGTCAGCACCGGACGTCCGATGACTTCGCCGAGCGGCCCTCCGAGCCACCACGGGAATGTCAGCCGCTCCTCCCACGAGAACCGCGTGCCTCGATCACCCACGCCGCGCAGCGTAAAGACACCTGACCCTCGCACCACACCACGATGTTCGACGCCCATCGCGCTTCCGGGAACCCACTGGGTGATGGACATGGCATCGACGAGGCGGATCGGGCCGACCTTGGTGCGGCAGTCGAACGCCGTGCCCACTCCGGAGTGTTGCGCGGTCGTAAACGTGATCGACTCCGCGTCTGCCATCCACACGACGTGAGATGCGATGTCCTCGATGGCGGACCACGTGGTCTCCGGGGTTGCCTCGATATCGGTCACCACGCGGATCCGTGTGCTCACGTCAGGAGCAGTATCCGGCGTGATGCGCTGATCGCAGCTGCTCTCTGATTGCGGGCAGTGGCCCGGCTACGCAACGGTCGAGAGCCCGGGATCCAACCCTTCGCCTGCACCCAGACAAGCTCGCAACGATGCGATCGGCATCGGCCGTCCGAAAAGGTATCCCTGCGCAACCGTGTACCCGATATCGGCCAGGGCTGTTGCCTCGTCCTCGGTCTCGATGCCTTCGGCAACGATCTGCGCCCCGATCGCGCAGCTCACCTGCAGGATTGCGGCGGCCATGGCCCGCGCCTCAGGCCGCTTGTCGAGATTGGTCACGAAGGCGCGGTCGAGCTTGATCACATCGACAGGCAGTCCCTGCAGCCGCGCCAGCGACGAGTAGCCGGTCCCGAAGTCATCGATGGAGACCTTGACGCCCTGCGCACGCAGGCGATGGAATGCGCTACGCGCCAGCCCGATGTCATCCATGAGGGCGCTCTCGGTCACCTCGACCACGAGCGCCGCCGGTGCGAGACCCGTCTGCACGAGAACGTCCTCGACCCAGCCGGCGAACAGGTCGCCGATGAGCTGGCGCACCGAAACGTTGACCGCGATGTAGATCCCGCACTCCGTGTGCAACGGTGCCACCGTTGCACACGCCGTCTGCATGACCCATTGGCCGATCGGCACGATGAGCCCGCTGCTCTCGGCGATCGGGATGAACTCCGCTGGTGCGATGGGACCGCGTTCGGGGTGCGTCCACCGCAGGAGTGCCTCGGCGCCGACGATGTGCCGGTCACAAAGATTGACGATGGGTTGATACGCCATGTGCAGCTGCCCGGAGTCCATCGCGGTGCGAAGGCCGTCCTGGATCTCGAGCCGTTGACGCACCTCGCGTCGCATCACCGTGTCATAGAGTCGATAGTTCGTCGGGCCGGCGCTCTTCGCATGCGACAACGCTGAATCCGCGTTGCGAATCAGCGTCGCGACACTCAGGCTGCGCGGCGTCTTCTGCAATGCGATCCCAAGGCTCGCGGTGACGCGGAGGGAATGGCCCTGCACATTGATGTCGGCGTTTATCATGTCGAAGATCAGGCTCGCCGCGTTTGCCGCGTCGGCGCGATCGTGCACGAACGGCGCCACCACCGCGAACTCATCACCGCCGTACTTCGCAAGCACGGCATCAGGGAACACGCTGGACAGCCGTCTGGCGACCTCGCGCAGGACGGCGTCGCCGGCGTCATGCCCGAGGCTGTCGTTGACCAGGTTGAAGTCGTCGAGGTCGAGGATCAGGAGTGCCCCGGTCGGCTGACCAGCTGCCGCAAGGTCGCTCAGATGCTCGACGAGACCTGACCGTCCGAGCAGGCCTGTGAGGCCGTCGTGGCGTACCGCGAACAGCCGGAGCTCTTCCGACTGACGGCGCTCCTCATCGGCTGAAACCTCTGCGCTGATGTTCGAGGACACCGAGATGACGCCGACGATATTTCCCACGTCATCGCGCATTGGAGCGTTGAGAGTCAAATACGTGCTGTCGTTGATGAGCACCCGCGAGTGCGTCTCGGTTCCGGCCAGGGCTGCTTCGAGCGCTTGCAACGCTTTGGCATCGGTCAGGATTTCGGTGACGTGCTTGCCGACATAGTCGCCGAGACGTGCATCCGTGAGTTCGCGGGCCCCCGCCACAAAGGTCAGGCGAAGCTCGGTGTCGTACGTCGAGAATGCAATGGGCAGCGCTGCCACCGCTGCATCGATCAACGCCTCGCTGCGCCGCTGCGCCTGCTTCACCTCGTGGTGCTCGCTGAGATCCTGCATCAGCACCAACGCCTGGACCGCGGTGCCGGATTCATCGCGCACCGCCGACACGGTGGAGAGGATCGGGAAGACAGTGCCGTCCTTGTGCTGGAGCACGCGCTCGACCGAATAACCGTCCACCGAGCCATCCGCGAGCCGTGCGACCGCGTCCAAGGTCGGGTTGCGATCCGCTGGAAAGATCTTCGCCACCGGTGCTCCGAGGAGCTCGTCTGCGCTGAATCCGGTCATCTCGCAAAGTGCCTGATTGACCCGGTGGATGTTGAACTCCCTGAAGTCCACGATCAGCTGACCGAGCGAACCTCGGTCGAACATGCTCCGGTACATGCGCAGACCTTCGTGGAGCCCTGCCTGATGAGCGGCGTCGAGGCGGCGTCGCTCGCGACCACGGCGCGCCGGCTGTGCGCTGGTCAGGCTGACCTGGTCTCCGCTCGCTCCCTGCTTCACATTCATCGCCTCTTGCCCCCGTATAACTGCCTAGGCTGAGCAGCCACGGAACGGAAGATCCGCAGGCCACGGACTCGTGATGGGACTGTGACCGCACCCCCATGAGGAGGCCTGTATTCGGTGACCTCCCGCCCGTACGAGGCCAAAGGCCAGGCAAATGGATGCCGTCAGGCTAGGATCGGGTCGTGCTCGCCTGGATGGACTTGGAGATGACCGGTCTCGAGCCATCGCGCCATGTGATCGTCGAGATCGCCACGGTCATCACCGATGACGAGCTCCAGACGATCGCCGAAGGCCCCGATATCGTCATCCATGCGACACCCGAGGAGCTCGAGGCGATGGACGGCGTGGTGCGCTCCATGCATACGAGGTCGGGGCTGCTGGCGGCGATCCAGTCGTCACCGGTCTCGCTCGCCGAGGCCGGCGAGCAGACCCTGGCATTTCTCCGAGCTCACATCGCCGAACCCCGCTCGGTGCCGCTGTGCGGCAACTCGATCGGGACCGACCGGCGCTTCCTCGCCGCCCAGCTCCCCGAGATCGAGAACTTCCTCCACTACCGGTCGATCGATGTGTCGAGCGTCAAGGAACTCTGCCGGCGGTGGTATCCGGACGTCCTCGCCGGTGCGCCACCCAAGCGGGAGGCGCACCGAGCGCTCGAGGACATCCGTGAGTCGATTGCGGAGCTTGCTTACTACCGGTCGAAGATCTTCGTGGACACGGTCACCCCTCGATCAGTGCCGTAGCCGGGGCATCCATCTCGCGCACCCACGACGGCACCTCGACCTCGGTGGCGCGGGCGGCCGCACGCCGCCCGCGGATCGCAACCACCAGCACGACAACCGTCGCGCCGACGAAGATGGTCGCCGCGATGAACGCGTGGTCGGCGCCGATGACGAACGCCCGCTGGGTTGCGAGAACCGACTGCGCTGCGGCACCCCGTGCGGCGGTGCCGAACACCGACACCAGCACGGCAAGCCCGAGCGCGCCACCCAACTGCTGCATCACGTTCACCAACCCCGACGCTGCACCGGCATCCTCCTGGCGGACGCCGCTCAGCGATGTGGACGTGAGTGGCACGAACGCGAGCCCGTTGCCTGCGCCGAACAGCAGCAGGGGCGCGAGCAGCGAAAGGTAGCTGCTCGACGCCGCGAGCTGGGTCATGAGCAGCACCCCGAGGGTCGACACGGAGAACCCCACCACCATCACGGGCTTGGCGCCGAAGCGCCGCACCAGGCCGCGCGCGCTGAGCTGCGACATCGAGAACAGCGCCACCGTGAAGGGCAGGAACGCCAGACCGGTCTTGATCGGGCTGTAGTGCAGCACGTCCTGGAGGAACTGCGTGAGGAAGAAGAACATGCCGAACATCCCCGCGGTCAGGAAGAGTCGTGCGACATAGGACGCGCTGCGGCTGCGGTCGGCGAAGAGCCGGAGTGGGGTGATCGGCTCGGGTGCCCGGCGCTCGAGGAGCACAAAGGCCGCGAGCAGAATGATGCCGGCCGCGAACGCGCTCATGGTGATCATGTCGCCCCACCCGGCGGTCGCGGCGCGCACGAACCCGTACGCCAGCGAGGTGACTCCAAGCGTGGACGTGAGCGCACCGCGCACATCGAAGTGGCCGTTGCGGCTGGGCGTCTCGGTCAGCAGGCGGCGTGCCAGCACCATCACGATGAGGCCGATCGGCACGTTGACGAACAGCACCCAGCGCCATGACGCCCACTGGACGAGGAGTCCTCCCAGGATTAGACCGACGGCGCCGCCGCCGATGGACACGGCGGTGTACCAGCCGATCGCCCGAACCCGCTCCTGACCGTCCTGGAACATGGTCATGAGCAGCGCGAGCGCTGACGGCGCTGCGAGCGCGCCACCCACTCCCTGAAGGGCGCGCGCGGCGAGCAACCATCCGCTCCACGGCGCGATGCCGCCGAGGAAGGACGCCGCGGTGAAGAGCCCGATCCCTGCGATGAAGACCCGGCGGCGGCCGAGCAGATCTCCGGCACGGGCGCCGAGGAGCAGGAAGCCGCCAAAGGCCAGGGTGTAGGCGGTGATGACCCACGAGAGATTCGCGGGCGAGAAGTGCAACGCCCCGGCGATGTCGGGCAGGGCGATGTTCACGATGGTGGCGTCGAGCACCACCATCAGCTGGACGGCGAGGATGATGCCGAGCACCAGCCCCCTGCGGGGCTGCCGCTGGGTTGCCCGGCCGGGCGGGGCGACGAGAGTGGCGGTAGAAGGCACTTGGATCCTCCAGATGGGGTAGACTTACGAAACGGACGCTGCCTCCGGAAGTATACCGGAGGTTACCTCCGTTTTGCAACCTGAGATTCTGGTGGTCGAGTGATGGGACATGAAGTCGAAGTGGGTGGGAGCCGGGTGATGGACTCGGAAGATTCGGTTTCCCCAGATCGCCGTCCTCGCGCCGACGCGGTGCGCAACCGCGATCTCCTGCTCACCGCGGCCTCGGACGCCTTCGCTGCCCGTGGTGCTGACGTGCCGCTCGAGGACATCGCGCGCAATGCCGGCGTTGGCATCGGCACGCTCTATCGACACTTCCCCACGCGCGACGCACTCATCGAGGCGGTCTACCGTCACGAGGTCGACGTCCTCTGCGAGCGAGCGGATCAGCTCCTCGAGACGATGCCCCCCGAGCAGGCGCTGGCGGAATGGATGCAGCTCTTCGTCCGCCACGTGGCCACCAAGAAAGGCATGCTCTCGGCGCTCAAGCCGCTGCTCAGCTCCAACCCGAGCTTCTCCGACCAGACCAAGGGTCGCGCCCAGGCCGCGGCGAGCAAGCTGCTCGCTGCCGGAGTCAAAGCCGGCACCATCCGCGCCGATGTCGATGGCGGCGACCTGCTCCGCGCGGTCGGCGGCATCTGCATGTCGACCGACCAGGAGCGGTCGGAGGCCTCCGAGCGCCTGGTGGGCCTCCTATTCGACGGCCTCCGCCACGGCGCGGCGGCCTCACCGGTGTCGGGCTAAGCCGCAGATCCCTCGGGCTGATTGCCGGACGTAGCAATCAGTACTGCATGGATCCTGCAATCGCCGCTCCGCAGCATGCGTCCTGAGGCGCCCAGACGGCGCCACCAATCACAGGAGGCATGCGATGCCAACCACAATCACCGCGGAACAGAAGTCGCTCAGCAGCCCCGACGAGGTGCGCGTGTTTGAGAAGGGCCGCGTCGATCTCGTCAACATCGGTGGCGGGACCGTCGGCCGCCTGACCCTCGAGCCAGGGTGGCGGTGGTCGGTGCACGTGAAGCCGATCGCCGGCACCGAGCTCTGCGAAGCGCCGCATTTTCAGTACCACGCCTCGGGCGTGCTCCGGATCCAGATGGCGGACGGTAGCGAGTTCGACGCGCGCACCGGCGATATCACCGCGCTTCCCTCAGGCCACGACGCCTGGGTGATCGGCGACGAGCCCGTGGTCCTCATCGACTGGAACGGCGCGAGCAACTACGGCAAGGCGTGATCCGGCGCCGGTAGATGCTCCCCTCGCGCGGACCTGCGGCACGTATCCTTGGTGCCGTGGTCCGCGCCGAGGCCAGGCCGTCGGAGCGCCCGGCGCCACAGCCGGACGCGCTGCGCATCCACGTCATCGATGGGCTGTCGGTTGAGGGCTTTGCCGAGCATCAACTCGGCAGCCGCAAGGCGAGGATCGCGCTGCGGATACTCGCCATCGCGCAGGGACGCTCGGTAAGCGTGGAACGGCTGGCCGACGCCCTCTGGCTCGACGACCAGCCGCGCGATCCGCCGGCGCAACTCGCGGTGCTCATGAGCCGGCTCCGCGGTGTGCTCGGTGCGACGCGCATCGTTCACAGCGACGCGGGCTACGCGCTGGACGCGGACTGGATCGACCTCATCGCGGCCTCCGAGCTCGAGTCGGAAGCCACGCGGCGGATGCATGACGGCGAACCGGCGGCGGCGCTCGCTGCCGCGATGGCGGCTCGAGCTCTGCTCGCTCATCTGTCTCTCGACGACGAGGCATGGCTCGTGGAGGAACGTCGCGCAGTTGAACGCCTCAGTGCGCGAGCGCGGCACCTCGTGGCGCGTGCGGCGCTGGCGGCGGGGGACCTCGCCACCGGGGTGGAGGCGGCTGAACAAGCGCTCGACGACGATGCATACGACGAGGAATCGCTGCGCCTCATCATGGCCGCTCTCGCGGCGCAGGGCAGATCCTCATCGGCGCTGGCGATGTATGAGCGGATGCGCCTCCGTCTCGCCGACGAGCTCGGTACGTCGCCGTCCGAGCTCACGGACGCGGCGCATGTGGCGGTGCTCAAAGGACTCCCGGTACGCGGGATCGCGGTGGCGTCCCCGCAGTCGCGTGCCGGCGTCGCGGGTGCTGGAACGGCGCTCGCCGGGCGTGAGGACGAGTTGCGCCTTCTCGATGATGCGTTTGGTCGTGCACAGGCCGGGACGCCGGTAGCAATCGTCGTCGAGGGTGAGCCGGGGATCGGCAAGACTGCGGTCGCGTCTGCGTGGATCGACAGCCTCGGCGCCGGTACCGTCGTGCTGGCGGCGCGCTGCGACCAGCTGAGCAGAGCGCTGCCGCTGCAGCCCGTCCTGCAGATGATCCGCAACCACTTGCGCCGGGTTGGGACGGATGTGGCCCGCGAACTGCTCGGCACCGATGCAGCGGTGCTCGATCCGCTCCTCGACTGGACATCCAACGACCCAGATCCGCGCGCCGACATCGCGCAGGCGGAGATTTCCTCTCCGGCCGGGCTCGCAGCGCTCTTCGCCGCGTTGCGGCGGGTGGTGCGGCGGGCGTGCACGGCGCCCGGTGTGGTTTTCGTCGACGACATCCAGCGAGCTGATGCGCTCACCTGGGCGTGGATCGCGGACCTGGTCGCGAGCCCGGACCTCTCGCTGCTCGTGCTGCTCACGCGCCGGACCGATGAAGGTGAGATACCCCAGCGCGCAACGCGCGTCCTGCTGCCGCCGCTGTCAATCGAAGCGACTCGACAGATGGTTGGGGACGAGCATGCCGCACGGTTGCACGCACGCAGCGGCGGCAACGCGCTCTTTCTCACGCAGCTTGCATCCGGTGATGACAACGCCGAACCTCCGGAGACCGTCCAGGCTGCCGTCCTCGATCGGTGCGCCGAGGCCGGCGATGCGGCGCGCTCGTTGATGAGCGCTGCGGTGCTCGGCGCGTCGGTGGACATCGACGTTCTCGCGGCGGTGATCAGAAGCGATCCGATCCGGTTGGTCGAGGACCTGGAAGTGGGCGTGCGGCTTGGGCTGCTCGAGGCCCGCGACGGTGCGTACGGGTTCCGCCACGCGATCGTGCGCGAGGTGCTCGACGCGTCCACCACGTCGCCGCGCCGCGCGCTTCTCCACCGTGAAGCCGCGCGTGTTCTCTCCGGCCTGCCCCGGTCCGATCCCCTGCTCGTTGCCCATCACGCGCGCCTGAGTGGTGCGCGAACGCTCGCGTCGGTGGCTTTGACTGCCGCGAGTCGCATCGCTGCGGACCGCTTCGATTACACGACCGCGCTTGCGCTTGCAACCGAAGCTGTCGATGCCGACGACACATCTGACGCGCGCCTCCAGCGTGCACTCGTCGAGTTGCGGCTCACCCGATTCGAGGCAGCCCAGGCCGACGCGGAGCGTGCAATCGAAGCCGCGGGCGACAGTCGTGCGCTCGAGGTCGCCGGGTCCGTTGCCTACTACTGCAGGGATTTCGAACGCGCCGCTTCGCTCGGTGAGGCGCTCATCCAGCAGGCCGGAGACCCTGCGCAACGGGTGCAGGGACAGGTGATCCGCGCTCGGGCGCTGCACGCGATCGGCGATGTCGCCGGCGCCGACGCCCTCATGGAACAGGCGATGACCGCGTCGCGGGAGCACGGGCTTCGCCCACCCACCTCGGTGTTTGCGTTCCTGAAAGTGCACATGGGCGAGGCCGGGCTCGCCATCAGTGCCATCGAGGCGAGCCCGTACGCGACCGTCGACGCCATGTCGACGATCTATACGCCGGTGCATGGGTACGTCGCGCACGGGTATGCGCTTGCAACCTGTGGTCGCGCCGGTGAGGCACTCGGAGTGCTCGAACGTGCGTCTGTCGAGGGCACGCGTCGTGGTTTGACGAGGTACGCGTCAGCGGGCGTCAACATCGGCGCGTGGGTGCTCCGCAACATCGGAGAAGTGGCGCACGCGCGCGACACCAACGCGGTGGCGCTCGAGGGTGCCCGCGAGTCCCTGTATCGCGAGCTCGAGGTGTACGCGCTGCTCGATCCCTGCGACGATTCGATTGCCGCACATGACGTCGCCGCGGCGAGCCGCGCGCTGGAAGACGCACTTGCGCGGATGCAGGACACCTATGCGTATCGCTGGCGGCACGAGCTCCGTGTGACTCTTCTTGAGGGCCGGATTGCGCTGCTGCGCGGCGATCCTGATGCCGCGCTCGCTGACGCGATGCGTTTGAGCGCCACAGCAACGGATCGATACGCACCGCGCTATGCACAACTCGGCGAGGTGCTACGGCTGCAGGCGAGCGCCGCGCTTGACGCCGAGCCACCGACGATAGACGCGCTGGGCGAGCTCAGCTCGTCGCTGTCGGCGGTCGCCGGCGTGGAGGCATGGTGGGTGATGGCGGAGCTCGCGGCTTCGCTCGATTCCGACCTGTGCTTCGACCTGGCCGCGAAGCATCGGGATCGGCTTGTTGCGCACCTCGACGCCAGTGCGCGCGCGACGTTTCTGCGTTACGCAGGGGCGCGGCTCGAGAGCACCAGAACGCGCGGCCGTACCCGCTGACCACGCTGGCGGACAGCTGCGATGGCCCGGTCGATGAATTCCTCGCGGCGCTGGTCGGTCAGCGCAGCGACAAAGGGCGCGAGATATGCCAGGCCGGTGCGATATGCGGTGATCGCCTCCGGGGTGTCGAGTCCCGAGTCGACCGTGGGGTCGTGGACTTCGATGCCGTCGAGGCCGGCGGACTCGGCACACGACCGGAGCAGCGCGGGGGTATTCGTCCGTGGCTCCGTCGACGTCTTGAGATGGATGTACCACGCAGGCGGGACATAGCCGAATTCCAGCGCCACCTCGTCGACGGCATTCTTCGAGGCGCGCGCCGCATCCTCGCCGAAGACCGTGGCGATCACTCGCCCGCCTGGGCGCACCACCCTGCCCATCTCGCGCAGCGCCTCCTCGGGCGCGTCGACGTGCGAGATCGCAAACCCACTGACCGCGGCGTCGAACCGACCGCGAGCAAAGGGAAGTGCGCACATGTCCCCAACGAGCGCGAACTCTGCCGCATCGCCGGCGAGGCTCAGCATGTCATTGGAGGAGTCGAGGGCGACCGGGATTGCACCCGCGTGGCGCAGCACGCGACACAGCGCGCCGGTGCCGGCGCCGACATCGAGCACGGTCGCCCCACGAAGCTCCCGTGCGACCTCCGCGATCGCGACCGAGGCGAGCTGGTCGTAGAGCATCGCGGGACCACGAGCCCACGCATCGGCGAAGCCCTGGTACGCCGTGCTCACGTCGGTGGTCACCGACGCCACGCGTTGAAGCGGTCGCTCCACCATCCGAATTCCGCAGCGTCGTCGGTCTTGGACCAGGCCAGCTGCAGGAATGCCCCTGCAAGCGCGGCCTCAAGTTGCGGTTTCCACCACGAGCCGGTCGCGATACCGGCGGACTCGAGCGCGCCGCGATACGTGTCGATGGTCTCCTCCTTGCTCTCCGGGAGCCGGTCGCAGTTGACCGCGAGGTACCAGGCCAGGTCGATCGCCGGAGCGCCCACGCCGGTGCGGTCCCAGTCGAGCAGGATCGTACGTCCGCCTTCGTGTCCAAGGTTGCCGAGCTTCCAGTCGCCGTGAATGAGCGTCTGCGGCCCCTCCTGCAGCGCACCAACGAGCGGCCACGGGTCAGCGACGAGCTCGCGAAGGAGGCGTGCTTGCGCGGGATAGCGTTCGTCAAGGCGCCGCCATCCGTCTCCGACTGCCGGCGGCACCGGGTCGGCGTGCGCCAGCGTTGCTTCGAGCTCGGACATCGTCGGCGTGAGCATCACGTAGTGGTGAGCGACCGGAAACAGCCCGTCTTGGTCCCGCAATGCCCAGAACGCTGCGTGGAACGCGGCCATGTGGTCGACGAAGGTGCGATGCAGCTGGAGCGAAATCGGCTCGCGGCCTGGAGGCACCATCGATGCCGACACGTCGCGCATCAGGATTGCAAGTGCGCCATGGCCGCGATCGGAGGTGAACGGTGTGCAGCCGACGATGGCATGGTCGATCGATGCGGGGAGTGTGGCAAGGACGCCAGAAGACAGCAGGGTGAACTGGCGCCAGCCAAGATCTCCGGTGGCGCGCATGATCCAGTCGTCATCGACTGAGATGTACTTCACCACATGCGGTTTTCCGGCGATGACGACCCGCTCGAACCTGCTGCCGGAGAGCGAATCCGTGGTCTTCCATGGTTCGCGCTGTTCACACCCCTCGAGCAGCTCATCGACAGAATTCGCGATCGGGACCGTTCCGGGCGGCGCGGTACGCGTGCTCACAACCGTGCGGCCTCGGCCATCTCCGCCTGAAGCGCAGCGCCCCACCGCCCGCCGCACCAGGCGCGATCGCGGGTGATCAGACCGGCCTGCACCTCGATGTGGTGCGCCTGATGACACATATGGGGTTCACCGTCCTCCACCCAGGTCAGCACGAACTCGACGAGCTCCCCGTCGGGAAGGACGGTGCGGCGGATCTCCTCGAACCGCCCGGGATCGGCATACCAGCGACCGAGCTCGGCCTCGATGCCGGCGGCGCCGTTCACGGTGTACCGCCAGTTGGGAACGGTGGCGTCGAGGACCGCGTCCGGCGCGAATACGCCCGCGCCGCTGATGGCGCCGGTCTCGATTGCGTGGGTCAAGGTGTCGATCGGATTGGTCACGTCGGTGCTCCTGATGTTGTACGACGTTCGCATCGTCGATGCATCCGATTGCAGTCCGATTGCGGCTGCCGGCTGCGGCTCCTGGCCGTACCCCGCTGCTACGCTTGGCTGGAGCACGATGATCGATACCGCTTGACTCCCGGTTGGGAGGGCTAAAGGAGATCCCGTGAAGCGAGAAGACGTCACTGAGGTTCTCAACGACCCCATCGCGCAGGAGCTGCTCCAGTCACACAGGATTGCCCGGCTTGCCTACGACGGTCTCGACGGCTACCCACGGGCGATTCCCATCGGCTACTTCTGGAGCGGCCACGACATCGTCATCTGCACGCCGTCAATCGCTCCGAAGGTCGCCGCCCTGAGAACCAACCCAAGGGTTGCGCTGACCATTGACACCGAGACGCAACCGCCGCACATCCTGTTGGTACGCGGCACCGCTGCGATGGAGATTGTCGACGGCATCCCGATGGAATATCTCGAGGCATCGCGCAAGTACATCGCGCCGGATGCATGGGAGGACTTCGAGGTTCAGGTGCGTGCGCTGTACAAGCAGATGGCGCGCATCGTGATCACGCCCGACTGGGCGAAAGTCCTGGACTTTGAGACCAGGCTTCCGGTCGCGGTGGAGGAACTCATCGCACAGCGGGTGTGACGTGGCGTCGTACATCCTCATTCCCGGATCAGATGCCGACCTGCCGATTCCCCGGAATGCCGGAGCGGAAACGATCGCCTCCCCGGCTCATCGCGGACCGGGCAATTGGGTCGGCGCCGCGAGCGTCCTGGTGCGCGACGGCGTTCACTACGTCGCATATCGGAATCGCCGGCCCGTCGACGACGGCCGCGGTGGCGACGTGATCGTCGCCCGCGTCGCCGCCGGCGGCGAGACGGCGGAGCTCTGCCGTATCGACAAGGCGGCGATGAATGCGGAGTCGCTCGAGCGACCTGCGCTGGTGATCGACGATGCTGGACGCTGGCGGCTCTACCTCAGCTGCGCCACGTTCGGGACGCGACACTGGCGCGTGGAGTTGCTGGAGGCCGATGGACCCGATGCGTTCGTGGCCACCGGCCGGCGGGTCGTGATGCCCGGCGATCAGCACGTCGCGATGAAGGATCCCGTGATTGTGTACGACGCTCGCGGATGGCGCGCCTGGATCTGCTGCCACCCGCTCGACGACCCGGACGCCACCGACCGCATGTGGACCGAGTTCGCCACCAGCCACGACGGCATCGATTGGACGTGGCGCGGTCCCGCACTCGCGCCACACCCGGGACGCTGGGATCAGCGTGGCACGCGCGTCACCGCCATCATCGAGCGGGCCAACGACGTCATCGCCTTCTACGATGGCCGTGCCGATGCAGCCGAGAACTGGGAGGAGCGCACCGGTGTCGCAGCGGGGCGCGCGGATCATCTCGAAGTCGTGGGCGACGAACCGGTTGCGCAAGCGGCCGGTCCGTACCCGGCGCTCCGCTACGCAACCGTCGTCGAGGACGGTGATCGCACGGCCGTGTATTATGAGGTCGGCTGCGAGGACGGCAGCCACGAGCTGCGGCGGGAATGGTTCGGCGCCACCCCTTCACGACGATGACGCTCGTCCCGCGCACGCCGCCGTTCGAGGATGCGCCGATATGCCCATGCGCACCTTTGCGATGATGCGCAGCGAGCAACCATGACCGTCGCCCTTGTGCCCGTCGATGCCGTCGACGTGACGCTCGTCATGGACCTCTCGCTCGACCTTCTCATGGCCGGCCAGGAGGGAGTGCAGCGGTTCAAGCTTGCGTACGACTGGTCGGACCACGACTCCCTGCTCGCCGAGCATGGGTTCTCCGCCCTCGTCACCGTCGAAGTTGACGGGCGGCGAAACTCCGTTCTCTACGATGGCGGCCTCTCAGCACTCGCGCTGCAGCACAACCTCGACGTCATGGAGATCGACGTCACCAATCTGCGCGCCATCGCGATCTCTCACGGACACGTTGACCATCACGGTGGCCTCGAGGGTCTCTTCCGCCGGCATGGGCGAATGCAGCTGCCGCTCATCATCCACCCGGACGCCTGGAAGGACCGAAAGCTCGTGTTCCCGACCGGTGCGGAGATGCATCTTCCGCCGCCCAGTCACAACGATCTCGAGCGCGAGGGACTCACCGTCGTCGAGGAACGCGGCCCGACCCTGCTCATCGATGGTGAGGTGCTGGTGTCGGGTCAGGTCGCCAGAGTCACGTCGTACGAGAAGGGATTCGCTCTGCAGATGGCGCGAACCGACGCCGGAGAAGAATGGCAGCCCGATCCGTGGACCTGGGATGACCAGAACATCGTGGTCAACGTCCGCGACCGCGGGCTCGTCATCGTGTCCGGCTGCTCACACGCGGGGATCGTCAACGTCATTCGCAACGCGCAACAACTGACGGGCGTCGCTCGGGTGGCGGGAGTGATCGGCGGGTTTCACCTCACCGGTGGGCTGTTCGAGCCGCTCATCCCGGAGACCGTGGCTGACGTCGCCGCCATTGGTGTCGAGCGACTCGTGCCCGCGCATTGCACGGGATGGCGAGCGATGCATGCCCTGGCGCGCGCCATGCCCGATGCCTTCGTGCAGCCGTCGGTGGGGACCGTCCTCGAGTTCCGCGCCCCGGCTTCCTGAGAGTCACCTGGGGAACATTCCAATGCCTTCCAATCAACAAGCGCTTGACCGCGTGGACGTCGCGAGATTCCTCCGCGACGGATTTCTTCGTATCGACAACGCTTTCGCGCCTGAGGTGGCCGACGCATGCCGCCAGCAGATCGCCGCAACGGCAGGTATCGATCTCATCGATCCGTCGAGTTGGACACAGCCTGTCACACGACACGTCGGTGCCGGCCATCCGATCTTCTCCGGCGTGCTCAACACGCCGGTCCTGAAGCAGGCATATGACACACTCGACGGAAGCGGACGATGGGCGCCCCGCCGCGACGTTGGGCTCGTCGTGGTTCGGTATCCGAGCCCTGACGACCCAGGAGATGCCGGCTGGCACATCGAGGCGAACGCTGCGGTCGGCGAGGAGTACAGGGTGAACCTGGATTCTCGTGGGCGAGCGCTCCTCTTGCTCGTGTTGCTCAGCGACGTCGGGGAGCACGATGCACCGACGCGCATCCGGGTGGGTTCGCACCTGCTGACTCCTGCCCAATTGCGTGCAGCCGGTGCCGACGGCGTTCCGTTTCGCGAGGTAGCGACCGGCACGCGAGAGATCGAGGCCTGCGCCGTCGCCTCTGCAACAGGCAACGCCGGCGACGTATACCTCTGCCATCCCTTCCTCGTCCACAGCGCTACGTGGCCGCACCGAGGCGTGTCCCCGCGCTTCATGGCCCAGCCGGCGCTCCCGCAGGATCAACCTTTTCAATATGACCGCCCGGCGGGCGAGCACTCCCCGGTCGAGCTGGCGGTGCGTATCGGCCTGGGCCTCGACACTCTCAAACTGTGATTCCAGCATTGGCAAGCTCCGATCTCAGTGACCGAGAATGAGCGTGTGGCTTTCGACGAGGACCTCGCAGGACGCATCCGCGCGTTGATTGGCGGGGAGAAAGCGCTGAGCGAGAAGCGCATGTTCGGCGGCCTGGCCTTTCTGATCGGCGGCAACATGGCAATCAGCGCCAGCGGTCAGGGAGGCCTGCTCGTTCGCGTCGACCCGGCCAAGAGCGACGCACTGACCACCGGTCCGCACGTCGAGGTGGCCGTCATGCGCGGGCGCGAGATGCCTGGGTGGTTGCGAGTCGATGCTGCAGGTGTCAAGACCACCGCGCAACTGCAGCGCTGGGTGACCGAGAGTGTCACATACGCGCGATCGCTCCCAGCGAAGTGATCCAATCGTCCTCCGTCAACCAAGGGGAGCGGGTTCGATATCTGCGACGGCAATCCTGCCTGTCCGACTCCCGATGACGCGTGCAGCGGAGGAGACAAATCGGCGACTGCTGCGCTCACGCGACGCGATGGATCTTTCCTACGCCAGCCCGCTCGACATTCCGATGCTCGCGCGGATCGCGTGCCTTTCCCAAGCCCATTTCATCCGCGAGTTTCGCGCGACGTTTGGCGAGACACCGCACCGCTATCTGCAGCGACGCAGGGTCGAGCGCGCACTCTACCTGTTGCGCTGCACCGATCGCAGCATCACCGACATCTGCTTCGACGTCGGATTTGCAAGCCTCGGAACCTTCAGCAAGACGTTTCATCGCATCGTCGGCGAGACGCCGTCGCAGTATCGCCGCCGAGGCGAGGTCATCACCGTGCCGACCTGCTTCGCCATGGCGTGGACGAGACCGAGCAGTTTTGGAGAAGACGCCAGCCAGATGACCGGGTAGCGTTGGGCCATCATCAAACGCCACGACGCAAGGGAATCCCGACATGCTCAGCAGCCTTCGCATCTCGCAGATCTACGTGCTCGACCAGGACCAGGCAGTCGACTTCTACGTCGGCAAGCTTGGGCTCGAGATCAACACCGACCAGGACCTCGGATTCATGCGATTCCTGACGGTCAACGTTCCGGGCGAGCCCGACCACCAGATCCTCCTGGAGAAGCCAGGCCCACCCGCGATGGATCCCGCGACCGCCGACGAGGTCCGCTCGCTCCTTACCAAGGGTCGCACCGGTGGCCACCTGTTCTTTACGACACCGGACGCGCGCAAGGCCTATGAAGAGCTGAGTGCCAAGGGCATCGAATTCACCCAGGAGCCGACCGAGCAGCCCTACGGAATCGACTTCGGACTGCGCGATCCGTTCGGCAACCACATCCGCGTTGCGCAAATGTCGTCATGAGCGCCGCCACCGGCTGACGCGAGGCGACCGGCCGGGGCGCGCACGAGCCTCGACGTCTACTCCCACACCGGGGAATCCCGGTCGGTCACCACGCCATCCTCGGCAACGATCACGAATCGGTTGAAACGGCGGGCAAACCAGCGGTCGTGGGTCACGGCGATCACGGTCCCTTCGAACTCGTCGAGGCCGCATTCCAGTGCATCTGCCGAGTGAACGTCGAGGTTGTCGGTCGGCTCGTCGAGCAGCAGCAGCGTCGTGCCGCCGATTTCGAGCAGCAGGATGAGAAAGCGCGCCTGCTGACCGCCGCTCAGCGTGGCGAAATCCTGGTCGCCATGGTCAACGAGCTCATA
>Ga0182024_10001559_pt1 | contig 58836 bp, 55 predicted proteins | sample P32metaG_FD_120480 | JGI IMG/M metagenome (GOLD analysis project Ga0182024, IMG submission 120480) | Permafrost microbial communities from Stordalen Mire, Sweden - P3-2 metaG (Illumina Assembly) | ecosystem: Environmental > Terrestrial > Soil > Wetlands > Permafrost | place: Sweden: Stordalen...
ATCCGTAGGGCGGGGACCGGCTGGACGTCGCTACTTAAGCAGCGATCGCGAGCTGAGGCTCGGCGTTTGTTTTTGGTTCCGGCTCTTTAACGTGGTTCCGGAGACCACGGCTCGCTTCTCCTATCTTGACGACCGAAGTCGAAACCAATCACCCCCATGTCTGGGACTCCACTGATCGACGTGATCAGGTCACCCATTCTACGGGGTCGGGGACCCGCCGGCTGACGCCCGCCTGGGCCAGGGGCTACTCGCCGTTCCAGCGGCTCCTCTCCTTGGAGGCTCGGGCCACCTCGCGCTCGGCATCCCTGGCCATGATCACGTTGCGCTTGTCGTAGAGCCGTCGTCCCTTGGCCAGGGCGAGCTCCACCTTCGCCTTGCCGTCACGGAAGTACAGCTTGGCCGGAATAAGGGTCAGGGATTGCTGCTGCGTCTTGCCCATCAGCTCGTCGATCTGGGACCGGTGGACCAGGAGCTTGCGCTTCCGGTCCGGGTCGTGGGCCCCGACCCCGGTGGCGAACTGCCAGGGCGGGATGTGGAGCTGGAAGAGCCAGAGCTCCCCGTCGTCCACCCGGGCGTAGGCCTCGCTGAGCTGGGCCTTGCCCTCCCGGAGCGACTTGACCTCGGAGCCCTGCAGCACGATGCCGGCCTCGAACGTCTCGAGGAATTCGTACTCACGCCGGGCGCGCCGGTTGGTGGCGACGGTGCGGTCGCCGCTGCGGTCCTCGCGGGCGGCCGCCCGCTTGGCGATCTGCTTCTTCGCCCTGGCCATGAGGGGTACGAGGGTACCCTTCGTGGGTGCTTCGCCTGACCCGCGCCATCTACCTGGAGATGGTCGCCCACTGCCTGGCCGGTCTGCCCGACGAGGCGTGCGGCCTCCTGGTCGGGTCCTACGGGGGCGACGAGGCGACCCACCTCTTCGTCACCGCCAACGCCGCGGCCTCGGCCATGGTCTACGAGATCGACCCCAAGGAGATGCTCCGGGTCGACCGGGCGGCCCGGGACGTCGGCGCCGACATCATGGGCGTCTTCCACTCGCACACGCACACCGACGCCTATCCCTCGCCGACCGACGTGGCCCAGGCCACCGATCCGGGCTGGCACTACGTGCTCGTTTCGCTGCGTGACACCCACCCGGTGGTGCGGAGCTACCTGATCAGCGAGGGCGCCATCACCGAGGAGCCGGTCGAGGTGCCCGGGCTCGAGATTCCCGGGCTGGACGTGGCGGGGTAGGGGCCTGGCCTGGCTCCTTGTAGAATCGTTACCGAATCAGTCAACAATCAGCCGGCCAGCCCGCGGGGAGGGCCGGTGCGTCGTCCGACACTCAGCGAGGAGGCCCTGTGGCCGTCGAAGTCCGCCTACCGACCGTCCTGCGCAACCAAGCGGGGGGATCCTCCGTTGTCAGCGTGGACGGGGCCACCATCGGCGACGTCCTCTCCAAGCTCGTCGCCGAGTACCCGGGCATGGCGGGCCAGGTCCTCACCGACGAGGGCACCCTGCACAAGTTCGTGAATATCTACGTCAACGACGATGACGTGCGGTATTTGCAGGGTCTCGACACGCCCGTCGCGGACGGCGCCGAGGTGTCGATCCTGCCGGCCGTGGCCGGGGGCTGAGACACTCCGGAGCTCATCCACAATGACGTTGTACCCGTCGGTCCTCGACCTCATCGGCAACACGCCCCTCATCGACATCAGCGCGCTCAGCCCGAACCCGGCGGCGAGCATCTTCATGAAGCTCGAAGGGCAGAACCCCGGCGGGTCGGTGAAGGACCGGGTGGCGCTCTCCCTGATTGAGGACGCCGAGCGCTCGGGCGTGCTGGTGCCCGGCAAGCCGGACCAGGTCCTGATGGAGCCGACGTCGGGCAACACCGGCATCGGTCTCGCCATGGTGTGCAAGGTCAAGGGCTACACCCTCAAGGCGGTCATGCCGACCGCCGTGTCGGTCGAGCGCCGCCAGCTGCTCGAGGTGTGGGGGGCCGAGATCATCGAGTCGCCCGGGACCGAGGGATCCAACGGCGCGGTGCGCATGGCCCAGGCGCTGGCCGAGGAGCATCCCGAGTGGGTCTTCCTCTACCAGTACGGCAACCCGGCCAACCCCAAGGCCCACTATGAGGGGACGGGACCAGAGATCCTGCGGGACTGCCCCGGCATCACGCACTTCGTGGCGGGCCTGGGGACGTCGGGGACGCTGCTCGGCGTGGGGCGCTTCCTGCGCGAGAAGCTCGGGGAGGCCGTGCAGATCTGGGCCGTGGAGCCGCCGGCGGGCGAGATGGTCGACGGGCTGCGGAACCTCGACGACGGGTACATCCCGCCCATCTTCGAGAACCTCGGGGGCGCCGAGCTGTTGGACCGCAAGACGGTCGTGCGGCCGCGGGAGTCGATCGAGTGGACGCGGCGCCTGACCGAGGTGGGGATCTTTGCCGGGATCTCGACGGGGGCGGCCCTGGCCGGCGCGGTCAAGTGCGCGCAGTCGCTGCCCGAGGGGCAGCCGGCGTCCATTGTGGTGGTCTCGGCCGACGGCGGCTGGAAGTACCTCTCCACGGGGGCGTGGACGGATGATCTCGACGAGGTCACCGAGCGGGCCAAGGAGATCATCTACTTCTAAGGGCGCTGCCACGCCGTCATTGCGCCATTGGATTGAGCCGTCCGGGGTGAGAATCATCCCTGAGTCGGTCGACCGCCGTGCGGCTCGATTTCTACAGTCGAGCGCATGGATCTCTGTTGCCCCGAATGGCACTGATGTCGGCGAGGCATGCACCGGACCTGGCCGTCGTCACGACCGGACTGACGAAGGAGTTCGGAAAAAGGCGGGTCGTCGACAATCTCGACCTCGCCATCCCGCGTGGATCGGTCTGCGGATTCGTCGGACCGAACGGTGCCGGCAAGACGACCACCATTCGCATGTTGCTCGGTCTCATCCGTCCGACCAGCGGCAGCGGCCAGATCCTGCTCGGCGACCTCCACCATCCCGCGTCGTACCTCGCCGGTGTCGGCGCGCTCATTGAGTCACCCGCCTTCTACCCGCAGTTGAGCGGGCGCGACAATCTCTTGGCCCTGGTCCGACTCGGGCAGCTCGACCCGGCGAAAATCGACGAGGTGCTGGAGCGGGTGGGCCTGGCCGACCGGGCCGACGACCGATTCAGTCGGTACTCGCTCGGCATGAAGCAGCGCCTCGGCATTGCCTCAGCCCTTCTCCCTGAGCCGTCCCTCCTGGTGCTCGATGAACCGACCAACGGCTTGGATCCGGCAGGGATCGTCGAGATGCGGAGTCTGATCAGATCGCTGGCTGACGAGGGCATGACGATCTTCGTGTCGAGCCACCTGCTGTCCGAGATCGAGCACATCTGCGATCACGTGGTGATGATCCGGAGCGGGCGGAGCGTCTTCCAGGGTTCGGTCGCCGAGCTGCACGGCATGCGCACGTCCGAGCTCGTGATCCGGACAGAGGAGGCGGGCCAACTCGGGAACTTGGCGCAGCTGCTCTCCGATCGTGGCCTCACGGTCCAGATCGAGGAGTCCAGCGGGACGGTGGTCGTCACCGATGCGGCGCCACTGGCCGGTGAGCTCAATCGGGCTGCGTTCGAAGCAGGAATCGTCATCGCGCATCTCGCCGAGCGTGAACGGAGCCTGGAGGAGGCGTACTTCGCCCTCACGGGCACCCACTCCGGAGACGTCGAGGCCGTCGGATCGCTCGGGGAAATCCAATGATCGTGGCGTCGTTCCGCAGCGAATGGGTCAAGCTGAAGCGCCCCAACCTCCTCGTGGGGACCTACGTCGGGCTCGCCATCGCGGCGTCGCTCTTCGCCGTGCTCGTCTTCGCCCAGGCCCCGGCGACAGGCGGCGGCGGTCTCCCGAGCCTGGTGCAGCTGGCCCAGCCAAATGGCCTGATCCACGGCGTCAATCGGGCCGCGGTGCTGCTGGGGGTCGTGGCCTTCGGCATCGCAGCGGCGCAGATCGCCAGCGAGTACAGCCTGGGCACGTTGCGCCAGCTCCTCGTGCGTCAGCCGAGACGCGCCGTCCTGCTCGCCGGCAAATTCCTGGCCGTGCTCGCGTTCATGCTCGGGGCGGTGATCTTCGCGTCGCTGATCGCCACTGTGGCCGCATTCGTGATGGCCCACGCCCGCCACGTGCCCACCGCGGCCTGGACATCGAGTGCGGGGATCACGGACCTGACCCGAGCACTGGGTGACCTCCTGTTGGCCACCGCGGGCTTCACCATCTTCGGGCTGGTGGTGGGGCTGCTCTTCCGCTCGTCGGTGACCGCCATCATCGTCGGCTTCGCCTACCTGCTCCCCTTCGAGGCCGTCGTGACCCGGATCGTCCCCAACACGGCCACGTGGCTGCCGGGGCAGCTCCTCCAGGCCATCGCGACCGGGGGGGCAGAAGTGGCAGGGTTCGCCCATTCCCTGATCCTCTCCGCCGTGTACGTCGTCATCGCAGGAGTCGTCGCGACCGTGGTGTTCGTCCGAAAGGACGTCACGGCGTAACGGAGGTCCCGGTGGCGAAGATGTCAGTGCCTTCAAGGACGGGAACCTTTCAGCCGATGACTTCGGCAAAAGGAGCGCGGGGCGACCGGCGGCACGAGTCGTGCCTCGGCCCTTGCGGCACCAGCATGCAGACACGACCTGACGAATACAGCCCGGCAGAGCACAGCGGCGAGGTTCCCGCCCTGAAGCGTGAAGTGGGTTCGGAATGCAAGGCATTCTCGGTGCCCGATCGCGCCCGCAAGCCGCTCGTGGCCTTCGAGGCGCCTCCGGTGACCAGTGCGCCCCCGTTGACGTGGGAGTCGAGCACTTCCTGAGCTGCTGATCCAAAGACGGACGCGTTGCCGAACCGGGACCCGGGGAAGCGGTCCTCGGCCGAATTCCGTGCCTGGGCTCGCTCTGCGGCACCCCCGTTCCGGTGCTCAAGTGAGGACGGGTTCCCGCCGACAATGGAAACACAAGGAGAGCGGGCGGAACCGGCGACACGAGCCGCTGCCTCGCCCGGCGCTACCACTATGAGAATTCGACGCAAGGAAGAGGGCTCAGCGGAGCCCACCGGCGATACCCTCACGCTCGAGCGTGAGGACGGGCCGGGATTGGGGCCGTTCTCGGAGACCGGCGCCCTCGACCAGCCGACGGTCGCCTTCGAGGCCCCTCCGGTGAACACGGCGCCCACAAAGGGGCGCTTGGGCCAAGTGCTCGTGTCACGTGGCGTCGTGACCGAGAGCCAGGTTGCCGCCGCGCTCAAGGCCCAGGCCGGCTCGGGCAAACGACTCGGCGAGGTCCTCGTCGACATCGGCGCCCTGGACGAGCGCGGGCTGGCCGAGGCCCTGGCGGACTTCTTCGGAATGCCGGTGACCGACCTTCGCCGCGAGACGCCCGAACCGCCGGCGCTGGCGCTCGTGCCGGCGGAGATCGCCCGCGAGCATCTCGCCATCCCGCTCCGCGTCGACGACGACGGGCTCTACGTGGCGGTGGCCCAGCCGAGCGACGAGCTGCGCTTCCTGTTGTCCGACATCAGCGGGCACTCGGTCCGGCTGTCGATCGCGCCGATGACCGACATCAGGTGGGCCATCGACCGCAGCTACCAGGCCCTCGACAGCGTGGGCAAGCTGGTGCAGGCCTTCGAAGCGGTCGAGACCACGCGCAAGCGACCCGCTGCCGAAACGCAGGAGACGACCGTTGTCGCCGAGAACGCACCGGTCGTGCAGGTGGTCGACAACATTCTGACCCAGGCGGTGCGCGACCGGGCGTCCGACGTCCACATCGAGCCTTCGCAGGACGTCATTTACGTCCGCTTCCGGATCGACGGTGCCCTCAAGGACGTGCTGTCGCTCCCGACCACCATGGGTGTCGGCCTGATCAGCCGGATCAAGATCTTGGCGGAGATCAACATCGTCGAGAAGCGCCGCTCGCAGGACGGCCAGTTCACGACCACCATTGACGGGAAGGACACCGACGTCCGTGTCGCCACCGTCGCCACCATTTGGGGCGAGAAGTGCGTGTTGCGAATTCTGGACAAGAACCGCTCGGTGCTCCGCCTCAACGACCTCGGCATGCCGACCGATACCCACGAGACCTACTCCAGGCTGGTGCGAGCGCCCTTCGGCATGGTGTTGTGCGCCGGTCCGACGGGGAGCGGCAAGACGACCACGCTCTACGCCACCCTCTCAGAAGTGAGCGACCGCGCCAAGAACGTGATGACGATTGAGGATCCGGTCGAGTTCGTCTTCCCCAAGATCAACCAGATCCAGACCAATGAGCAGGCCGGCCTGACCTTCGCGACCGGGTTGAAGTCGATCCTGCGCCAGGACCCCGATGTGATCCTCGTCGGCGAGATCCGTGACGTGGAGACCGCCCGTATCGCCGTGCAGTCGGCCCTCACCGGGCACTTCGTGCTCTCGTCTCTGCACGGGAACGACTCGGTCTCGGCCCTGCACCGATTCCTCGACATGGGGATCGAGTCGTTCCTGATCGCCTCGTCCGTCATTGCGGTCGTCGGTCAGCGTCTGCTGCGGCGCATCTGCCCGTCGTGCAAGACCTCCTACACGCCCAGCCGGGAGGAGCTCACCTTCTACGAGGAGAGCGGGACCGAGGTCAAGACGGACTTCTACCACGGAGCGGGCTGCAACTACTGCGGGCACACGGGTTACCTCGATCGCATCGGCGTCTACGAGCTTCTCCAGATGACGCCAGAGATCAAGCGCCTGATTGTGGGCTGGGCCACCCAGGACGAACTGCGCCGGCAGGCGCAGAAGCAGGGTATGCGCACGCTTCGCGAGGAAGCGCTCAACCTGGTCGTCCAGGACACGACGACCATTGCCGAGGTCATCCGCAGCGTCTACGCCATGTAATTGACCGGTGGGGCGTCGCTTGTCGGACGCCCCGTGAGCCGGCGTCTCAGCGTCTCAGCGTTTCGCCAACTCGCAGAGCTTCGTCACCGTGTTCCAGTTCCGCGTCGTGCTGACCACGCCGAGCCGTCGCTCCAGGAAGGTGCCGGTGTACTTCGTGTTGGCATACCCGTCCGGCGTGTGCACATAGACCTCCTTGCCGTCGACGACCAGCTCGTCGCGCCCGCTCGGCGGGAGGTTCAGTGCGTCGAGTGCCTGGTGCGACGGGGCCGTGGCCAGGAACGTCACGTGGTGGCGTGCCGGGTCGGCCCCGGCCTTGGCGTACGGGCTCGACGTGCCGACGCGTCGCAAATCCGCAACGCTCCGAATGAGCACGGCCGGCGCGTCCCCGAATTCTTCGGCCAGGCGCTGCTCAATGGCGGCGGCGAGACCGGGCTCGCTCTTGGATCCGGTCGAGAAGAGGACGTTCCCCGTCTGGATGTACGTCGTGACATCGGCGTAGCCGAGGGCATCGAACGAGCCCCGCAACTCGTCCATGGCGAGGCGCCCGTGACCGGCGACGTTGACGCTGCGGAGCAGGGCGACATAGCGGGGCACGTGCGCAACCTACCCGTGGGGTGGCGGCGGCCCAGCGGCGGGAGTCGCAGCTCGGCGCAGGCTGAAGCGTTCCAGGTCGACCGCCGGGCGCCGGCCCTCGGCCAGGTCGGCCAGCAGCTCGCCCAGCAGCGGTCCGAACTTGAACGCGTGCCCGCTGGTGCCGCACCCGACGACGATCCGGCCCACCCGGTCGAGAACGAAGTCGGTGTCGGCGGAGTTGTCGTAGACGCAGCGCTCCGTGGCCACGGGGTGCGGGTCGAGCGAGGGGAGCAGGCGCTCCACCACGTCCGTCACCCGCGCCAACAGGGTCGGGTCGTCGGCGCCAAGGGGGGCCGGGTCGGTCGGATCGAAGTCCTGGAGCGGCGAGCCCGGCGTGTGATGGGACACCTTGTAGGTGCCGGCATGGGGTCCACCGTCGGGAACGGGCAGGCCGTACAGCATGTCGTCTCCCCACTCGATGAAGACCGGCGGGACGACGTCGTCCTCGCGGCGTGCTGCGAAATAGGCCACCTGGGGGAGCGAGGGGGCGGCGCCCGCCGCGGTGGCGCTGGCCAAGAGCCCGAGCGAGGCCGCGCCGGCGCAGTCGACGACGATGTCTGCCTGCAGGGAGGCGCCGTCGGCCGTCTCGATCGTGACGGAGCCGGGCGACTGCCGCAGCAAGGTGACGGCGCGGCCGGTGCGGAGCTCGAAGCCACCGGCCTGGTGAAGGGCGCGCAGGCATGCGTCGGCGGCCAGGACGCCCGAGTCCGGTTCGAACAGCACCGCTCCCACCGCGGCGATCCCGGGAAAGCGCAGAGCCGCGGCGCGGGCCGACATCTGCTCGACGGGTGCACCGGCAGCCTGCAGTGCACCGGCAATGGCGTGCAACGTCGCCTCGTCGCCCAACGTGACCTGGCCGGTGACGTGCAGCAGCTGGAGGCCCGTGGTCGCCTCGAGATCGTGCCAGCGGGCGCGGGTCAGGGCGGCCATCTCGACGTAGTGCGAATCCGGATAGCCGAGGCGGAAGATGCGCGCGTCGCCCTTGGAGCCCGAGCGCTCGTGGCCGGGCGCCTCGGCTGCCTCGAGGACCACCACGTTCCAGCCCCGCCGGGCCAGGGCCCACGCGCTGGAGAGCCCGAGGAGCCCGGCGCCGACCACGACGCAGCGGCGGTGGTCGGGCACGCGCTCGATCATAGGAACGGGCACTGCGGGCCTCGTGCGGGAAGGTCCCGGCAGTACGCTCGGCGACAGTGACCAGTGGGATGGACGTGTCGACGCACCCGGTGCACGACGCCATCCCGGGCCAGACCGAGCAGCCCGGCGCGGTGGCGGAAGGGGAGCCCTCCGGCCGGCACGCCGGCGCCGGCCGCGCGCAGCGGGGTCTGCGCACGGTGGGCTTTCACGTGGTGGCCCTCGCCTGTTTCACGGTTCCCGCCATCGTCCTGTGGTGGCACGTCTGGTCCGGCCACCCCTCGTCGGCGCTGACCTGCGGCTGCGGTGATCCGGCGCAGGAGGTCTGGTTCATGGCGTGGCCCGCCTGGGCCATCACCCATCTGCACAGCGTCGTCTTCTCGGGCGCCGTGAACGTCCCGCACGGCGCCAATCTGCTCTCGAACACGTCGGGGCCCCTCGTCGGCGTCGTTCTCGCTCCCGTCACGTGGCTCTTCGGTCCCGTCACTGCCACGAACGTCGCGCTCACACTCGCCCCGGCCCTCAGCGCGTGGTCCTGCTTCGCCGCCATCCGCCCGCTCGTGAAGTGGAAGGCCGCCGCCATCCCGGCGGCTCTGGTGTACGGCTACTCGGCGGCTCTCGTCACGTCGCTCACCTTCGGCCACGTGTCAGTGACCATGCTGGTGGTCCCACCGTTCCTGTTCACCACGCTGCACGAGATCGTGATCCGCCAGGAGCACTCGGTCGTTCGCGACGGCCTCCTTCTGGCCGCCCTGCTGGTGGCACAGTTCTTCATCTCAGCCGAGATCCTGGTGATGTGCCTGCTCCTGGGCGCCGTCGGGTTGGCGGCAGTCATAGCGGTCGGCTGGCGCCAAGTGCGGCCGCACGCCGGGCACGCCCTCCCCGCCCTGGGGCTCGCCGCCGGCGTTGCCCTGGTGCTCCTCGCGTACCCCACCTGGTACGGATTGGCAGGGCCCCAGGCGGTGACGGGTGTGTTGTTCGCCCTCGCACCGATCTCGGGAGTTCCCTTCTCGGGTCTGCTCGTGGCGGGCCCCTACGGAGCGCCCGCCAACGTGTACATCCGTTTCGGCGGGTACCTGGGCCGCATGGGGCCTCCGGCCGACTACGTCGGCTGGGGTGTGGCCCTGGCCGGGGTGGGGTCCCTCGTCGTTGGACGCCGTCGTCCGCTCACCTGGTTGCTCCTGCTCCTGGCGGCCGCAACCTTCTGGTTGGCCTTGGGTGCCTACCTCATCAGCGGGCCGGCTTGGCTCGGACACCCCTGGCTGCCCTGGCGCGCGCTCTCGACGTTGCCGGTCCTCAAGGAGATCCTGCCGGACCAGTTCGTGCCGCTGGTGACGTTGTTCCTGGCCCTTCTGATCGCCATCGGCCTCGATGCCTTCCACGGCATGCATTGGCGCCCCACCTCGTGGACGCGGCACCGAGCCGCGCTGACGGGCGTCGCCACCCTCGTCGTGGCCGTGGTGGCGCTGGCACCCGTCCTCACCACCCTCGGTGCGCCGCTCCGGGTGGTGCGGGTGCATACCCCGCCCTACCTGCACGACGCGGCCTCGCGGCCGCCGGCCGGCAACGTGGTGCTCACGGTTCCCTTTGCCGTCTCGGGCTCGACGCAACCCATGCTGTGGCAGGCCATGGAGGGGATGCGCTTCAGGCTGGCCGGCGCCGCGCTCAAGACGCCTGACGCGCGGGGAAAGCCGATCGGGGCCGGTGCCCCCGGGTCGGCCCGCCGGATACTGACCGACCTGACCGTGGGCGGATCGGAGTTGCCGGCGGGGACGCCCGCCCAGCTGGCGACCGTTCGGCACGCGCTCGAGTCCTGGCAGGTGGATCAGGTGGTCATCACCGGTGCGAGCCGCGACCCGGTCTACGCGTCGGGGTTCTTCACCGCTGCCCTCGGCGTCGCCCCTGTCTTCGGGCGCCGAGCCTGGGTCTGGAAGGTGCAACCGGGGGAGGCGCTGGCTCCGCCCGTCACGGGGATCCAGCTATCTCCTTGCCGGACCTTCGCGGCCTTGCCCAGTGTGCGCCACATGCCGCTGACGATGGCCCGCTGCGTCCTGTTCGCGGGCGGCCGCGCCTGAGCGGTCCCCGCTCCCGGCGTTGTGGGCGGGCTGGTGCCGGGCGTGCGGCGCCGTCGTAGGCTTGGCCCGTGCAGCCCATCCTCCACCTCTCCATCCCGGTACGTGACATGGACGAGGCGCGCGAGTTCTACGTGCACACGTTGGGATGCCAGTCGGCCCGCGCCCGCGTCGACTTCACCGACGTCTGGTTCTTCGGCCTGCAGCTCACACTGCAGCACCGGCCGCACGAGGTGACCGACTGGCGCGCCGGGAGTTCGCGTCACTTCGGGGTCTCGCTCGGCCGTGACGACTTCGATTCGATCATCGCGCGCCTGGCCTCCTTGCGCGTCGAGTGGGTGGTCCCGGTCTCGACTGACGACGAGGGACAACCCACCGAGCAGACCAAGGCCAAGCTCGCCGACCCCAGTGGCAACGTGATCGAACTCAAGACGTACCGCGACGTCGACGCCGCGCTGGAGATCTCGACCTACTCCTACCCGGAGGCCTTCGCGCACGGCAACTGAGTGGCCTACGGTGTCGAGGGTGCGGCGAAGAGAGGCGACGAGAGGAGTGCAGTGGGTGGACAAGACGTGAGTGGGGATCCCCGCACGGCGCGGCAGGACGGGCGCGCCGTCGATCAGCTGCGGCCCGTGCAGTTCGATCGTGACTACACGGTGATGGCACCGGGGTCGGTGCTGGTGACGTTCGGGCAGACCAAGGTGCTGTGCACGGCGTCGGTCGAGGAGAGGGTGCCGCCCTGGATGCGCGGCAGTGGCAAGGGCTGGGTCACCGCCGAGTACTCCATGCTGCCGGGCTCGACGCCCGAGCGGGCCTCCCGGGAGGCGGCCAAGGGCAAGCAATCCGGTCGGACCCAGGAGATCCAGCGGCTGATCGCGCGCTCGTTGCGTGCCGTCTGCGATCTGGTGACGCTGGGCGAGGTGCAGATCACCGTCGACTGCGACGCCCTGCAGTCTGACGGCGGCACGCGCACCGCATCCATCTGCGGGGCGTACGTCGCGCTGCACGACGCCTGCACCCGGTTGGTGCAGGCCGGGACGATCAGCACGCACCCGCTCACGGACTCGGTGGCCGCGGTCTCGGTCGGCATCATCGACGGCGTGCCGATGCTCGACCTGCCCTATGTCGAGGACTCGCGGGCCGAGGTCGACATGAACGTCGTGATGACGGGGGCGGGGCGATTCGTGGAGGTGCAGGGCACGGCCGAAGGCATGGCGTTCACCCGGGGCGAGCTCGATACCCTGCTGGGCTTGGCCGAGGGTGGCATCAAGGAGCTGACCGGCTTGCAGGCGGCCGTGCTGGCCGAAGCGCCACCCCGGCGGTGAGCGCGGGCGGTACGGCGCCCCTCCGGCTGGTGCTGGCGTCGGCGAATCCCGACAAGGTCAAGGAGATCGTCGCCGTGTTGTCGGCCACCCTGCCGGTGGAGTTGTTGCCGCGTCCCGAGACTGTCCCCGATGTCGTGGAGGACGCCGACACGCTCCTCGGCAACGCCCGCTTGAAGGCACGCGCCTTGGTGGCGGCGACGGGGACAGCGGCGGTGGCCGATGACACCGGGCTGGAGGTGGACGCCCTGGGTGGCGCGCCCGGGGTCTATTCGGCCCGCTTTGCCGGTCCCTCGGCGACCTACGCCGACAACGTGACCAAGCTCCTCCGCGAGCTGGCGGCATGCGGCGACGGCGCAGGCGCACGTCGGGCCAGTTTCAAGACGGTGGCGCTGGCGGCGTTTCCCGACGGGTCGGAGGTGTGGGCCGAGGGTGTCCTGCCCGGGACCATCGCGGCCGAAGGGCGGGGGACGAACGGCTTCGGCTACGACCCTGTCTTCGTGCCCGACGGCGGGGACGGGCGTACCTTCGCCGAGATGCGACCGGAGGAGAAGGACGCCGTCTCCCACCGTGGCCGTGCCTTCCGCGCCCTGGCTGCGGCGCTGGCCGAACCGCGGGAGATGCCGTAGCGGGAGAGTGGGCTGTCACATTTCGGCGGCGTGATGTGTCGTACGTCCGGAGACACATCAACCACCAAGGAGAACCCGATGACACCCCGCATGACCAACCCCGCCCTGTTGCTCCCCGACGCGCTCGAGGCCGCGCTGGCCCTGTCGGCCTCCACCGCGAAGGGCGACCTGCCGCACGGCATGATCGAACTGGTGCTGCTGCGAGCAAGCCAGATCAACGGGTGCAGCGTCTGCGTCGACATGCACACCAAGGGCGCGTCACGCGACGGGGAGACGGAGGAGCGACTGCACGCCGTGGCCGCGTGGCGTGACACGGCCTACTTCAGCGAGGCCGAGCGCGCCGCACTGGCGCTGGCGGAGTCCGTGACCCGTCTCAGCGACCGCCCCGACCCCGTGCCCGACGACGTGTGGGACGCGGCCGCCCGGCATTTCGACGAGGTGGCGCTGGCATCGTTGCTCGTCGCGATCGGCCTGATCAACCTCTTCAACCGGATCAACGTGGCGACGCGCCAGGTGGCGGGTTCGGTGCCGCTCCCACCGCAGGGGCGGTGACGGGTTCAGCCGGGGAACAGCGTGGTGGCCAGTTCCCGGTACTGGTGGAGCGGAAAGCCCTGGCCGTTGCCGACAACCTGAAGGCAGACGTGGTCAGCGCCGGCGTCATGGTGCGCTCGCACGGCTGCCGCAATGGCGGCGGCGTCGCCCCAGGGGATCACCGCGTCGATCAGCCGGTCGCTGCCACCGCCGCCGATGTCCTCGTCCCCGAAGCCGAAGGTGCGGAGGTTCTGCGTGTAGTTGGGCAGGCCGAGGTACGTGCTGGCGTAGCCGCGGGCCAGCTCCCTGGCCCGCGCCGGGTCCGTCTCGAGGACGACGGCAAGCTCGGGCGCCAGCAGGGGCCCAGCGCCCAGGATGGCCCGGGCCCGGGCCGTGTGTTCCACCGGGACGAAATACGGATGGGCTCCGGCGGACCGAAGAGCCGCCAGCGCCAGCATGCGGGGCCCGAGGGCGGCCAGGACGCGCCGTTCCGCGGGCACCGGCACGACCAGCGCGTCGAGGGCGTCGAGGTACGCCACCATCTTCGAATAGGGCCGGGCGTAGTCGGCGACGGCGACACCGTGGCTGGTGCCGATCCCGAGGAGGAAGCGCCCCGGGAAGCGGTCCTCCAGCGCGGCGACGGCCCCCCCGATGTCCTCGGGTGCCCCCGCCCAGATGCTGACGATGCCGCTGGCCACCGGCACGCGGGTGGTGGAGGCCAGCAGCTTTTCGAAGTGTGGCGACAGCCCGGGGTCGAAGCGCCCCGAGGACCACAGCGCCCCGTAGCCGAGGGACTCGAGCTCCGGGGCGACGCTGCGCCCGGGATCGTCGGGGTCCCGCCAGGTTCCGCTCCACCACACGCCGATACGACCGAGGTCCACGACAGGCACCGTACCCGGATGCGCCTTCGTTGCCCGCGGGCGGAGTGGGACCCGCCGCGGCTCAGCTCAGGTGGAGCAGGCGGCTCGCCGTGGCGCCGAGAAAGGCTTCCGCCGCCGCGTCGGAGAGAGGCAGATCGCGGGCGGCGGCCACGGCCCGCTCCAACGGGAGGAAGGGGTGATCCGACGCGAAGAGGACCCGGCCCATCCCGCGCTTCGAGTCCATGAAGGAGACCAGCGCCGGGTCCATGTACTTGGCCAGGTAGGCCGAGTTGGACAGGTAGAGGTCGGGCCACTTCAGCATGTACTGCATCAGCAGGCCCTCGAAGGGGTGGCCCATGTGGGCGCCGATCACCGTGAGCCCCTTGAAGTCGATCAGGACGTCCTCGAGGAGCTGGGGGTGCTGGCAGGCCGAGCGCACCCGGGGACCCGGGATGCCGACGTTGACGGACACGGGCAGGCCGAGCTCGGCGCAAGTGGTGTAGATCGGGTAGTAGAGCTTGTCGTTGAGCGGGTACTGCTGGACCAACGGGGTGATCCGCACCAGCACGACGGCGGGGTCCGCGGCGAGGGCACGCAGGCGCGTGACCTGTTGCACGGGACGCTCGGCGCGGTCCACTGTCAGCGCGACGCGCAGGCGGTCCGGGTGGGCGGCCACGTCGTTCAGTAGCGCGCCCGTCTCCTCGGACGCGAGGCCGGCAGCGATGACGCCGACGTCGACGCCGCATTTGTCCATGGTGACGAGCAGGTGCTGCAGCGTGGAGGACGCCGAGAGGTCGCCCCCGAGGAGCTCGGGGATGCCCTCGTTGCCGGCCTGGCCCATGAAGGCCGCGGCCGCCTTGCCGGTGAGCGCGTTGACCCAGAGGTCGACGACTGTCACGCCGGGTCGGCCGCGCCGGGGGTCGGCGCGGCTTCCGCGGCTGCCGCCCTGGCCTGTGCCTTGGCCTTGGCGGCGCGCAGGTAGCGCACCCCGTTCGTCAGCGACTCCTTGATCAGGTGGTCGTTGTCCTTCGAGATGAAGGCGTGCACGCGCTTCTCGAGGAGCGCGCGGAGCAACGGATTGAACGCGTGGTACGTCTCGGAGAAGTGGACCCGGGTGGTCCCGTTGCCGATGTCCTCCAACCGGGTGTGTCCCTCTGCCTCGGAGAACAGCGGGCGCCCGACGGCGTTGTACTTCCACGAGACCTTCGGCGTCACCTCGGTGAGCCACTCCCAGGACTGGCCCTTGCCGCCCGTCAGCAGGTAGCGGGGGACGCGGAAGGTGCAGTGGCGCACGAGGCCTTCGCCGACAGCGTCGCCGGGATGGAGGATGTCGATGGTGACGTCCCCCGACTCGGTGTGGGGGATGCGGGCCCAGAAGAGCTGCCAGAGCTCGTCCACGCTGGCCTCGATGTCGACGTAGAAGTGGTGTTCCTGCACCGGGTCACCCTACCCCTGGACCTGACGCGGGTGTCAGGTCCGGCGCCGGCCCAGTGGTCCAGGGCCAAGGGTCGGGGCAGGCGTTCAGGCGGTGGGAAACGGCGTCCCGTAGCGGTTCAGGTGGGCCTTCTCCACGAGCGGCAGCCGGCGGGGCGGGCCGAGGGGCTTGGGCAGGTAGCCGAGCGGGATCACGGCGACCGGCAACACCTCGGGCGGCAGGCCCAGGTGGGTGGACAACTCGTCTCCGCCGAGGACGGGCAGGGTGGTCAGCGTCGAGCCGACGCCCAGCGCGTGCGCGGCCAGCAACAGGTTCTGCACCGCCGGGAAGATCGAGGCGTCCATGGCCTGCGGGAAGGTCAGCCGGGTATCGCCGCACACCACCACGAGCACGGGGGCACCGGCGATACCGCCGATGGCCCCCTCGTGCACGTCGCGCAAGAACGCGGGGGAGAGGCGCTGCTCCTCGAGCGCCTTGGCGCCGCCCTCCCACAGGCGCGCCGTGAGGGCGCCGATGGCGGCCCGCAGGGCGGCGTCGCGTACGACGACGAATACGAAGGGCTGGCTGTTCTCCGCGCTGGGCGCGTGGGTGGCCGTGGTCAGGATCCGCGCCACCGTGGCGTCATCGACGTCGTCGGGCAGGAAGGTGCGGGCCGCCCGCTGGGTGTGTACCACCTCGAAGAAGTCGGGCATGGCGGCCGATGGTACCGAGACGGCGGGTGGCGCCGCCGCCCGGGCGCGGATTGGGCGCCGCCGAGGTGACCCGCTACCTTTGGCGCTGCACCGGCCCAGGCCGGTGCCCGCCATGACGATTTGGTGGGGCGATCGACGGCGGAGGGGAGAGGAGGCACACGGTGGCAGACGACGCTGCATCACACGAAGACGTGCTCAAGGGAATCATCGGGCAGCCGACCGGCAAGTCCAAGGTGATCGTGGAGCGGGGGCCGGTGCAGCACTTTGCCGACTCCCTGCTCAGCACGAGCCCGATCTACCACGACCCCGAGGCCGCCCGGCAGGCCGGCTTCGACAACATCCCGGCGCCACCGACCTGGCCCTTCGCCATGGAGTTCTCCGGCAAGTTCGCCGAGATCCAGCCGGCGGACGCGCCGACCGGCAATCCGCTCATGACCGCCATGGGGCCGCTGATGGCCAAGGGCGGCCTGATCCTCCACGGCGAGCAGGAGTTCCTCTACCACCGGCCCGTTCAGGTGGGCGACGTGCTGATCGGCGAGGGCTCCATCACCGACGTGTACCAGAAGGAGTCCAAGGGGCGGACGATGACCTTCATCTGCTCGGAGACAAGATGGCGCGAGGAATCGACCGGCGAGCCGGTGGTGACGGCGCGCACGAACCTGATTCACCGGGCCTAGGGAGGTCGAAGACGATGGGTGAGAAGAAACTGTCCTTCGAGGACGTGCAGGTGGGGGACGAGGCACCGGTGATCACGCACACACTGACGCGGACCGACCTGGTGAAGTACGCGGGGGCGTCGGGTGACTTCAACCCGATGCACCACGACGAGGTGGCGGCCCAGAAGGCCGGGCAGCCGAGTGTGTTCGGGCACGGCATGTTCTCCATGGGCCTGTTGGGCACCGCGTTGACGGACTACGTCGGCGTCGGCAACGTGACGCGCTACCAGGTCCGCTTCGCCCGCCAGACCTGGCCCGACGAGGTGCTCTCCTCCAAGATCGTCGTCATCGCCAAGCGCGAGGACGACGGCAGGAACCTGGTGGACCTGACCGTGACGCTGTCCAACGGCGACGGCGAGGACAAGCTGGTCGGTGAGGCCACGGCCGCCCTGCCGTAACCTGCTGCGGCGCGCGCCTGCGCTTTCCCGAGTTCCCGGGGGCCGTCTTCGTCAACAGCGCGACAATTGACACCTCCACCCGCGGCCGGGATCTGGCCCAGGCCACCGGGCAGCCGACGGACCTCGATCCCGAGGCGGCAGCGACGTTGCGGGCCATCGCCCAGGCTTTCCTGTCCGATGCGAGGCGCGGGCTCGACGGCTCGGCACCCTTCGGGGCCCAGGTAGAGCCCCCTGCGCGCGCCGGCGCGGCCGACCGATCGCCGGCCTCCCCGCGGCGCCAGGCCTGCGCGCCCCCACCGGGACGCGGGCGCCTGGCACCGTTCGGCCGGGCCCCGCCGAGGGGCGCCGGTCGGCCCCGTGGCCAGGCGGAACGCGAGGGCGGTGGACCGGCAGGGAACCGTGCGCCCCCTAACCTTGGCACTCATGGCCCACGGCACGGCGGTGACCCGATGAGCGTCGTGGACGAGCGCGTCCGCAATCTGGACGACGCCGTCGCGCTCGGCCAGGCCTTGGTGCGCAATCTCGAACAGGTCATGCTCGGCAGCCGGGCCCCATTGGTGGCGGCCGCCGTCGCCGCCCTCTCGGGTGGACACCTCCTCATTGAGGACGTGCCGGGAGTCGGCAAGACGGTGCTGGCCCGCACGCTGGCCACCTCGCTCGGCGCCGACCTTTCCCGGGTCCAGGGTCACCCCGACCTGCTCCCGTCCGACATCACGGGCGTGTCGGTCTTCATGCCCGACACCGGCAGCTGGGATTTCCGGCCGGGCCCGGTCTTCGCCCATGTCGTGTTGGTGGACGAGCTCAACCGCACACCACCCCGCACGCAGTCGGCCCTGCTCGAGACGATGGAGGAGCACCAGGTCAGCGTCGACGGGCAGTCCTGGCCGCTGCCGCAGCCGCATCTGGTCATCGCCACGCAGAACCCGCACTCCCAGCGCGGCACCTTCCCACTGGTGGAGAGCCAGCTCGATCGCTTCGCCATGGCGACGCCCATCGGCTACCCCGACGCCGCGCACGAGGTGCGGCTGGCGCTGCACGGCGGCGGGACGTACGCCCTGGCCGACCTCCGTCCGGCCTGCACGCCGGAGGAATGGGGGCGCGCCCAACAGGCGACCGAGTCCGTGCCGGTCCACGATGCGGTGGCGACGTATGCCGTGGAGCTCTGCCGGGCCAGCCGCACGGCGCCCGGCGTGCATCTCGGTGCGAGCCCACGCGCCGCCATCTGGCTCATCCGGGCGGCCCAGGCGCATGCCGTGCTCAATGCCCGGCCCTACGTGGTGCCCGACGACGTCAAGGAGGTCGCCGTGGCCTGCCTGTCCCATCGCATCCTCACCGTTGACGCCGACGCCGACGCTGACCGGTCGGCCGCGGTGATACGGGGCCTCCTCGAAACGACCCCAGCACCGAGACCGTGAAGCGCTGGGCGCGACCGGCCCGGCCCCGCGGGCCGATGGTCGCGTCCGTGCTGATCATCGGCCTGTGGTGGCTGATCGCCCACAACGCGGGCTCCGGGTGGGTCCAGCTGCTCGGCGACCTCGTCTTCGGTGCCCTCCTCATCGGGATCGTGGGCCCCTTCGTGATCGTGACCCGCGCCCGGATCGGCCTGCGCAGCGCGCCCGGGGACGCGGTGGCCGGTCTCCCGGCCCTCGTGCGCGTCGAGTCGCGAAGCCGCCTGCGGGTCCGTCCGGTCGAGCCGCCGGGTCCGGACGTCTTCGTCGGTCCGGGCGGACGGCGGGGCCCGGTCGACGAGATCGTCACCCTGGTGCCCACCCACCGCGGGGTGCACGAGTCGATCACGCTCGACATCGCCTCGGCCGCACCGTTCGCGTTGCAATGGTGGACAAAGCGGGTGCACGTTCCCCTCCCGTCGGCGCTCCACGTGTCGCCCCATTGCGGCTGGGCCCAGCCCGTGCCGCGGCGCCCCGACGACGGGACGGGCGATGTGCACGAGCAACCCCGCGCCGAGGAGGGGCTGCCCCGAGGCGCCCGCCCCTATGTGCCCGGCGACGCCCGCCGCCTGGTCCACTGGCGCTCGACGGCCCACGCCGGCCGGCTGATGGTGCGCGAGGTGGAACAGCCCGCGGCCGAGCCGGTGACGATCACGGTGGAACTACCGATGGATCCCGATGCGGCCGAACGTGTGGCGGAGGGCGCCCTGGGCTCTGTCGTCCGGCTGCTCGAGGGAGGCACACCGGTCCTTCTCGGAACGAGAGAACGGTCAGGCCCCGTCCTCGGGCCCGTGGCCGACCGGCGCAGTGCGGGCCGCCGGCTCGCCCGGGCCGTCGCCGGAGGGGTCGCGGACGGGAAGGCGCGTGGGGTCGGCTCGACCCCGGGCCGCCACGCGGGGCCGTGAGCGTCATTGACGTCGTCCGGCGAGCGAACCAGCCGGGCCTGCCCGAGAACTCCATCCGGCTGCGGCTCGCCTGCCTGGCCGCCGTGCTGGTGGCGATCGCCGCCTGCGCCTCACTCGGGGAGATCGCCTGGACCACGGCACTGGGTGCCATGGTGCTCGTCGGGGCCGGCACGGCCTTCTCGCACGCCACCCGCTCGCGGCCCCCGTGGTGGGTGAAGGCCCTGGTGGCCGTCGGCGCCACCGCGGCGTGTGTCTGGTTCTTCCATGCGGTGGGCTCCGTGACGGCGGGCGTGACGTCCGTCATCAACCCGTTGACGGTGCTGCTGGTCAGCGTCCTGGTCGTGCACTCGTTCCACGTGCCGTCCCGGCGCGATCTGCTGTTCACGCTCGCCGCGTCGGCCGGGCTCATGGCGGTGGGCGGCGCGCTGGCGATCGACCTCCGCTTCGGCCTCTACGTCGTCGCGTGGGCCTGCTGCACGCTGTGGGCCCTCACCGAGATGTGGACCTCGGCCAGCGGGGGAGGGCGGATCTCGGTTTCAGGCCTGGTGTTGGTGCTGGCGGCGACGTCGACGGCAGCGGCGGGAGTCTTCCTGGTCCTTCCGGCGCCCGTTGTCTCGTCGCGAGTCGACTTCATCGCCCGGGCCGGCGCGGGCGGCTCCATCGGGGCGCCCGGGGCCCTCGCCGGCGACTCCGGCAACGCGGCGCAGCTGTCCCGGGCCGGCAACCCCGCCAGCCGGATTCGTGTCGGTGGCTATCTCGGGTTCGCGGCCAGCCTGAACACGGCCCTGCGGGGAAGCCTGAGCAACGCACTTGTCTTGCAGGTCAGGGCGCAGCGCCCCTCGTACTGGGTGGGGGAGACCTTCGACACCTGGCAGGGCGAGAGCTGGATGGAGTCGAAGCCCGTACCGCGGCGCCCGTTGCGTCAGACCTCGCCGTTCGTCCTCCCGGTCTCTTTGGGTGACGTGCCGTTCGGGCAGAGCGACCTGCAGACGTTCTACGTCGAGAGCTCGACGGCGGACCTCGTGTTCCACGCGGAGAGCGCGGGCGAGCTGTGGTTCCCATCCGCCAAGGTGTACGTCGCCGGCGACGGCACCATCGTCTCGCCCATCGGCTTGGGAAGCGGGTCCGTGTACACGGTCGATTCGCAGGTGAGCAGCGCCACCCCGGCGCAACTGCGGGCCGACGACAACCCGTTCGCCCTCCCTCCCGACGTGCAGCGGCAGGAAGAGCAACTGCCCCATCCCTATCCGCGCGTCCTCGCCCTGGCTCGGTCGATCACCGCGCACGACACCACGACCGAGGGCAAGGTGCAGTCACTGATTCATTGGATCGGCGCACACACCCACTACTCGGAGAACATCCCACCCCTTCCGGCCGGGGCGGACACCGTGGACGAGTTCCTCTTCGGCAACCGGGTCGGCTTCTGCGAACAGATCTCGACCTCGCTGGCCGTCATGCTGCGCTCCCTGGGCATTCCCGCCCGCGAGGCGGTCGGGTACGTGCCCGGGAGCTACGACCCGATCACCGACCTCTACCAAGTCCATGCCGACGACGCCCATGCCTGGGTCCAGGTCTGGTTCCCGGGCTACGGCTGGCAGAACTTCGACCCGACAGCGGTCGTCCCGCTCAGCCCCCCCAGTCCCGGGGCGACCGCCTTGCACGACGTCGGCTCGCTCCTGCGCCGGATTCCATTGGTGCCAGTCGTCGTCATCGCGGCGGCGGCGGGGTTGGTCGTCGTCACGGTGCGCTGGCGCCGGTCACGGCCGGCGACCTGGGCGGAGCGGGTGGCGCGGAGTGCGGAGCGGGCCGGTCGCCGCGCCGGCCAGCCGCGCCGGCACTCCGAGACCCTGGCGGCCTACGCCGCCCGGCTCGACGGGCTGGCCCGGCCCGCGCCATCGACGTGGAGCCGTCTGGCCTCGTCGGTGGAGGCCAGCGCGTACGGGGGCCACGACCCGCCCCGGTCTGCCCAGCGCGCCATGGTCGACGAGGCCAGGCGCACCCGCGTTCGTCCACGGGTCGGGGGCGGTCGTGACGCGCCGGTTGCCCGTGACGCGCCAGATGTGCCGGTGTCTGTGGGCTCGGGGGCGCGGGACTGAGGCCCAGCCGGCAATGACTACGACGGCTCGAACCGCAGCGGCAACCGCGCCGGGCCCCAGATCCCGAACGTCGACGGCTTCCACTCCACGTCGCCGTTGCGGGCGAGCCCGGGCATGCGCCGGGCCAGCAGCGGCAGCGCCTCCTGCAGCTCGGCCCGGGCCAGCGCGGCACCCATGCAGAAGTGGATGCCCGAACCGAACGTCATCTGGGCCGTGCTGCGCTCGCGCGTGATGTCGAAGACGTCGGGATCGTCGAAGGCCTCCGGGTCCCGGTTGGCTCCGGCCAGCGAGGTGGCCACCAAGGTGCCTTGGGGAAAGAGCACGTCGCGGTACACGACGTCCTCGGCGGCGAAGCGGGCGGTGCCCCGCACCGCGCCCAGGTAGCGCATCGATTCCTCGACGGCCCGCCCGGCGAGCTCCGGCCGCTCGGCCAGCAGCGCCCACTGCTCGGGGTACTCGGTGAAGAGCGCCACCGAGCAGGCGAGCTGGTTGCGGGTGGTGTCGGTTCCCGCCATGAGCACCGCCTGCGCCAGCATCGCCATCTCGTCGGTGGAGAGCCGGTCACCCTCCGCCTCGATGGCGATGAGATCGCTCAGGAGATCGTCGCGGGGGTCGGCCCGGCGCGCCGTGATCATGTCGCTCACGTAGTCGGTGAGCTCCTCGCCCGCCCGCGCAATGACGGGGAGATCCTCCGCAAGGTTGTTGTTGAAGATGCGGAAGATGTCGGTGGCCCAGCCCGAGAACAGCTTCCAGTCTTCGGGTGGGGCCCCGAGCAGCTCGCAGATGATCGGGATGGGGTAGGGCTCGCAGATGTCCGCCACCAGTTCGCACTCGCCCTGGGCCACGACGCGGTCGACCAACTCGCCCACCACTCGTTGCATGGTGGGGCGGAGTCGGTTGGCCGACGACGGCGTGAAGGCCGGCGCCACCAGCCGGCGGAGACGGGCGTGGCCCGGACCCTCCATGGTGAGGATGGATTCGCCCCGGCCGCCACGGGCGCTCGAGCCCTGGAGCTCGGGCGACTGCTCAATCATGGAGAGAGCGGAATGGAAGCGCTGATCACGCAGGATGGCCGTGACGTCCTGCAGCCGGGTCACCGAGTAGCCCAGGTCTGACCGGGCCAGCCAGTGGACCGAGCGGGCGGCCGCAATGGCGTCGACGGCCTCCCGGCGCTCCAGGCCGACCGTGTCGAGGTAGGGCAGGTTCAGGTCCGAGACCAGTTGTGGCATGAGCCCCCGTTGTCCGTGCGCCCGCCTGCTGTCCGGCGGCGACGCATGGAGGCTAGTGGAGCCTCGGCCACCGTCCCGGGGGCGTGACGAAGGGGCGACCGCAAGGGGTGCGCCATCCGGCCGTTTCTCGGCGTGGGGTGCGTGGCCGGGCAGCGTCGCTGACGTTGGCGGCGGTCACGCGCCTCCCCGTCCGGCGCGCCTGGCGCGGGCGGGACCGCTTACGTCGTGGGGTCGGTCTTCAGCCTCGGATGGCTCTTGACCATGAGGGGCAGCAGCAGTGCCTTGGGCGCCAGGTGGCCGAGCCCGGCCCCGATGCGGTTCGCCGTTCCCGGGATCACCACGGCGCGACCGGCGGCGAGCCCCTCGACGGCGGCCCGGGCCACGTCGCCCACCGGGATCCACATGAACCTGGGCAGGGTCTCGCCCGCCTCTTCGTCGGTCATTCCAGCCGTCTCGGCAAAGCCGGTCTCGACCGGTCCCGGGCAGAGCGTGGTGACGCTGACTCCGGTGCCGCGCAGCTCGGCGCCGAGGGCGCGCCCATAGGAGAGCACGAAGGCCTTCGACGCGCCGTAGCCGGCCTGTCCGGGCAAGGGCTGGAAGGCCGCGGTCGACGCGGTGTTCAAGACAGCGCCGCGCCGTCGCTGCACCATGCCGGGCACGAACAACGTGCAGAGGTCGACGACCGCCTCGACGTTGGTGCGCACCATGGCGAGCTCGGCGGCCCGATCGGCTTTTTGCACAGCGCCCATCGTCGTGAAGCCGGCGTTGTTCACGAGGATGTCGGGAGTCAGGCTGCGCGCCGCCAGCTGTGCCGGGAGCTCGCCACGCGAGCCGGCGTCGGTGAGATCGGCGGCGATGACCTCGGCGCGCACGGAGTGGGCCTGCGCCAGCTCGTCGGCCAGTGCCTTCAATCGGTCCTCGCGCCGGGCCACCAGGGTCAGGCCATGGCCGCGTCGGGCCAACTCTCGGGCGATCTCCGCTCCGATGCCCGACGACGCGCCCGTGACGATCGCGGTGGTGTCCGCCTGGGGCGTCGGCAGTGCCATGGCCAGAGCGTAGGTGACTCCCCATCGTCGCACTGGGGTCCCGCTCGCGCGTCAGATCACGTGGATATGAAGTTCGCGTGACGGGCGCGTGCCTCACCTGGGCCTTCGCGAATGCCCAGTTCGCGTGGGGTTCACACGGCGGAGGGCGAGGTGGATACTGGGTGAAAGAAGGCGGCAACCGGAGCACCCGCCGTTGCCCCAAATGGAAAGGAGCTGCCGATGCCATCGACAGGCTCGACCGAGGAGGCCGATCCGCCGGGTTGAACCTGCGTCACCGATGTCGGTTTCGGTGGCGCCCCCGAGCAGTCTGCTTGGCGTGAGGCCCGGCGTATGAATGAGGCCGCGTTCGCGCCGGTGCGTGTGCCGGCCGGCCGACAAGGCGGCCCCCGCACCCACTGCGCCGTAGGCCGGAGCCGCGGACTGCGTAGAGACAGAACGAAGCACTACAAGAAGGATCAAAAACGAGTGAGGACCGGCCCAAGGGCCGGTCCTTCTCGCGGCATCGGGGCTTTGCGGTGGTGCGGCGGCGTTCAGAGCCGTGTCATGGTGGAGGATGCCAGGGAGTCGGCTGCCCATGTTTCCCCTTTCTGCCGTCCTGTTCCCGCACGCCTCCATGCCGCTGCACGTCTTCGAGCCGCGCTATCGGGAGCTGATGCGCGATTGCCTGGCGGGCGATGGCCGCTTCGGCATCGTGCTGATCGAGCGGGGCTCCGAGGTCGGGGGCGACGACGAGCGCAGCCTCCTCGGCACCCGCGGCGTCATCACCCGGGCAGCGGAGCTGCCCGACGGGCGCTGGGTCCTGGAGATCGAGGGAGAAGCGCGGATCGCGGTCGATGAGTGGCTCCCCGACGACCCCTATCCGGTGGCCCTGGTGCGCGACGCCTCCCCCGCGGCGGTCCGGGAGGACGCCGACGCCGCCCCGTTGGTGATCGCCGCCGGCCAACGGGTCCGTCGGGCTCGGGCGCTGCTGGCAGAGCAGGGTGGCGCGCCGGCACTGGCACCCGAGCTCGCACTCGATGGTGGAGGTGATGTCGAACTCGCGTCGTGGCAGCTCTGCGCGATGGCGCCACTGAGCGCCTATGACGCGCAGCGGCTGCTGGCGGCAGACGGTGCCCCGGAGCGCCTGCGCCACCTGGCCGAATTGATGGAGCAGCTGGAGCTCGATCTCCACCGTATGCTGCGGGCGGAATGAGGCGCCGCATGCACCCGCGCCGCCGGCATCATCGCAGGAAGGCCGTCGATGCCTGAGCCGGCGACCGGGGCCCGTCCCCGTCGCCGCAACATCCTGTTCATCACGACCGATCAGCAGCGCTACGACAGCCTGGGCTGCAACGGAGGCGCGGTCGCCCGCACGCCGGTGGTGGACCGGTTGGCCGCCGAGGGCATCAACTACCGGCGCGCCTACAACCAGAACACGGTGTGCATGCCGGCGCGCTCGACCATGCTGACGGGCCAGTACGTCCGGACGCACGGCGTGGTGGCCAACGGCATCCCCCTGCCGGTCGACGCGCCCTCGGTGGCGCAGTATCTGCACGACGCGGCGGGCTACCGCACGGCCCTGCTGGGCAAGGCCCACTTCGAGCCCGGCTTCGACCCCACCAACCAGTTCGAGGAGAACGCGCGGGTGGCCCGCGGTGACACGGGACCATGGCGTGGCTTCGAGCGCGCCGAGCAGGCCATGCACGCCGCCGCCTGGGGCGACCATCCCATTGCGCACTACGGGCGTTGGCTCAAGAAGCATCACCCCGAGCATCTCCACAGCTTCGCCGGGCTGCTCCAGGCCGAGCCGGGGGGCGACACGGCGGCGCCGGAGACGAAGAACAACCCCATCCCGCGTGAGTGGTACCACACCGATTGGGTGGCCGACCTGACCGTCGACTGGTTGTCCTCGCTGGGACCAGACGAGCCGTGGTTCTGCTGGATGTCGTTCCCCGACCCGCATCACCCCTGGGACCCCCCGGCGTCGGAGCTGCCCCGGGTGCCGTGGCAGGACCTCGCCCTTCCTCCCGGGCACCCCGGCTCCGACGAGGCGATCCGCGCCGTCCTGGCGCGCAAGCCGGCGCACTGGCTCGGCTTCTGGGACGGCACGTTCTCCAACATGGAGGGCGGGCCGGCCACGTTCGTGCCCTCGCGTTTGACCCACGACCAGATCCGCGAGATCAACGCCAAGGTGCACGTGATGAACGAGCTGATCGACGAGGCCTGTGGCCGCGTCCTGCAGACGATCACGCAGCGAGGCTGGCTGGCCGACACCGATGTCATCTTCACCACCGACCACGGCGAGATGCAGGGCGACTTCGGCCTCCTCTACAAGGGTCCGTACCACACCGACGCGCTGATGCGGTTGCCCTTCGTGTGGCGGCCGGCCCCGTCCGCCGGCGTCGTCCCGGCGGTGGTGCACGACCCGGTCGGGCAGGTCGACCTGGCGCCGACGTTCTGCGCCATCGCCGGCGTCGACCCCGCACCCTGGATGCAGGGCCGGGCCCTCCCGCTCGCCGATGGCGAGCCCGGACGCGAGCGCGCGCTGTGCGAGTGGGACAGCCAGTTCCCGGGCTACGGCATGCACCTGCGGACCATGTACCGCGACGGGTGGCTGTGCACGGTCTACGAGCCCTCCACCGCAGGCCAGCCCAACGGGTTGGAAGAGGTCTGGGGCGACGCCGTCCTGCAGCCCTGCCCGGTCGTCTACGAGCAGTCGAGCACGGGACCGGGCGGCGTGGCCATCGCCACCGGGGAGCTCTACAACGTGGACGCCGACCCCTTCCAGTTCGACAACCTGTGGGACGACCCCTCACGGCGGGCCCAGCGCGACGAGCTGGTGGCCGACCTCTACTCCAGCCTGCCCACCGAGCGGCGCGTCCTCAAAGTGATGGCGCCCGCCTGACCTTCAGGCGGGCACACCCGGCGTCGTCCGCTCGAGGGCGCTCCACCCGCTCGAGGCCTCGCGGCGAGCGTGCTCGGCCCGGTGGCCGCCCCGGAGCCCGAAGAGGCGCTTGGCCAGCAGCAGGTAGATCACGACGGCGAGGTTGATGATGAGGGCAATGAGCTTGAACGCGCTGACGCCGTTGGTGAGCTCGTAGACCTCGAACGGCACCAGCGCAGTGGTGGCGATGAACGTGAGGTACTCCGCCCATCGCTTGTTGAGCCAGAGCCCGACCATCTCGGCCGCCTCCAGCGCGGCAAAGGCCAGCAGGACGAGCGCGAGGACCCGCAGGTGCGTCGGTGAGTACTTGAAAGCCCGGCCGAAATAGCCCAAAAGACCACGCGCCTGGGAGGCCCCCGGCGTCCCGCCGGCCAGGTCGCTCATGATGTCCTGGTAGTCGTGATGGAGGGCCTGGTCGTGCGCGGCGAAGGTGAACAGCGCGATGGCCAGCCCGGTCAGCACAATGACGTGAATGGCGCGGTCGACGGCAATGAGGCGCAGGACGTAGCGGTCCCGCAAGGCCGCGCCGCGCAAGGGGAGATCAATCTCGTCCCGCTGCTCGACCCGCTCGCGGCCCGGTTGCTCCGGCGTCTCCCGCCGGACCCAGTCGTCGCAGCGCAGGCAGCGGTGCCAGCGCGCCGCGCCGTCCTCGCGTGCCACCAGCGCGTCGTCGGGGGTGATGGTGGCGGCGTCCACGCCGACCAGCACGTGGCCGGACCAGGCGCAGGTCAGGAGCTCGTAGCGGTTCGAGGGTCGGCGGCGGCCCGGCACTCAGTCCAGCCCGGGCAGCGCGGCGTCGAGGAACCGCTGTGGCGCCTCGATCATGGGGTAGTGGCCCACGCCCTGCAGCCGGGCTGCCGTTGCGCCCGGTCGGGCCGCCAGCAGCGTGTCGACCATGGAGGGGACGGCGATCGGGTCGTCCAGGCCCCACACGACGTACAAGGGTGAAGGGTCAGCCTCGATGGCGCCGGTGAAGCGCCGCTCGTTGGCCCGGCGCTCCTCGATGTAACGGATCAGCCGCGGCAACAGCAGATGGCCGCCGTCGTGGACCACCTGGGCCGCCGCCGCCGGGACGGGGTCCTCCGGCCAGCCGCCCGGGACGGGCGGGGTCAGCGGGCTGAACGTCTCGCGCAGGCTCCGCGCGATGGAGGCGGCGTCGATCGGGATACCCGGGGGGAGCACTTCGTCCGGGAGGCCGAGCAAGAGTTGTTGGCCGTCGGTCAGATGCGCCTGGGCGATGTAGATGCTGCCGTTGGTGAGGACGCGCTGCGTCACTTCGACCGCCCACGTTCCCTCGGCGCGTCGCGCCAGGAGCTCGCCGCCGACCGTGTCACCCATGTCGTGGGTGAGCAGGGCCAGGCGCTCGATCCCGAGCGCGGCGACGAACGCCGCGGCCACGTCGGCCTGCAGTGCCATGGAATAGGCCCGGTCGGGCTTGGCGGACAGCCCGTACCCGACCATGTCGAAGAGCAGGACGCGGCGCCCGGCCCGCAGGCCGTCGAGGACGGCGGCGTAGTCGAACGACGACGACGGGAAGCCGTGCAGGATCAGCAGGGGCTCGTGGCGCTCGGCGCCGATGGATGGCGCGTCAATGGTGAAGACGCGTTCGCCGCAGAGCGTGCGGTGTGTGCCGGTGGCCTCCCAACCGCTGCTGGTGGCGATGGTCACGTACCGGCCAACTTGGCCACCACCGGGCCGAGCGTCTCCCAGGCATCCGATTCGATCGACCAGTAGGAGATCCCGTACTCGGCCCGGCGCCATTCGAGCTCCTCGGCCATTTCGTCGAGGGTCCCCGCCAGTGCCAGAGGCACATGCAGGGCGTCGGCCGCGTCAATGCCGAAGGCCGGTGCCATCTGGCCGGCCAGGCCCGCGGCGTCGTCGGTCACCATGACGAACCCGATGAGGGAGTTGAGCTCGAGGTCGGCGAAGCGGTCGCCCGCCTCCTCTTTCACCCAGCTGACCTTCCTGCGGGTCCGTTCGGGCGTGGCGTCCGCGGCCGTCTCGGCGCCACCGGTGCCCTCCCGCAAGTTGACGTTGATGCTGACGATGTCGGCGTGGCGGGCGGCGAAGGACAGCACCCGCTTGCCGCCGCCGCCGATGATGAGCGGCGGACCGGGTTGTTGCACGGGACGGGGCGTCAAGGTGTGGCCCAGCACCTCGTAGTGCTCGCCGTGGAAGTTGAACGGCCCGTCGGTGCGCAGCAGGCCCTGGACCACCTTCACCGCCTCCTCGAAGCGCGCCACGCGCACGGCCGGGTGGTCGTAGGTCAGTCCGGCTTCGTCGTAGTCCTTGCGCATCCAGCCCGCGCCGAGGCTCATTTCGAAGCGGCCGTCGCTCAGCACGTCGAGCGTGGCCGCTTCCTTGGCCAGGACGAAGGGATGGCGGTAGTCGTTGCCGAAGACGAGCGAACCCATGCGGAGCGTCGTGGTGGCGCCGGCGACCGCGGCGAGGGCGGGCACCGGGGCGAGCTGGTCACCGAAGTGGTCGGGCATCAGCAGCGTGCTGTAGCCCAGGTCCTCCGCCTTGCGGGCCTGGTCGGCCCAGGAGCGGGCGGTGCCGTCGGGCGCCTTGCTCAGTTGCGCGGCGAAGCGGAATTTCCTGTCGTGTGCCATGGCGCCATGTTGCCGCACATTCGTTACGTCATCCAATACCCGAGATTGAACACTGCTCCGAAGAAGGCTGCACTCGCGGCTGAAAGCATCAGGACGTACATGACCACGGGCATTCGAACGACCGGCCGGAGCTTGTGCAGGAAGACGGCCACCATGACGTAGAAGGGGGCGAGACACAAGAGGAAGCGCGCCGTGCCGTCAGCGGCCGCGTCCAGCGTGATGACTGAGATGACCACACCGACGAACAAGAGCGTGGCGGGCAGGAAGAGCCGGTGATCCTTGCGACTCAGCACAAGACCGGACACCGCAACAACGCTGACGAGCAGTCCGATACCGGCGTCGAGGGCGTAGACGACCCGCATCTGGCTGGACACATCCACCCCGGCGACCGAGAAATGCCACGAGACCATCCGGGACAGGTCCACGAACACCATATGGAACGGATACGTGACGTGGGCCTGCCAGCCTGCCGTCTCGGCCTGGCGGATCTTGAGGGGATTCCCGGTGGACCACCAGCAGTAAACGAGATAGCCGAGAATGCCTGCCAACCCGATCAGGCCGAAGAGCGCACCTCTGAGCAATCCCCGTACGGAGCGGTCTGCCATGAGGACCGCCAGCACGAGTACCACTGCGCTGGCGATACCTTGCGGGAGCACGCCACTGGCCAGGCCGGCGGTGATGGCGGCAGGCCACCACTTTCCGTCGAGGCAGAAGCGAAGGCTCCAAATCATCAGCGCGACGAGCAATGCCTCGGCGTAGCCGGCCAGAAGAAAGATCGAAACCGGATTCCACATCAACAACGTGCCCGCCACCCAGGCCGATTGACGTGACGTGAAGCGCTTCGTCACGTCCATGACGCCCCAGACGGCGAAGACCGACGCGATCCACGAGACCGCGATCGCACCCGCCGCAAATCCGAAGATCGGAGAAGCCGCCCGGATCAGGAGCGGGTAGACCGGGAGGAAGCCGTACGTTTCCACTGTCGTGTACCCGTGTTGCGCAATGGCGCTGAAGTAGCCCGAGTCCCACCGAAGGAAGGGCGCGGTCCAACCCGGGAGAAAGCTGGGGAAGAAGGGGCCCGGATGGAAAGAGGACGTGGCGGCCTTGCTCAGGATCAACCCGGCGAGGACCCTGACAGCGACGATCATCGTTGCGGCGAGCAAGAGTTGGAGTCGGCGGTCCAACCGGCCCTGACGGGATGGGCTCGCTGACGTCGCGGTGTCGTCGGCTCGGGCAGGCGCCACCGTGCCAGTGGCGACGCTTGTCATTGCAACGTTCTAGATCTCGCATCGGGGGGGCGCAAGGACCGCCGATGGACGCACCACGGACGAGGTCTAAATGAAGCTGAAGTCCGGCACCCCGGAGCTGATGCCCTTGAAGAGGTCGCCTTTGGCGGCGATCAGCTCTTCGGGTGTCCACGCCGCGTCCCGCGTGACCTGGCCGGCTGCCTTGAACGCACTCATCGCATAGATATTGCCGCCGAAGACGACGAGGATCTGCCCGGTGATGTCCGCCGAGGCCGGCGCAGCCAGGAATGCCGCAACGTTGGCAATGTTCTTGGGATCCCAGGCGTCGAAGCCACCTTCGCCTGCGCTCATACCGTCACCGCCGAACAGCGTCTCGGTCATCCGGGTGCGGGCGCGTGGCGCAATGGCGTTGGATGTGACCCCGTAACGGTCGAGCTCGCGTGACTCCACCCACGTGAGGGCAGCGATGCCCGCCTTCGCTGCGGCGTAGTTCGCCTGTCCGGCGTTGCCGAAGAGGCCGGCCTCCGACGAGGTGTTGATGATGCGGCCGGTCACGTCCTCACCCGACTTGGCCCGGTTGCGCCAGTAGACCGCGGCATGATGCGTGGCGGCGAAGTGGCCCTTGAGATGGACCCGGATCACGTCGTCCCAGTCCGACTCGTCCATGTTGAACGACATCTTGTCGCGGAGGATCCCGGCGTTGTTCACCAGGATGTCGAGCGAGCCGAAGGTGTCGACCGCCTGGTCCACGACGTTCTTGCCACCGGCCCACGTGCTGATGTCGTCGCCGTTGACTGCCGCCTCTCCACCCCGCTCCTCAATGAGCGCCACGACTTCCTCGGCAGGGTGCGCGTCCTGTGAGCCCTCGCCGTGCAGCCCGGCGCCAACGTCGTTGACGATGATCCGTGCGCCCTCGCCGGCGAGTACCAGCGCCTCTTCGCGTCCGATGCCTCGTCCTGCGCCGGTGACGACCGCCACCTTGCCGTCGAGCAGTCCCATGGTGATGCCTCCCTGTGTCGGTCAACGCGCCCAGCCGGCCGTCCCAGATCGGGAGGCCCGGCGGCGGGGCCGGTGGGCCGCCGCGACGAGCCAGAAGTGTGGCCGATCGGCTGGTTCAGGGGCAAAAGCGGGACAGCGACTCGGCGGTGACCAGGCCGATCAGCCTGGTGGTCTCGGCCCGCGCCCGGGCCCGGCCGAAGCGGGCGGTCAGGCTGACCATTTCGAGGCCGGGAGGCGGGTCGGCCAGGACCGACGCGTCCGCGCCGCCCGCGATGCAAAGGACCGGCAGCGGCCTGCCACGCCCGCCTCGGGCCCGGGCCAGCTCGAGCACGCCACCCGGGACCTTGCCGTGGAACGACGGGGGGTCGAGGTGCCCCTCCCCGGTGACGGTGAGGTCGGCCTGCTCCAGCCGGTCACCCAGGCCGACCAGCTCGGCGACGAAGTCGAAGCCGGGCTCGATCCGGGCGCCCAGGGCGACCAGCCCGCCCGCCAGCCCGCCCGCCGCGCCGCCGCCGGGAACGGTGGTGACGTCGATACCGGTCTCGCGCCGGTAGCGGGCTGCCACCTGGACGAGGCGCCGGCCGAGCTCCACGACTTGCGAGGGTGTGGCGCCCTTCTGCGGACCGAACACGGTTGCAGCGTCGCCGAAGAGCGTCGTGACGTCGCAGGCCACGACCAGCTCAATGCCTTGCAGCGCGGCGGGGGACCCAACGGCCTCGAACGCGCCGAGGCCGCCGTCGGTCGTGGACGAGCCGCCGCAGCCGACCACGATCCGGCGTGCCCCCGCGTCGCGTGCTGCGACCAGGAGCTGACCCACGCCGGCCGTGGTGGCGCGCACGGGGTCGTCATGGTGCGGCCTCGGGAGCAGGGCACGCCCAGCGGCGCGGGACATCTCGATGACGGCGGTCAGACGCTCCTCATCGCCGCCCCGGCGCAGCAGGCGCCACTCGGCCTCGACCGGTGCACCGAGCGGGCCCGTCACGATGGACGTCCGCGGCGTGCCACCCAGGGCCAGGAGCAGGCCTTCACCGCCGTCGGACATGGGCACCTCGTCGGCGGTCCACCCCGCCGCCCGGGCCGCTCCGGCCACGGCCGCCGCCACCGCACCCGCTGATGCAGTGCCCCGGAATTTGTCCGGGGCGGCGACGAGATGGGGCACGCGGATGAAGCTACCGGGCGTGGTGCCGGGGAGAACGGTGCGGGCGAGAGGATTTGAACCTCCACCCCCTTTCGGGGACCGGGACCTAAACCCGGCGCGTCTGCCAATTCCGCCACGCCCGCAGCGGCCCCGCCAGGCGGGTGAACACGGAGTGTACGGCGGTGTGCCTCCGAGTGCCCCCTCCGCCCACTAGCCTCGTTGCCATGGTCAACGCATCTGAAACCCCGCGCATCACGGCCGCCGGGGCCGAAATGGAGTCCGCCGGGCGGGTCTTCCAGGAACTGCTCAAAGAGCGCATCGTCTTCATCGGCAGCGCGATCGACCAGGTGACGGCCAACCTCGTCTGCGCGCAGCTGATCCTCCTGGAGGCTGAGGACCCCGAAAAGGACATCTCCGTCTATATCAACTCGCCGGGCGGGTCCGTCACCGACGGCCTGGCCATCTACGACACCATGCAGTACGTCCGGCCGGACGTCTCGACCATCTGCGTCGGGCTGGCCGCCAGCATGGGCCAATTCCTGCTCTGCGCCGGCGCCCCGGGGAAGCGCTACGCCCTGCCCCACTCGCGCATCCTGATGCACCAGCCGTCGGGGTCCATGCAGGGGCAGGCGGCGGACATCGCCATTCAGGCCGAGCAGATCATCTACCTCAAGCGAATGATGGCCGAGCGCATCGCCTTCCACACGGGGCAGCCGCTCGAGCGGATCGAGACCGACTCGGATCGCGACCGCTGGTTCACGGCGGACGAGGCCTGCGAGTACGGCTTCATCGACAAGGTGATCGACCGCTCGACGGCCACGGCAGCGGCGGGGAACAAATAGAAGTGGCCGTCGACGTCCCGGCCTCCTTGCCGGACGCGGACCGGAGACTCGAGGAGGACACCGAGCTGCGGGTGGCTGATCGGTCGCCGGTTGCGGCAGAGGCGGCGGGCATGAGCCGGGTCGAGGCTCGGCGCGGCTCGATGACTCGTGTGGTCACGCCGACCATCAGTGTGCGGAAGCGACTCCGCGAGATCTGGCTCTCTCGTGAGCTCCTGATCTACCTGGTCCGTACCGAGATCAAGGTCAAGTACAAGAACTCGGTCCTCGGACTGGTGTGGTCCATGGTCGCCCCGGCCATGACGCTGGCCATCTACTTCGTCGTGTTCTCCATCCTGCTGGACAACAAGATGCCGAACTTCGTGATCTATCTCTTTGCCGGGCTGCTGCTGTGGAACCTCTTCCAGTTGGGAGTCCTGACCGGTACCGGTGTCGTGGTGAACAACGCCGGGATCGTCAAGAAGGTCTCCTTTCCCCGCGAGATCCTGGCGCTCGCCGCGGTCGGCTCGGCCTGCGTCTTCTTCTTCTTTCAGTCGATCGTCATGGTGATCTTCATGGTGATCCTGCGGTCTGCGCCCGACCCGGCCTATTTCCCGCTCGTCATCCTGGCCCTGATTGCCGGAGTCGTCCTGGCCTCGGGCCTTGCCGTGCTGTTGTCCTCCGTCAACGTGTACCTGCGTGACACGCAGCACCTGATTGAGGTTGTCCTCACGGCGTGGTTCTGGGCCTGCCCCATCGTGTACCAGTATCAGACCGTCGAAGCCAAGCTGGGACCTCGCGGTCTGACCTGGATCTACCTGCTCAATCCCATGACGCCGTTGGTCCTGGCCTTCCAACGCTGCCTCTACAACAAGCCGATCGTGACCATCAACGGTGTGCTGACCCCGGTACTGCCCCAGCACGGGTACCTCTGGTACGCCGTCCTCGTCGCGGCCGTGCTTGTTTTCGGGGTGGTGCTCTTTCTCGTCGCCCTCGCCACCTTTGGCCGGCTCGAGGGCAATTTCGCCGAGGAGCTCTGATCGCGTGGGCGATTTCGCGGTCGACGTGCGCGACGTCTCCAAGCGTTTCCGTCTGGCGCACGGTCAGTACAAGACGGTCAAGGAGCGTCTGATCCACGGCGGCAAGCGCAAGTCCACCGAGGACTTCTGGGCCCTCGACAAGGTCTCGCTCACCGTCAAGGAAGGTGAGACGGTCGGCATCCTGGGCCGCAACGGCTCGGGCAAGTCGACCCTGCTCAAGTGCATCTGCGGCGTGCTGCAGCCCACCTTCGGAGAGGTGGCCGTGCGGGGCAAGCTGGCCGGCCTGTTGGAGTTGGGAGCAGGCTTCCAGCAGGACCTGACCGGCCGCGAGAACATCTACCTCAACGGTTCGTTGATGGGCATGGCCAAGCGCGACGTGGACAAGGTCTTCGATGCCATTGTGGACTTCTCCGAGCTGGAGGAATTCATCGACGGCCCGGTCAAGTTCTATTCCTCCGGCATGTACGTGCGGCTTGGCTTCGCCGTCGCCGTGAACATGGACCCTGACGTCCTGGTGGTCGACGAGGTCCTGGCCGTGGGTGACGAGCGCTTCCAGCGCAAGTGCATCGAACGGGTCAAGGAGTTCCAAAAGGAGGGTCGGACCATCCTGCTCGTCACGCACGCGGCCGACACCGTGCGCAGCATCTGCGACCGGGGAGTGGTGCTGAGTCACGGGTGCCTGGTCGGGGAGGGTGAGCCTGGCGAGGCCACCCGAATCTTCCGCGAGGGCCTGATGGCGGAAGGCGCGGGCATGGCGGTCGCCGATCCCAAGCTGGTCGCGGTGCCGGCGACGCCGAAGTCTGTCGGCATGGACTCGGTGCCGGACGCCGAGCGACCGGTCAGATTCCGCTCCGTGCACCGCATCTATTCCGGTGACAACAGCGTGCCCTACATGAGCACGGGTGACGACCTCACAATCCGGGTGGAATTCGAGGCGCTCCATGCCGTCGACGACGTGGTGTTCTCGCTCGAGATCCGCGACGGTTTCAACAACTCGCTGATGCGCACCGATACCTCCATCATCGGCATGTCGATCGACGCCGCCCGCGGTGTCAGCGTGATGCACTTCGGCATTGTCCAGATGCCCCTCCTCGACGGCACGTTCTCGTTCGCCCTCGGCATCCAGAGCCGGGGCGGGATCCTCTACGACTGGCAGGAGGATGCCGGGACGTTCGAAGTGATGAACCCGGGCAAGACCACCGGCATGTTGCGTCTGGACGTCCACGCGGCCCTCATCTCGACCGAGAGCGACATCGACTCGTCTGCCGCGCTGGCCTAGCCGGCCGCGCCAGACTCGCACCATGAGCAGCACCGACGAGACGCTGCCGGCAGATCCCCAGGCCTACGTGGCCCAGGTCATGGCCGAGATCGCGGAGGAGGTGCGGGTGCGCCGCGCCTCCGGAGACCTGCCCCCCAAACTCGAGCGCGAGCTCGACGAGCTCTTCCTGGCCCATTCGCCGGTGGCCGGTCGGGGCGGTGACCTGGGTGACGCGCTGCGGATGGTCGACGCGGCCACGTTCATCGACCCCGTGGTGCCGGTCGAGTCCGAGCGGGCGGCTGGTGCCGTCGTCAAGAAGGGGATGCGGTCGCTGCTCCTGTGGTACGTCGGATGGCTCACCCACCAGATGAGCCAGTCCACGTCCGCGGTGAGTCGTGCCCTGCACATCGTCGACGACCGGCTCCAGGAGCTCGAGCGCCAGGTGGAGGGCCAGCGCGTGCCTGCCGCCGGGGTGGTCGAATTCCCGGCCTTCCACCACGCCGACGCCTGGTGGGTCGAGCCCACTGTGGCAGCAGTGGCCAAGGCGCCCGGGCGCATCCTGCATGTCGCCTGCGGTGACGGATGGCTCGTCCGGCGTGTCATTGCCGCCGGCGGCGACGCCTACGGCGTCGATCCCCGCTCCCGCGTCATCGACACCTCGGCCCTCGGCCCGCTCGACCTGCGGGGTGAGCCCGTGGGGCAGCACCTCCGGGCCGTGGCCGCGGCCGGCCTGGGTGCCATGGTGCTGAGCGGCACGGTCGAGGGGATGGCAGGGGCCGAGCGAAGCCAGCTGCTCACCGCAATCGGGAGCCGCCTCGCCCCCGGCGGGACACTCGTCATCCACTCGGTGACCCGGCAGGCCTGGGAGGCGGCGGACGCCCCGCCCGAGACCGATCTCGCAGCCGGCCGGCCGCTGCGGCCCGAGGCCTGGTGCAGCCTCCTGGAGCAGAGTGGGTACGACGCGGTCGCGCGGTCCGGCCCGGGCGGTGCCGATTTCCTCGTCACGGCGGTCCGGGCCGCCATCACCTCGCCGTACCAGCCCGTCGAGCGGTGAGCGCCGCCGCCGGGGGGCCGGTGGCGGTGCACCAGTTCATCGCCACTCTCAATCCGCACGACGCCACGGGGGCCCACGCTCTCCGGCTGCGCGAGGCCTTGCGGACGGCCGGGTGGCGCTCGGAGATCTTCGCCGAGGCGATCCATGACGACCTGGCAGCAGAGGCGTTCAAGCACTGGATGTATCCCGAGCATGCCGCCCCAGGCGATGTGGCGATCTACCAATTCACGACGTCCTCCGCCGTGGCGGGCTACGTGGCCGAGCGCGGCCTGCCGCTGATTCTGGACTTCCACAACTTCACCGGGCCGGAGTACTTCGCCGGTTGGGAGCCGCAGAGTGTGCGGCGGGCGGCGGCGGCGGCCGACGAGTTGGCGCTGCTCGCCCCACGAGCCCTCCTTGGCCTGGCCAAGAGCACCTTCAGTGAGGAGGAGTTGCGGCGGGCCGGCTGCCGGCACACCGTGATCACCCCGGTGCTGGCCGACTACCGACGTGTCGCCGCGCCCCCTGACCGGCGCGTGGCGGCGGAGCTGGCCCACCTCGGTGCCGACGGTGGTGCCGACATCCTGTTCGTCGGACGGATCGTGCCGTCCAAGGCCCAACACGAGCTCGTCAAGGCGCTGTGGGCCTTCCGCCGGCTCTATGACCGGAAGGCCCGCCTGCATCTGGTGGGTGGCACGTCGAGCTTCGAGTATTCCAAGGCGCTGCAGGGCTTCGTGCACGACCTCGGCCTGTCTGCCGCGGTCCGGCTGCCAGGCGAGGTGTCGGACGCGGCGCTTGCGGCCTACTTCGATGCTGCTGATGTGTATCTCTCGCTGTCGGCGCACGAGGGGTTCGGAGTCCCGCTCGTCGAGGCGATGGTGGCGGGCGTGCCCGTCGTCACCCGCGGCGCCGGCGCCGTGTCCGACACCGTGGCCGACGCCGCCCTGGTGCTGGCCGCGGCCGACCCCTCGTACATCGCCGCAGCCGTGCATCGCGTGTGTACCGACGGGCAGCTCCGCGCCACCCTGACCGCCGCGGGCGTCCGGCGGGCAGCGGAGCTCTCCGGGGACGCCGTCGCCACCCGCATCCTCCGTGCCGTCGCCGCTGTCGTGGGGGGCCCATGAGCGCGAAGGTGGCCTTCGTCACACCTCGTTACGGTCCGCAGATCATGGGTGGGGCCGAGACGGCGGTGCGTCAGCTGGCCGAGCACCTGCGCGCCCTGACCGACTGGGAGGCCGAAGTCCACACGACGTGCGCGCTCGACGCCATCACCTGGGCGGACGAGCTGGAACCGGGGACCACCGAGATCAACGGAGTGACCGTGCACCGGCACCCGTGTGCGCACGGCCGCCTGCCCGACTTCTACGGACTCGACGGGACTGTCCGCCTCGCTCCTCGCCTGGCGACCAGGGAACAGGGAGAACGGTGGGTCGACTACAACGGCCCCGTGTCTCCCCAGCTGGTGGACGCCGTCATTGCGTCGGACGCCGATGTGGTTGCCTTTTCGCCGTACCTCTACCATCCAACGGTCGCGACCATCGGCAAGGTGCGGGTGCCGGCGGTGTTCCACCCGGCGGCACACGACGAGCCGGCGCTGTACCTGCCCGTGTTCCGCGGCACCTTCGGGGACGCCGACGCGTTCTGCTTCTATACGGCGTCGGAGCGCATGCTCGTCGAGCGGATGTACAACGTGGCGGAGCGACCGCAGATGGTGCTCGGTCTCGGCGTGGGTGACTCCCAGGCCGCCGGACGGCCGGGCCGCGAGGTCCTGGGACTCGGGGATCGTCCCTACGTCGTCAGCGTCGGACGCGTGGACGAGCACAAGGGCTCCAAGATGCTCGCGTCGTACTTCGCGACCTACAAGGAGCGGCATCCCGGCCCGCTCGCCCTGGCGCTCGTCGGACCGGTCTCGGTGGAGCTTCCGCCCCACCCGGACATCGTGGTGACGGGCGCGGTGAGCGAGCCCGACAAGTGGGACATCATGCGCGACGCGCTCGTGGCGGTCTCGCCGTCCGCACTCGAGTCGTTCTCACTGGTCGTGATCGAGGCCTGGGTCGAGCAGCTGCCGGTCCTGGTGAACGGCTCGTGCGGACCGACCCGGGAGCACTGCGAGCGCTCGGGCGGGGGGCTGTGGTTCACCTCCTACCCCGAGTTCGAGGCGGTGCTCGACCGGCTCGTGTCCGACGAGGTGCTGCGCGCCGAACTGGGGCGCCGTGGGCGCATCTTCGTCGACCAGCATTTCCGCTGGCCGGTGCTCGTCAGACGTTATGACGAGTTCCTCGCCACAGTGGTGGAGCGGGGCAGGGGCGCTCCCGGCCTGTTCTGAGGCGGGCGCGCCCGGCCTCGGATCAGGAGACGGGGCGACCCACGACGGTGTACATGCGCTGGTCGATGGCATCGGCTCCGATGTCGTGGGCCAGGTGGTGGCGCTGTGAGTGCATGGTCGTCTCGGTCTGTCCGAAGCCGAGCCGAGCCAGCATGGACAGGACGGCGCCGGGATAGATCGACCACCAGTTGGTCACGTGGTGCTCCGCGGACGGGGAGAAGCGCATGATGTTGGTCTCCGGCGGATCAAGATCGTCTTGGAGCGGCTCGGTGACGATCATGGTCTCCGTCGTCCGCTGGGCCGCCTGGGAGAGCGCGCCCCAGGGCTCACGCAGATGAAGGAGGATGGCCCCGACCACGGTGACGTCGAATGTCCCGAGATCCGCAGGCATGTCGTAGATGTTCCCCTGGACGAACTTGGCGGACGACCCCAGGGTGCGGTGCAGGTACCACCACCCATCGTGATTGCGGTCGATGGTCTCCTGCATGACGCGGAGCCGCTCCAGGTACTGGTCCTCGCCCTTGACCGGGAGCGTGTCGATCGGCACGTCGAACCCGGCTTCGAAGGACACGACCTCTGCTCCCATGCGCTCCATGTAGAAAGTGAGGGCGCCCGTGGCGGGGCCGAGCTCCAGCACCCGCTTGCCGGCGAGGTCGACACCGCCGAGGTAGGTGGATTCGTGGCCCCGCAGGTCCCACACGCCGGGCAGGACCCTGCCGTCGGGGAGCTCGAAGGCGTGGTACCAGACGAAGTCAGTGAGGTCGGCGCCCTCGCGCCGCTTGGAGAGCGCCGCCTGGAAACCCTGGTCCAGCTGACCCAGGTAGGCGCGGGGCGGGTAGGAGGGAAGCAGAGGGCCTCGGGCGGGCACGGCTGCTGCGGCCGGGCTCGGCGAGCCGGAGGGCTCGTGCTCGGTGTCACGTCGCCGGAACATGGGCCGTCACTCTAGGCGAGGCGTCGGGGCTCCCTCGGTGGTGCAGTGCGCCCGGGACAGGTGTCAGAAGCCGTCCATGCCGACCATGGGCTTGTTGAGGTGCTGCCCACCCATAGAGCCGCGGAACGGAGCGTCGCCGTAGCTGAAGATGCCACCGTCGGACGCCACGAACCAGTAACCCTGGCCGTCACTGGTGGACTGCATCGCCACCACAGGCTGGTTGAGGTGGATGGAGCCAGTGGAGCCGAAGAAGGGCGCTCCGAAGGAGAAGATGCCGCCGTCCGAGCCCACGAGCCAGTAGCCACCGGTCACCGGGTCGGGCGTGATGCCCACGATCGAACCGTTGAGATGGAGGCCCAGCGAGGGAATGTCGCCGGCCGGGGTGGCGTCCCCGTAGGAGAAGATCCTGCCGGTCGTGCTCACCTCCCAGTAGCCGTCCCCGTCGGGGGCCGCGGCCATGCCGACGATGTCCTGCCCGGGGACGGACGCGGCGGATCCGTAGAACTGGGCATCGCCGTAGGAGAAAATCCCGCCGTCCGACGCCACCAACCAGTAGCCTCTGCCGTCAGGGGTGGCCGCCATGCCCACAACGGGCGCGTTGAGCTTGAGGGAGCCGGTCGAGCCGTAGAACCCGGCGTTTCCGTAGGAGAACACCCCTCCGTCCGACGCGACCAGCCAGTACCCACCCTGCCCGGGCAGGGCCGCCATGCCCACCACGGGTTTGTTGAGGGCGATGCTCCCCGTGCTCCCGCAGAAGTCCTGCCCGAAGGCGAAGATCCCGCCGTCGGAGGCCACGCTCAGGTAGCCGTTCTGCGCCGCGGCGGGGCGGTTGCAGGTCCCCAGGGCGTTGCCGCCCCCGACGAATCCGCTCAGTGATGCATCGTGATGGAACTGGGGCCAGCCGCCGGCCGCGTCGGCCAGGCCCGAGGAGGAGCTCTGCACCTCGAAGTGCTGCACGATGCCCTGCACCTCATTGCCCCCGATACCGAAGTACCCGGCGACCGTGATGCCGATCGACCCGTTGGCGTCGGGCGTGACGAGTGGGGCGTTCTGGAAGCCGTAGGTGGCTCCGGACGGGAGGACGCCGCCACTGTTGGTTCCGTCGTCGACGGCCGCCACCGGCAGGCCGGTGGGGCCGTCGAGGATGTAGAGGCCGTGGTCGGTCGGCACGATCACGTCCTGGGCGCCGCTGCCGTTGAGGTCGGCCGTGGTCACCGAACCGAGAACGGCCCCGCCCACGGTGGTCCGCCAGAGGACTGTGCCCGTCGTGGCGTTCAGCGCGTACACCGAGCCGTTGCCGGTACCTTCGACGACTGCCAGCTGGCCGTTGCCCAGCACGTCGGCCAGAGCGGGACTGCCACCGGTCGAGCCGTCGAGCGTGTCGCTCCACACCTGGTTGCACTTGGTGTCGTAGACCTTGACCGTGTTTTCGTCGCCGGCACCCGGGTAGAAGGTGCCCGTCCCGGTCGCGATCCCATAGGCGCCGCCCAGCAGAATGGGGCCGACGGCGGGAGAGGAGTCGACCTCCTCGTTGGTATTGGCGCTGCAGATCAGCCCGCCGTGGTCGTTGTAGATCCGGACGTGCCCGCCGTTGGTGTAGTGCGTCCCGAGCGCGAAGCCCTGTGACGACGCGCCGCCGACGGCGAAGTCGTCCGAGCCCGTGCCGTAGAAGTCGCCTGCCGCGGCGGTGGAAAAGACACTGTCGGCGGAGAACTGCGGCCAGCCCGTGGCCGGGCTGCCGTTCAAAGCGTTGAGCCCGTACGTCATCTGCCCGAGTGAGCCGCCCTCCACCAGCGATCCTGCGTTGGCGATCGGGAGTGAGGCCTGGACACCGCCGTCCGGAGCGCTGTCGGTGGCCGGATTGGTGACGACCTGGTTCCACGCCCCGGTGCCGTTCGCGTTGTAGGCGTAGTAGCCGCCGTCGACCGGTGACGCCGCATTCCCGGCACCGAAGTAGAGCTCGTTGTTGCCGCTGACCGAGGCCGTCGAGTCGACCGGCGGGCTCCCGGGAAGCTCGGTTCCATTCACGCCCGACGAATTCGGCGTCCCGCCCGAGGGGTTGATCATGCAGCCCTGGCCCGAGCCGACGGTACCGCCCGAGCCGCTGCCCCAGCCCGCCAGGACCGCACCGGTCTGCAGGTTGAGACCGTAGAGGTCGCCTTGGCGGTCACCGACCTCGACGCCGGCCGTGCCTCCGTCGTTGAACTCCACCGGCGAGGCCTCTGCGACACCGCAGGGCGCGTCATTGAGGAAGGTGCCCATCCCGCCGTTCCAGGTTTCGGTGAGCGTCAACGGCGCCGGAGTCCCCGACACGCTTTGCGGGGTCGCCACCACGATGGCGAAGGTCGCGCCCGTCACTGCGATGCTCGTGAGGATGCAACGGTTCGCCAGCCTGTGCGCGTTCTTCACGTTGCCCCGATTCTCTCGCCCAAGCGCTCGAAGGTAGTCCTTCACCACGCGCCGAAATGCCGCAGACGCCAGAATATTGAGCGCATCGCCAGTAGCATCAAGCGCTATGTCCGCCGGTCTTTCTCCAACGGGCGCTGCCGATCACAAGGGTGACCAGGGCGAAGCTGAGATCCCCGCGCCGGAGGACAGGGTCCGGGCGGCCGAGGCGTTGCACCAGGCCTTTACACGATTGTCACCCCAGGGCAGCGACGCCTGGAACTTTCTGGCGGCCTTCACGCACTTGGGCGATCGCTACGGCCCGTACCATCCGGGCGCCTCGGCGCTCTCGGACTCGCTCGCGCCGAGCCGCGGCGACAGCCGACGGGCGGGACCGCTCGACCGGCTGCGCCCGAAGAAGGACCGCGCCGGACGCGGGCCCGACGGCGAGAAGGCGGACTTCGAGGAGGCGATGGGCCACGTCGTCGAGGCATTTCGGTTCCTGTCGGCGCGCGTCGAGACGCTCGAAGCGCGGTTGGCCGCGCAGGACAGACCGGTAGACGGTCCGGCCTGGCTCGTTCCGGCCCGCGAGCTCGGTGTGTTGGCCGGACCCGTTGCGGCGCACGTCTTGGCGCGTACGCCCGGCGGCGTGATCGTCCATGCGGACTGTGGCGAGGGCGACCTGTTGCGCGCTCTGCACGAGCGCGGCGCCGAGGCGCACGGGGTGGAGCCCCGAGGCGCGGTGGCGCTGCGCGCTCTCGAACGAGGGTGCTCGGTGACCATCGCCGAGGCGTCGGAGCACCTGGCGTCCGGGGCCGAGGGCGCGACGGGCGGCGTCGTGCTGAGCGGCGTGGTCGATCGGCTGCCCCTGCACGCCCTCCTTCCCCTGCTCAGCCAGAGCCGGCGCGTCCTGCGGCGCGGGGCGCCGCTCGTCGTGATCTCGGAGCCCGTGGCGGCGATCGACTCGCGCGACGTTGCCGCCCAGGATCTCGTTTCCGGTCGCCCGCTCCATGAGGCGACATGGGAGCTGTTGCTGCAGCGGGCGGGGTTCACCGAGGTGGCCCCGCTGCCCGATGGCACAGGACAGGACCGGCGCATCGCCCTGTCGGCCGTCGCCCCCTCGTGAGCGGCATCCACCACTTCGTCCCCGTCCTGCACCGAGGCGACGCCGTCGGCCGGCACACCCTGCGCTTGCGCGAGGCCACCCGGGCGCGCGGGTTTCGCTCGGAGATCTTCGTCGACACCGTGGACGACGAGACCGCGGCCGAGACGGTGCCCGTCCTCGCCTACCCCGACATGGCACAGCCCGGCGACGTCCTCGTGTACCAGTTCGCCACCGCCTCGGCCATGGCGCCGTGGCTGGCCGGCCGGTCCGAGACCCTGGTGGTGAACTACCACAACGTGACGCCGCCCGAACTCATGGCGCCGTGGGACAATCACCTCGCATTGGGGCAACTGCGGGCCCAGGGCGACCTGCGTCTGTTGGCGCCGCGCACCGCACTGGCGGTGGCCGACTCCGTCTACAACGAGGGACACCTGGTCGCGGCCGGGTTCACCGCGACGGCCGTGATCTCACCCTCGGCCGCCCTCAATGCCACCGCCACCGGCGCCGTGACCGGCAGCACGGCGGAACCTCCCGGAGCAGCCCCGCGCCGTGGTGCGCGCTGGTTGGCCGTCGGACGTGTCTCGCCCAACAAGGCACTCGAGAACACCATCGCGGCACTCGCCGTCACCCACGCCCATGGCGAGCCCGAGACCACGCTGCAGTTGATCGGCAAGCCGGCCACCGATTCCTATGTCGCCGCGCTGCACCGCTATGTCGCCGAGCTCGGCCTGGCCGACGCGGTGCAGTTTGCCGGCCATGCCAGTGACGCCACGGTCGAAGCGGCCTATGCCGACGCTGACGTGCTGGTGGTCACGTCCGAGCACGAGGGGTTCTGCGTCCCCGTCGTCGAGGCGATGGCCGCGGGCGTGCCGGTGGTGGCCTTCGACCAGGGCGCCGTGCCCGAGGTGCTCGGAGGGGCCGGGGTGCTCGTGTCGGACAAGGATCCCTACGCGCTGGCCGCAGCCATTGCCGCCCTGTTGCACGACGGGCCCCGCCGCCAGGACGTCATCGTCGCGGGGCGGCAGCGTCTGGCCGCACTCGACCTCGGTTCGGCTGCCGACCGTTTCGTCGACCTGCTGGTGCCCGTGGCTCCGGTGGCTGCGACCTCGTCGTGAGCGGTATCCACCAGTTCGTCCCCATGCTGCACCGGGCCGACGCGGTCGGGCGCCACACGTTGCGGCTACGTGACGTCATGGTGGAGCGCGGCATCCCATCGCACATCTACGTGGAGATGGACGACCCCGAGACGGCGTCCGAGACCCGTCCGTTTGCGCGCTACGCCGAAGAGGCCGCGGCCGGAGACGTGCTCGTCTACCAATTCGCCACGGCGTCAGGCATCGGCCCCTGGCTACGCGCCCGGGCCGAAACGCTGGTCGTGAACTACCACAACGTGACACCGCCCGAGTACTACGCCCCGTGGGACAACGGCATGGCGCGCCACCAGCTGCTGGCCCAGACGCAGCTGCGGGAGCTGGCACCGCGCGCCGCGCTCGGCTTGGCCGTTTCCTCCTTCAACGAGGTGGAGTTGCGCCGGGCCGGCTTCCGCCGCACCGCCGTCGTGCCGCCGGCCGCCATCGTCCCCACGACCTTCACGGCGCCGGCCAACGCGGAAGCAACCCCGCACGCCACAGGTACCCGCTGGGTCAGCGTCGGCCGTGTGGCACCGAACAAGGCGATCGAGCTGGCCATCATGGCGCTGCTGGTGGCCCGGGCCCATGACGACCCCGCCGCCACCCTGCAAGTGGTGGGCCGGCCGGTCGTGCCGTCGTACACAGCCGCGCTGCAGCGCTACGTCGACGACATGGGCCTGCACCATGCGGTGGTGTTCAGCGGCGCGCTCAGCGACGCCGCGCTCGCGGCCACGGTGGCGGCGTCGGACGTGTTCGTGCTGCCGTCACGCCACGAGGGATTCGGCGTGCCGGTCATTGAGGCGATGACGCTGGGTGTGCCGGTCGTCGCCAACGAGGCCGGCGCTTTGCCCGAGGTGGTGGGTGACGGGGGCGTGCTGGTGGACGCCCGCGATCCTTACGCGCTGGCGGCCGGCGTCGCCCGCGTGCTCGAGGATGGGGCGACGCGCGCCGCCCTCTCAGAGGCAGCGGCACGCCGGATCACGGCGCTCAGCCTGGAAACCGCCGGCGACCGCGCCGGTGACCTCCTGGTGGCGCTGCACCGGGAGGCCTGAGCCCGGCCGCCGCCTTTGTGCTCAACCGGCGCCGACGGCGTGCTGCACCAATGTGACGAAACGGCTCGTGGAGGCCGCGAGATCGAAGCCCGCCGCCCGCTGGCGCCCGGCGGCCGCCAGGACCTCGTGCAGCGTGGTGTCGCGCAGGACGCGCCCGACGGCGGCGGCGAAAGGCACGGCGGACTTGTCGGGCAACACCAGCCCGGCGCCGCCGACCGTCTCGGGTACCGCGGTCACGCCGTAGGCGACGATCGGGACGCCGTGGCCCATGGCCTCGGCCAGGGGCACGCAGAAGCCCTCGTGGTCGGAGGCCATCACGAAGACGTCGGCCGCCCGGAAGTAGGCCTCGAGCTCCGCGCCGCTGACCGATCCCGGGAGATGCACGACGTCGCCGAGGCCAAGGTCGCCGATGAATGCCCGCAGCGCCGGCTCGTAGGTCTCCCCGAGGGGTGAGCCGACGAGATGCAGACGGGCCGCCGGGTCGTCGGTGCGGCGGAGCACGTCGAGCATCTTGACGAGATCGTGCGGTGCCTTGTGCGGCGAGATCTTCCCGACGTAGAGCAGGTCCGCCCCGCCCTCGCGCTCCTTGCGGCGTGCCAGGAACCGAGCCAGTTCCGGATCGGGCTCGTCGCTCTTGGACTGCATGTCGATCAGCAACGGCACGACAGCCGTGCCCTCGTAGCCGAGCGCCCGCAGCTCGGACTCGTTGAAGGCGGAGTCGGCGACGGCAAAACGACTCTGGGGAGCCAGACGCGCCAGTTGTGTGCGGCCGAGTGCGACCTCGTAGGCCACCGCCGGCTCCCAATCGCGCAGGAGGTCGGCCGGAGTGATGTTGTGGTAGTTCACCAACTTGGGCTCGGCCCGCGCCGCCAGGATGTCGTACACGGGGCTGCCGATGGACGCTTGATACAGGAGCCAACGGTCACGGCTGGCTCGACCGAGCTCAATGACGGGCTTGCCCTCGGTCTGCACGTCCTGGGTGTAGCTGCCGTAGAAGATGTCCGAGTCGATGCCGGCGGCGCGCAATCCGTTGCGCAGGTTCAGCGTGTGCACGCCGATGGCGTCACGGCTGGCGAGGGACGGAATGACCTGGTCGACCCGCACGGCCGTGCAGTGTACGTCGGTGCGCCCCCCACCCCGATTGCCGCTCCCATGCACCAAATGGCCCAGGTCGCGCCGGTAGCCTGGTCCGATCGTGTTGGTCGGAACTGCTGTCGCGCGCCCCCGTCCGCCGTGGTGCCGTCCACTCACGGCTTTCGCTGCGCTCTTCCTCTCGCTTGCCTTTGCGGTGCCCACCGCCCTGCTCGGCCTTGCGTCCCCGGCGGCGGCGGCCAACTTGAACGCGCCGGACCGCGCCTCCGTGCCGGCGCTGGCCCCGCATGCCCAATCGAATGCCTTGCCCGGCGACGCCACCAACGTGAAGATCGACATGACCGAGAACGACGGCCTCGATGTCATTGTGGCGGCGTCGGGGGGCTCGGTGTCGGCGCCGGGGGTGCCCGGCGCAGCTGCCGTGCGGTTCCACCAGACCGCGGGGAGCTGGGAAGTCGACACCGGTGCAGGGTGCGCCGGCCCTTGGACCCCGGTGTTGACGAATCAGATCAACCCCACGGCATCATCGGTCGGCGCCGGGCTCCTGACCCTGTGCGTCAGCGGCGGGAGCCCGACCGTGCACGGCACAGTGACCGCTGTCTACAACTCGCTGGGTCAGGCCCGGTCGGTCAACACGTTGCCGCTCGAGCAGTACGTGGCCGACACGGTGCCCGGCGAATCGCCGTCGAGCTGGGCCACCCTCGGTGGCGCCGGCCCGCAGGGCATGGACTGGGGCTTCCAGGAGCTCGAGGCCCAGGCTGTGGCCGTCCGCTCCTATGTCCTGGCCAACCTCGGTGGCTACGGCGGGTATGCCGACACCTGCGACCTCACCTGTCAGACCTACCGCGGCGTCCAGTACGAGACGCCGACGAGCATCGCGGCCGCCAACGACACGGCCGGTCAGGTGATGGTCATGCCCGACGGCCAGATCGCCACGACCGAATACTCGGCCTCGACGGGTGGCTACACCTCGAGCGCAAACGAGGAGTCGCCCTTCACCGCCGTGCCCGACGACGGCGACGGCGTGACCGCCGGTGGCGGCAATCCCAACCACACCTGGTCGACCGCGGTCCCCTACACCGCCATAAATGCTGCGTGGTCGTCCCAGATCGGCACGTTCACCGGTTTCGGTGGGGCGACGTTCGATCCGGGGCGCCCGTACAACGAAACCTCGTTCGGGCGGGTGGCCAGCATCACGCTCGACGGAACCTCCGGGAGTGCCACCATCCCCGGCACGGAGTTCTATGTCGACCTCGGGCTCAAGTCGGACTTGTTCACCGTGACGTCGACAGACGGAACGAATGCCTACATCTCGGGGCAGGGCTGGGGGCACGGCATCGGGATGGGCCAGTGGGGCGCTCTCGGCTACGCCATCGGACAGGACAACGGCGACGGTAACTGGACGTACCAGCAGATCGTGAGCCACTACTACGAGCCGGCCCAGCTGGGCAGCCTGCCGGGCGGCGCGAGCTCGGTCGACGGCTCGAGTGGCGGGGTCGGCGGATACTGGATCAACGCGTCGGACGGCGGGGTCTTCAGCTTCGGCAACGCGCAGTTCTACGGGAGCACCGGAGGCATGCGACTCAACCAGCCCGTGGTCGCGATGGCCTCGACGCACGACGCTGCGGGGTATTGGGAAGTTGCCAGTGATGGCGGCGTGTTCAGCTTCGGCGACGCCCAGTTCCATGGCAGCACCGGGAGCATCCGCTTGAACGAGCCCATGGTGGGCATGGCGACCACCCCGGACGGCGGCGGCTACTGGCTGGTCGCCGCGGACGGCGGGATCTTCGCCTACGGCGACGCGCAGTTCTACGGCAGCACGGGCAGCCTCAAGCTGAACAAGCCCGTCATCGGCATGGTGCCGACGCACGACGGTGGCGGCTACTGGCTCATCGCCTCAGATGGCGGGCTCTTCGCCTTCGGTGACGCGCAATTCCACGGGTCGCTCGGCTCTACGCCGCCGCCCACGCCGATTGTCGGAGTGGCGCCCTCGCCCGACGGTGGCGGCTACTGGATGTTGGAGGCCAGCGGCACGCCGCATGCCTTCGGCGACGCGCCGTCCGTCGGCATCTCGGCCGTCTCGCCGGCGCTCGGGACCCTGAAGAGCCCCATGACCGGTCTGATCCCGGACTTCAGCGGGCAGGGGTTCAACGCCGTCAACGGCAGCGGGCAGGCCTTCGCCTACGGCGACGCGCCCTACTTCGGGGACGTCACCACCGCCGTGCCCGGCTACTCAGGCCACGCCGTCGGCATCGCCGCCACCCCGGGCTGAACCGGTCTCCCGGGCTGCATCCGCAACCTCGGAGAGCCGGGGGAATCCGCGCAGGCGACCGAGGCGACCCAGCCGTCCGGCATCCACACCGTGGTCCGCCGCGTTGAGCAGGCGGAGATCACCGCGGCTGTTGCCGTAGGCCCACAACACCGGCTGCTCGCCCCCGTTGTTCGAGAGCAGGCCCCGCGAGCGGAGATGGCCGACCAGTCGGGCGTACTTCTCCGCCCCCCGGCAATTCTTCCCTTCGTAACCGCCGGTGAGCAGCCCGCCGCCGCCCACGGCCAGCTTGGTCGCCACGACCCCGTCGACACCCAGTTCCTCGCCGGCCGGGCTGACGTAGCACTCGGGTGAGGCCGAGACGATGACCGTGTAGTGCCCCTGCCGGCGGTGCCACTCGAGCCGCCGCCGGGCGTCGGAGCGCAGATGGCGTTGCAGGTGGCGGTGGGCGAAGAGGGCCGAGCGGCGGTCGACCTCGGCCACGGCCAGGCCGCCGAGCAAGCGGGTGAACAGCCTCTCCTTCACCTCGTCGGCCGCCGTGCCGCCGGTAAGTGCGGCGCGCAAGAGGGCGGGGGAGAGGCGTAGCACGGCCCGCAGGACGGGCCAGACACCGCGCAAGCTGACCAGGAAGGGGAACACGCTCCCTCCGTCGGCCAGCGTGCCATCGAAGTCGAAGGCGGCGACGGTGAGGCGTCCCGGCGGCCGTTCCCCGTTGGCGGTGTCGTCAGTCGAGCGCAGCGCCACGACGGCCGGCACCTCCCGCAAAACGCAGTGCTCCTTCGAGCGTCTCCCCGCTGTTGATGACGTCGCGCCCGCGCCGGGCCTCACCGAGCGCAGCCTCCGCCTCGGTCAGCCCCCACTGCTCGAGCGCGCTCATGCGGTCCGAGCGGAGGCAGAACTGGGGCAGCGCGGCCAGCTGGTGGGCCAGCGCCACGGCCGCCGACAGCGCCTCACCAGGGGCGACCACTCGGTTGGCGAGCCCCATGCTGAGGGCTTCCGGGGCCGCCACGGCGCGTCCGGTGAGGATCAGGTCCATGGCGCGCCCGTGTCCGATGATCCGCGGGAGCCGGACGGTGCCGAGGTCACACAGCGGCACGCCGAACCGGCGGCAGAACACGCCGAAGATCGCGTCTTCGGCAGCCACACGGAGGTCGCACCAGAGCGCCAGCTCAATGCCGCCGGCCACGGCGTAGCCCTCGACCGCGGCGATGACGGGTTTGCCCAGAGTCAGGCGGGTCGGCCCCATCGGCCCGGGGCCATTGTCGGGGATGGGCCGGCGGTCCCCCTCGGACACCGCCTTCAGGTCGGCGCCGGCGCAGAACGTCCCGGCGGCCCCGACGAGCACGGCCACCGAGCGATCGTCGTCGCCGTCGAAGGCCACGAAGGCCTCCCGCAGCTGGTCGGCGCACACGCTGTCGACGGCGTTCCGGCGCTCGGGCCGGTTGATGGTGACCACCGTCACGGGACCGTCGTGCTCGACGATGAGGGAGTCGGTCCGGTACGGGCGGTAAGGGCCTGATGAGGGCTCGTCTGCCGCCGGGGTCGGACTCACGTATGCATTCTCGCACGGCGAGCCGGGGTGTCCGCACATCGAGTTCCCGCTCGTTCCCAGGTGAAAGGCCATTTTCAGGGTGCCGGTCCCAGTCAGGGGAAATATGACCAATCATGTCGACAATTGCCGGAACAGCCGGTAAAGTCACTGTCCGCATCTAGGACCTTCACCATTTCAGGAGGAACACAATGGCAGTACGACTCGGGGACACCGCCCCCGACTTCACGGCGGACACGACCGAAGGCACCATCAACTTCCACGAGTGGCTGGGTGACAGCTGGGGGATCCTCTTCTCGCACCCCAAGGACTTCACGCCGGTCTGCACGACCGAGCTCGGCGCGTTCTCCAAGGCCAAGCCCGAGTTCGACAAGCGCAACGCCAAGCTGATCGGCCTCTCGGTCGACTCGGTCGAGTCCCACAAGGGATGGGCGGGGGACATCGAGGAGACGCAGGGATCCGCCCTGGCCTTCCCGCTGATCGGCGACGAGGACCGCAAGGTGGCGGACCTCTACGACATGATCCACCCCAACGCCGACAACACGCTGACGGTGCGCTCGGTCTTCATCATCGGACCGGACAAGAAGGTCAAGCTCACCCTGACCTACCCGGCCTCCACGGGCCGCAACGTCGACGAGATCCTGCGCGTGCTCGACTCGCTCCAGCTCACGGCGGACTACTCGGTGGCCACGCCGGTCAACTGGACCGACGGTGAGGACGTCATCATCGTTCCCGCGCTCAGCGACGACGACGCCAAGGGCCGCTTCCCGAAGGGCTGGAAGGCCCTCAAGCCCTACCTGCGGGTGACGCCCCAGCCCAACCGCTGAGGAAATCCGTTCGCCCGACACCTCGGGCGTGATCATGTGACGTGCCGGCCCCCGGGCCGGCACGTCCGCGTCCGGGCTCGGGTGGCGCGCCGCGGCAGAGACGCTGTCACACCGGCCGGGAAGACTGCCTCGGACCGAGCGGGCCGGCCTGGCCCACGCCAGGCCGGCGAGGGGAGCGCAGAGATGAGTGAACCGGATGTCTTCCAGCTGGCCGACCGGGCCCTGGCCCGCGTAGTGGCCCAGATCACCCCGGCGCAATGGGAGATCGTCCTGCCGACCAGCTTCACCACCCGGGTGCGGCCGGAGCCGCCATCGCTGCGTACCCTCGTGAATTACCACGCCTACGACGATGCCTGGGTGCCCGACATGTTGGCCGGGCTGACCATGGACGAGGCGGGGTCGGACAAGTTCGACGGGGACCTCCTCGGACAGGATCCCGTGGCGAGCTTCGAAGCCATTGTGGACCGGGCCTGCGCGGCTGCTGCGTCGGTGACGGATCTTGACGTCGTGGCGCACCTGTCGTTCGGCGACTACTCCGTGCGGGAGTACTTCTGGCAGATCAATCAGTTCCGGGCCCTGCGCGCCCACGACATTGCCCGGGTCATCGGCGTGGACCCGGAACTGCCGGACGACCTCGTGCAGGGCCTCTGGGACGAGCTGACACCACACGCCGAGGAGTGGCGCACCATCGGGGTGTTCCCGGCCGCGGTGCCGATCCCGGAGGACGCGCCCTTGCTCCATCGCCTCCTCGGGCTCACGGGGCGGCCACCCGACCCGGCGTGAAGGCCGGCTCCTCAGCCCGAGGGAGGCACGAGTTCGTCGCGCAGCTCCCGCTTCAGGACCTTTCCCTGCGGGTTGCGCGGCAAGGGTTCTGAGCGGAACCAGATGTGGGTCGGCACCATGAAGCCGGCCAACCGTGCCTTCACGTGCAGTTGCAGCTCGTCCGCCGTCACCTTGGCCCCGGGGCGGAGCACCACGACGGCCCCCACCTCCTCGCCCAGCGTGGGGTGGGGCACGCCGATGACGGCGCAATCGGCAACAGCAGGGTGCTCGAAGAGGGCGGACTCGACCTGCACCGAGTACACGTTCTCGCCGCCCCGGATGATCATGTCCTTGGCCCGGTCGACGATGTAGATGAAGTTCTCCTCGTCGAGCCGCGCCACGTCGCCGGTATGCAACCAGCCGTCGGTGAACGTCGTGGCCGTCTCCTCGGGCCGGTTCCAGTAGCCGCGCACGACGTTGGGCCCCTTGATCCAGAGCTCACCCCGGACGTCGGGCCCACGGGGGACCGTGTCGTCGGGGTCGTCACCGGGGAAGTCCTCCGGCATGACGGCCACGTCGCAGACGGGGACGGGCGGTCCGACGCTCTCCGGTTTGGCGATGTAGTCACCACCTGAGTTCATGGAGGTGACCGATGACGTCTCGGTCAGGCCGTACCCGTTCGAGGGCTGCCCGATGGGCCAGGCCGCCCGGATCCGGCGCACGAGGTCAGGAGGAGCGGGCGCACCCCCGTAGGACACGCCGCGGATGGAGGAGGTGTCGAACTTCGAGAAGTTGGGCGAGTCGAGGACTTGCATGACCATGGCCGGCACACCGCCGAACGTGCCGATCTTCTCCCGTTCGATCAGCTCGAGCGCGCGCTCGGGGTCGAAGTGATGCATCATCACGAGCTTCCCGCCGGCCGCCAGGTTGGAGACCATGACGGAATGACAGCCCGTGGCGTGGAACAGCGGCACCGAGAGGAGGAAGGCCGGCTGGGATTTCTCGCCGACCGGCGCCAGGCCCGTGCCGAAGCGGGTGGCACCGCGGGTGTTGATGAAGAAGAGGCTCATGAGGTTGGTGCACATGTTGCGATGGGTGCCGACAGCGCCCTTGGGACGACCCGTGGTGCCCGACGTGTAGAAGATGGTGGCGTCGTCCTCCGGATCGATGGTCAGGTCGGGAGGCGAGGCGGCCTCGTCCACGGTGCCCAGCGCCAGAGCGAACGGCCACTCCGGCACCGGCGCAGCGCCACCCGGGGGTTCGTAGACGGCCAGGGGTGCCTTGGGCTCGGTGCGGTGCTCGTCGGCCACGATCAACGCGCCGAGGCTCGACAGGCCGCCGAGGAAGGGCCGGATCCGCTCGACCCGCTCCGTGTCGACGAAGGCCACTTTGGAGCCCGAGTCCTCGAGCCCGTAACGCAGCTCCTCGCCGCTCCACCACGCATTGAGCGGGACGACGATGGCGCCGGCCAGCGTAGCGGCCCAAAAGGCCATGACCCACTCCGGCAGATTCCGCATGACAATGGCGACGCGGTCGCCCTGCTCAATGCCGAACGTGTCGCGTAGCCGGTGTGCCAGCGTGCAGGCAATGCGGTAATGCTCGGCGAAGGTCGTGCGCTCGTCTTCGTAGACGAGGAACACGCTGTCGCCGTGGCCGAGTGACATGTCCATGACGGCGCGGAGCGAGGGTGGCGCGTGCTTCCACACCCGCGTGGGCACCCCACGGATGTCGAGCTCCTCCATTTCGAAGAGCTGCCCGGCGGCGGTGAGCGCTGCGTTGGCGTCCGCGATGGACATCGATGGCGCGTCCTTGCCGGTGGTGCTCACGTGGTCTCCTTTTCAGTCGTGACGGCGCGGTCGAAGATCGCGGCGCGGTAGTAGGCCAGCTCCGCCACGGACTCGCGGATGTCCTGCAGGGCCCGGTGGCCCCCCAGCTTCGTGGGTGCCGCCTTGTAGACCTCGGGGAGCCAGCGCCGGCAGAGCTCCTTGATGGTGGAGACGTCGACGGAGCGGTAGTTGAGGAAGTCCTCGATCTCGGGGAGCTCGACGGCCAGGAAGCGCCGATCCGTCCCGATGGAGTTTCCCGCCAGTGGGACCGTCCGGGCCTCGGGAATGTGCGATTTGAGGAAGGCCAGCGTCTGGGCCCCGGCGTCGGCGAGGGTCAGGGTCGACGCCTCCATGGCAGTGAGGAGGCCCGAGCGGGTATGCATGGTGCGCACGAAATCGTCCATGTTTGCCAGCTGCTCGGGCGAGGTGTGTACCACCAGGTCGGGCCCCTCCTGGACCAGCTCCAGATTGTCGTCGGTGATGAGGCAGGCGATTTCGACGATGGTGTGGTGCGCCGGGTCGAGCCCTGTCATTTCGAGATCGATCCAGGCCAGCATGCGCGGGCATGCTACCGGCCGGTTGCGAGGGGAGCGGTTGGCGCCACCCTTGTAATGTCCGGCGATGCTGCCGGTCCCCCTGCAACAGCTCGATGGCGAGCTGCCGGCTCCCACGTACGCCCGGGAGGGCGACGCCGGGGCCGACCTGCTCGCCCGCACCGACGTGGTGCTGCCCTGCCGGGGAGGACGGGCCGTGGTTCCGACCGGGGTGGCAGTCGCCATCCCGACCGGGTACGCCGGCCTGGTGCTGCCGCGGAGCGGCCTGGCAGCCCGCCACGGCCTCACCTGCCTCAACGCCCCCGGCCTGATCGATTCGGGGTTCCGGGGGGAGATCCACGTCATTCTGGTCAACCACGACCCCGCGCGCGACTACACGGTCACGCGGGGCGATCGGATCGCGCAGTTGGTCCTGATCAGGGTGGAGCAGGCATCCTTCGAGCTGGTGGGGGAGGGTGGGCTGGAGGACTCGCAACGGGGGAGCGGCGGCTTCGGGCATACGGGCACATGACGGGCGAGCGGGAAGAAGCTAAGAAGGGGTCGGTCATGCAGTCACTTGTCGGCATGGATGCCGCATTCCTCGCGCTGGAGACACCGACCACGCCGATGCACGTCGGGGTGGCGCTCGTGCTCGACCCGCCTGAGGGCACCCGCTCGCTTTTCTCGCCGTCCACCCGTTACGCCCAGATTCGCCGGGTCATTCAGCAGCGCTTGCACCTCATCGCGCCGTTGCGCCAGCGTGCTCTGAGGGTGCCCTTCGGGCTGCATCACCCGGTATGGGTCGATGACCCGGATTTCGATCTCGACGATCACCTGAGTAGGGCCAGCCTGCCCTCGCCCGGAGGAGGGCGCGAGCTCGACGCCTTCGTGGCCGGGGTCATGAGCCGCCAGCTCGATCCGGACCGCCCGCTCTGGGAGATGCATGTGGTCGAAGGGCTCGAGGGGGAGCGCACGGCCCTGGTGGCCAAGGTGCACCACGCCATCCTCGACGGGGTGAGCGGCGCGTCGGTGCTGGCCGCGTTCTTGGACCTGACGCCGCGTACCCGCATTGTGGAGTTGCCACCGGAATGGAACCCGGCACCATTGCCTTCCAACACGCAGATGTTGCGCCACGCGGCTTCGTCGTTGGCCCGGCAGCCGGCGTCGACGCTCAGCACCCTGCAGGCCGGGGTGGAGGCGGTGGCCGATCTCGGCATGCATAATCGCGAGCTGGCGGGCCGAGGGGAGCACTCGCCTCCGGGGTTCTTCGCCGCGCCGCGCACCTCCTTCAACGGCGCCGTCTCCAACCGCAAGCGCTTTGTCGGCCTCTCCGTCCCGCTCGAGGACGTGAAGTTGGTGAGCGGGGCGTTCGAGGCGTCGGTGAACGACGTGATCCTCGCCTGCGTGTCAGGCGGCTTGCGTCGCCTGTTGGACGCCCGTGGGGAGCTGGCCGAGGGACCGCTGGTGGCCATGGTGCCGGTCTCGACGCGCGCTGAGGGTGAGACCGAGGAGCTGGGCAACCAATTGTCGGGGATGCTGGTCTCGCTGGCCAGCGACGTCGACGACCCCGTGGCCCGGCTCGACGCCATCTCGGAGTCGACCCGGGTGGCCAAGGAGCAGGAGAAGCTGCACGGGGGGCGTTTCCTCGGCGACCTGGCCCAGATCGCCCTGCCGGCGCTGGCTTCCCGGGTGGCCCGTGCCGTGGCCGGCACCCGCCTCTTCGACAAGATGCGGCCGCCCTTCAATGTCACCGTCTCGAGTGTCCGGGTCCCGGACGTCCCCCTGTTCCTGGCCGGGAGTCGTGTGGCGGCCACCTACCCGGTCGGACCGATGGCGGAGGGCATCGGCCTCAACGTCACCGCCTTCTCGTATCTCGGGCGGGTCTACTTCGGCCTGCTGGCCTGTCGCCGGCTCCTTCCGGAGCTCGACGAGGTGGCCGCGCACGTCGACGATGCGCTCGGTGAGCTGCTGGTGTGCGCCCTCGACGCACGAGGGGCGACCGCCTGATCCCTTCTGGGCTTTCCGGGAACCGTGAGGGGGCGGTGCGGACCGTTGGGTGATCCGGCCCGCACCGCCGTTCCCTCTGTGGTGGTGCCGGGACTGCGCTGTCGAGGCCTAGGAGCCTGACGTCGAGCCGCTGCTCGCGCCGGATGAGGGTGGTCCCCCGGATCCGGATGGAGGTGCGCCCCTACCGGAGTTTGATCCGCTGCCCATGTTCGGGCAGTTCTTGGTCGAGCCGGAGCTGGAGCCGGAGCCGGAGTTCGAACTGGAGCCCGATCCGGAACCCGTCGACGAACTCGAAGACCCCGTTCCGGTGGTGCCCGAGCCGGTGCTGCCCGTGTTCGAGCTCGACGACGGTGTGGTCGCAGAGGAGCTCGAGCTGGAGCCCGAGTTGCCTGTCGTGGTCGACGTGGTCGCTGCATTGGCGACCAGTGCGCCGCCTGCGACCAGGCCGGATGTCAACGCGCCGACGGCCAGAACATTGCGAAGTCGGATCTGCATGGCTGTTGTGCCCTTTCGTCCGTGTGGAGCGCCGGCCCGTTCGAACCGGTACTGCACACGGTGCGCCCCGGATCTGAGTGCAACCGCAGAATGACGTGGGCGGGTCCGCGGAGTCACGCGACGAACGCATGACGATTCACAGCGAGCTTCCAAGAAGAACGACAGGCCGCGTGGCGGCGGCGTTCAGGGGGAGTACCGCGGGCTCACAGACAGCGGAGGAATGGCGTCGCCAGCGTGCTCAGGCCTTGGCTGCCCGCCAGCAGTAGGAGCGCATGGGGACGTCGATGGTGTCGAGCCCGTCGAAGGCTTCGTGCGTGTCCAGAAAGCGGGTCATGGCCTCAAGATGGGCGCGGCGGGCGCTCTCCTCCATTGTGATGACCGCGCTGTACGTCGCGGACAGCGCCACGAGATCCGCCTTGGTCATCGGCCGGGTCCATTGGAACAGCTTGGTCTCCGGCGGGAGAAAGGGACTGGCACCACCTACGTCCACGCTGACGAGATGCCGGCGCTTCGGGCGACTGTCGGCGTCCGTCTTCTCTTCCGGGCTGAAGATGATCCCGCCCGCCCAGAGCGATCGCATCCAATCAACGGAGCGGTCAGGCCCGGTCCATACGAGGGAAAGCCGGCCGCCGCGTCGCAGCACCCTCGCCACTTCGGGGACGGCCCGCGACTCGTCAACCCAATGCCAGGCCGACTGGGCGATGACGACGTCAACGGAAGCTGAGTCGGCGGGGATCTCCTCCGCTCGGCCGGCGAGCATATTGACCCGAGCGTCAGCGCCCGCGAGGACGGCGCGCATCCGCTCGTCGGGTTCGATGGCGGTCAGGTGGTCGACCCGCTCGGCCAGCAGTCGCGTGAGGATGCCGGTACCAGCCCCGAGTTCGAGGACGTCGACTGCCTCCTCGGGAAGGAGCCAGTCGAGCGCCTCACTCGAAGGGCCTGAACGGAGGCGGTTGTACTCGTCCGCGACCTCACCGAACGAGTGGCTCAGGATGGCGGTGTTCTCGTCCTGGAGCACGCTCTCCAATTTAGCGAGGCGAGGGGTTGGCCAACTTTCGGCTCGTGGGGGCGGCCTCGACGTTTCCAACGCCCCGTTGAGGGACCGTTACCCTCTCCACTCGAGAGGTGGTCAGCGCGATACTGTGGTGCCCCACGCGGAAGTGGCGCAGCGGTAGCGCATCACCTTGCCAAGGTGAGGGTCGCGGGTTCGAATCCCGTCTTCCGCTCTCGAAATCCCATCCTCTAGCTGGGCTGATGTGAACTCGCTCGTTGGTTCAGTTCACTGATTGTGCCCATCACTGCCCATCACTTGCCCATCACGAGGCAAGGCTGGAGCCATGAATGCGGTCAAAGGTTCGATTCGTCAGCGCCCGTCATTGTGATGTCTCAAGACATCGAGCACCGACGTCTGAGACAGCGTAGACGTGGGCCGATGGCTGGCTCAAGGGATGCGCTGATAGTCCTTGGTCGGATCGAGGACCAGTCGCCGCAGTGGCGAG
>Ga0182024_10001560_pt1 | contig 58774 bp, 51 predicted proteins | sample P32metaG_FD_120480 | JGI IMG/M metagenome (GOLD analysis project Ga0182024, IMG submission 120480) | Permafrost microbial communities from Stordalen Mire, Sweden - P3-2 metaG (Illumina Assembly) | ecosystem: Environmental > Terrestrial > Soil > Wetlands > Permafrost | place: Sweden: Stordalen...
AAGAGATCCGGGATCCAGTATTCGCGGGCCAGCGAGGTCGTGGCGCGCGCACCGGCCTCCTGGGCGCGCAACCCGCTCAACTCCGGCCGCCCGTCGAGCGCGTGCTGCTCGATCGCCGTCAGATCGGGTAGCGGAGGCGGGACCGCCAGCGTGTCGGCGGGCGCGACCGGTGCGGGAAGCGGCCGGCCGAGCAGGCGATTCAGCGAGGACCGGGCGTTCGCGATGTCCCGGACATTGCCGAGGAGATCGTTGTCGGCCTGTCCCAGGTCCACTTGGGCACGCACGACGTCGAGCTTGGCCGCCGTCCCAGCGGCGTACCGGGCTTCCGTCTTGCGCAGGAAGTCGGCCGCGAGGGCGCGGCTCTCGGTCAGATCCGAGCGGTGGCGAAGCGACACGCGCAGCGTGTCGTAGGTCTGGGCCGTCTGCGACGTGATCTGCTGGCGCACCGCAGTCAGGGTGTACTCCGCGGCTCGCACGCCCGCTGTCCCGATGTTGTACTGGAGGCGAAACTTGTCGGGAAACGGGATGTTGAGGGACGCCCCGACCGGTTTCTCCGCGGGGGTGCCAGCCTGGGTCGCGATGGATGCGGTCGTCGATGGGTCTGGGATCGAGACGTTCTGGACCCGCTGCGCGCGCGCTTCCGATGTCTGCTCGCGGGCGACCGTGATCTGCGGATTGTGGGCCATCGCCATGGCGACGGCCTGATCGCGGGTTATCCGAAGGGTATCGGTAAACGTGGTATCGCGGTCACGCGCTCCACCGGCGAACGCGCCGGGTGCAGCGCGGCCACCACTCAGTTGGAGCCTCAGCGGCGACGTGTCCGCGAGCGTCGGGCCAAAAGTGGCCCGCATGCCCATCGCCGATGTATCGCGAGGCCCGGCACTGTCTGGCCGGCCCGCGGGCGGTGTGACTTGCTGTGCGGGCATGACGCCGGCGATGGCCGCCAGCGCAAATGCCGCGAGGATGAAGCGCATGTTTCCCCTGGAATGGATGGAGCAGAACGGCCCGCGTTCGCGGGGGTCAGCTCACCAGGGGCGGCGCTCGAGATCCGTTAGAAGGGCAGTCCCGTGACCGGGGCGGGTTGGCCGCGAGACTCGCGGCCGCGCAGTGGCGGGTGGACGCTTCCGGCCACGCCACTGCCGGGGGAGCCGCCTGTGCGTGCATCGTCTGGGCGGTGCACGCGACGCAGGTGGCCTCGTTATGCGCATGATGCAGCTGGGTGCCGGACCGTTCGACGTGGGCAGAGGCATCGCGTCCCTGCCACGCCTCGGCGCCAGTCGCCAGGATGAGCGTGATCTGGGCGATGGCGGCGACCACACCGCACACGCGGCGGAGCAGCATTCCGCGCGGTCCCCGCCACGACCACCGCCGCCGGCCGCAAGCAGGCCGCCTTGGCGCGTCGGAACACGCCGAAGGCACTAGGCGAACGGTCTTGGGTGGCGGCACGGGGCTCATTACACGGTGGACGCTACACCGGTTCCGCCTGCAACGCCACTACCCCTGGGTCCGCCCGGCATCCGAGCCGCCACCGGCCCCGACCCACCCGACCTCATCCACCCCCGGCGTACGCTCGCAATCGGGCCAGCATCCGCGCATCGGTCACGATGGCGTTGTCCCCTTTGGGCGTTTCGATCACCTTGGCGACGGCCTGTAGCCGCGGGTCGGTCATGATCCGCCGGAAGACGGCCTCACCCAGGTGTCCCTCACCAATGAGGTCGTGCCGGTCGCGGTGGGTGCCGAGGCCGAACTTCGAGTCGTTGAGGTGCATCATGTGCAGGCGATCGAAGCCCACCACGTCGCCGAACCGCGTCCAGACGCCATCGTAATCGCCCACGAGATCGTAGCCCGCGGCGAACACGTGGCAGGTGTCGACACACGTGCCCATGCGCTGGCGAAGCGGCTCGGGAACGCCCTCGATCAGTGCGGCTATCTCCTCGAACGTCGCCCCGAGGCCGGTCCCGGCCCCGGCCGTGGTCTCCATCAGAACTTTGACGCGGCCGGGTGCTTCTTCGAGGGCGGCGACGATCGCATCGATGTTCCGGGCGAGTCCGCTCGCGCGCTCATCCATGTAGTTGCCGGGATGCGACACGATGTAATCGATGCTGAGTGCGTCGCTGCGTCGAAGCTCCGCGATGAACGACGCGCACGACCGTGCGCGCAGCACGGGGTTCGGGGAGCCGAGGTTGATCAGGTAACTGTCGTGCGCGGCGGTCCGCCGGACCTCGGTGGCGGCCACGCCGGCGCGGAACGCCAGGCATTCGTCATCCGCGCACATCCGCTCCGCCCAGCGACTCGCCTGCTTGGTGAAGAGCTGCATCGCGGTGGCGCCGATGGCCTCGGCGCGCGCGGCCGCTTCGCTCACCCCGCCCGCCGCGGAGACGTGCGCGCCAAGCGGCGCCCGATCGCTCGCGGGTGACGGCATGCGGGGCGCCGGGATAACGCCTGGCCGGGCCTCGCGATCTGCCGGTGCTGCCTCCGCGACGCCGGTCACCGGGCGCCGCCGCCGCGCAACCAGTCCAGGGGATCGACCGCGTGCCCCTGATCGCGCCGGATCTCGAAATGGAGGTGGGCCGGCAAATCCGGATCTGTGCGGCCCACCGCGCCGATCTCCTCGCCGCGCTCGACGTGCACCCCTTCCTTGACGTCCATCCGGCTCAGCGATCCGTACACGGAGTAGTCGCCGCCGCCGTGCTGAACGATCACCGTCTGGCCGTACGTACCGATCGCCCGGGCCACGACGACGACTCCGGCCGCCACCGCGCGGACCGCGGTCCCCATCGGCGCGCCGATCCCGATGCCGTTCCATCGGGTCGTGGTGTTGTTGGGGTTGATCACTCGTCCAAACCGATAGAGGATCGTACCGTCCACGGGCCAATCAAGCTGCCCCAGATCGCGCGTGGTGAGGGTGCTGGCCGACGGTGCAGGCGCATTGGCGCGCGACTCCGCACGCCGCCGCGCTTCTTCGAGCGTGCTGATGACGGATTCGAGGTGGGATTCTGCCGATGCGATCTGCTTGAGCCGCGCTTGTGTCGTCGCCTGCGTGTGCTTGGCCTGGACCAGACTGTGCGACCGCTCGCCGGCCAGCGCCTCCAGCCGTTTCTGCTCGTTGGCTTTTTCCTGCCGGTTGAACGAGACTGCCTGCTCGAGCGAGACGAGGACCATGCGCTGGCGCCCGATCTGGTTCTGGAGCTGATCCACGCGCGCCACGAGCGCGCGGTCCCGCAGGGCGAGGAGATGCAGATATTTGTACCGGGCGATCAGCGCGCCGAAGGAATCCGCGGTCAACAGGGCCTGCGTGGAGTAGAGCGGGCCCCGTTTATAGATGTCAACCAGCCGGTGGCGCAGCATCGCCTGCTTGATGGCCAGCTCGTCCTGGGCCCGGACAAGCCCGGCAGTCGCGGAATCGACCTCGGTGCCGATCGCGGCCAACTGTCCGTCGAGTGTGCGAAGCGCCCGGGCCGTGACGTCGACCTGCCGGTCCAGGTTGTCGACTTCGTCTGAGAGATCGTGGACCGTACCCCGCAGATCCGCCAGTCGCTGCTCCAGGGCCGCTCGCTCCGCGCGGATCTGATCGAGCGCGTCGCGGTCGGCCCGGAGTTTCGCCTCCGGCGATGGCGCCGCGGCGGGCGGAGGCGTCGCCGGCTGCTGCGCGAGCATCCTGCCCGGAGACCACAGCAGCCCCGCGCACAGCACCGCCACCATCCCGCCGCGCGGCATGCGGCGGCGCGAGGACCTCATACGCGCCGCAACTGGCGGCCGACGGATATCGCGCTCCCCGCGAGCCCGATGAGGGTGCCCCCCAACACGCCGAGCGCGGCGATGCCTGGAGTGAAAAAGACGGTGCGGAACCCGAGTGCGTGATCGATCAGCGCGCGGGCCAGCCCTGTGAGCGCAAGAGCCAGGAATCCGCCCAGGACCCCTTTGATGGATCCATCGATCAGAAACGGGAGACGCACGAACATGTCGGTGGCGCCGACCAGCCGCATGATGCCGATCTCGCGTTCGCGCGCGAGGACCGACATCCGGATCGTGGTCCCGATGATGATGACCGCGACCACTGCGAACGCGAGTCCTAGCACGATGCCCACAATCGTCGCGATCGTCCGGATCTGATACAGTTTTACGACCCAGTCCTCGCCATAGCGCACGTCGTCGACGAACGAATACGCACCGACGCGTGCGGCGACTGCCTTGACCGAGCGCGGGTCTCGGAAGTCCGGCTTCAGCCGGATCTCGATCGACCCGGGGAGGACGCCGGCTTCGAACACATCGGCGAACTCGCCAAGTTCCCGCCGGGCCGTGGCCAGCGCGGAGTCCGGTGAGACGTAGCCGGCCTGGGCGACTTCCGGAAACTCCTCGATATCGCCGACGGCTGTGACAATGGCCTCGATGGGTGTGGCGTCGGCGATGAAGGCGCGGATCTCGACGCGCGACTCGACCTGGCGCAGCGCATCGCGGATGTTGACCGCGACCAGCCCGAACAGCCCAAACGCGAATAGCGAAAAGGCGATGGTGATGACCCCGAGCGCGCTGAGGAGCGGCGCACGCCGGACGGCCAGGAGGACTTCGCGCAGGGCGAGCTTCACCGCCGGGCTAGTCCGCCGTTACGGGCGCGCCGCACCGGCGCCCGCACCGCCAGACGCGAGCGCCCCAGTACCACGCACCGCATCGCGGTCCTCGGCCGCGCGAGCCGCGGCCCGCTCGGCGGCGCCCGGATCCGCGGTGTCGGCCACGACGCGCCCGTGCAGCATCTCGATCGTGCGGTAGTCCGACCGGCGCATCAGCTCCACGTTGTGCGTGGCCATGACCACCGCCGTACCGGCGGAGTTGATCTCCCGCAACAATTGAAAAATTCCGCGCGTCGCCCGGTCATCCAGGTTGCCGGTCGGCTCATCGGCGATCAGCACGAACGGATCGTTGACCAGCGCCCGCGCGATCGCCACGCGTTGCTGCTCGCCGCCCGACAACTCCTTGGGATGCGCGAGTCCCTTGGATGCGAGGCCGACCTGTGTGAGCAGCCGGCTGACCTTGGCGGGCACCGATGGCTCCGCGGCCCCCGTGACTTCGAGCGCGAATGCCACGTTCGCGTGTGCGGTACGATCGTCGAGGAGCCGGAAGTCCTGAAAGACCACGCCCAGTTTCCGGCGGAGCTTTGCGATGTCCCCCCGATGGAGGGTCGCGGAGTTCACACCGCTGACACGTACCTCGCCAAGCGTTGGGCGCTCTTCCATGAAGATCAGTTTGAGCATCGTGCTCTTGCCCGACCCGCTCGGTCCGGTCAGAAACACGAACTCCCCTTTGGCGACGTGCAGCGAGACATCGTCGAGCGCGCGCCCGGTGCGGGGGTATTCTTTCGTGACGTGCGTCAGCCGGATCATCGCACAGCCTGTTCGAGGTCCGCGACCAGATCGTCCACGTCTTCGATCCCCACGCTGAGGCGGAGAAAGCCGTCTGGGATCCCGATGCCCGCCCGCTCGTCGGGCGAGAGGTGGCTATGCGACGTGTACCGAGGCTCGCTCACCAGCGAGTCCACACCGCCGAGGCTGGGCGCGTGTTGCCACACTTTGAGCCGGCGCAGCATACGGTCGGCGGACTTGCCGCCTCCAGCGAGCTCGATCGCGAGCATGCCGCCGAATCCATCGAGTTGCCCGGCCGCGATCTTGTGGTCCGGATGGGACTCCAGCCCGGGATAGTGCACGCGACGGATTTCTTTCCGCCCGTCGGCCCAGGTGGCGATGTGCATCGCATTTTCATTGTGGCGGCGGACGCGGACATCGATGGTCTTCAGGCCGCGCTCCAGGAGCCAGCAGGCGAACGGGTCCGGCGCCTGGCCCCACGTCATCATTTTCTGCCGGACCTCCTCCACGTACGACGCGGTGCCGAGCACCGCGCCGCCCAGCGCGTCGTGGTGGCCATTGAGAAACTTCGTCGTGGAGTGGATCACGACGTCGGCGCCGTGCTCGAGCGGCCGGAAGTTGACGGGGCTCGCAAATGTCGAGTCGACGACCAGCGCCAATCCCGACTCCTGGGTGAGCAGCGACACCGGCCGCAGATCGAGTACCCGGCAGGTCGGGTTGACGGGCGACTCGAGGAAGATTGCGCGAGTCTCGCGCCGCAGCCGCCTGCGCCAGCCGCGCGTCTCCGTTGGATCGACGAGCGTGACGTCGATACCCACCGCCGCGAATTCCTCCGTGAGCAAGCGGTGAGTCCCGCCGTAGATCCAGGCGCTCGCCAGCAAGTGATCGCCCGGGCGCAGCAAGGCGAGGAGGGCGCAGGCCGTCGCGCCCATCCCGCTTCCGAGCACGAGGCCAGCTTCCGCCCCCTCGAGGAGTGCCAGCCGCCGCTGCACCACCTCGGCGTTGATCCCGGTGCCGTACCGTGGGTAGCGCAGTCCTTCCGCGGTACCGAATTCCTGAACGAAGTTGACTGACTGGTAGATCGGGGTGACGATGGGAACATCGCCCGCCTTCGTGGAGGCGACCGCCGTTTCGGCGCCTCCGTGGAGGGCGATTGTCGAGAGGCCCGCGGGCCGGCTCGTACGTGGCATGGGCAGAGAGCGGTGAGCTCGGGATGGGAGCGATCAGGCAAAAAAACGGCGTGGCAGATCGGTGTCGATCTTGCGAACCCGCACTATTTCCGACGGCGCCACGCCTGCGACGTCACGGACGACGACGCTGCCGGGCGCCACCGTGTCATCTACCCGCAGCACGGCGGTCTCCTGCCGCCGCGGTCCCTCGATGCGGACGAACTCTCCGTCCTGCATCACCCGGATGGCGGCATCGTGCGCGCACAGGCGGACTTCCGGGCCCCGGTCCGGGTCCCCGCGCTTCGTTGCCACGAACCCTAACACCTTGAGAGGCGGGCTGTACGTCTCAGCCATGACGCCGCGGCTCCGGCGCACACTCGCCGTCTCGGCCGCCGTGCATTATCCGGCGTGGCCGAGCGCGAGATACTGTTCGTCGAGTCGCATGACCAGCCGGCGCTCCGAGAGACCGTTGAGCAGCCGCTCGGTAGCCGGTGCATCGGCGCCGAGCGACGCCGCAACGGTCGCAACGTCCGCCGCGCCGAGCTGGTACACCGTGTCCCACGCGCGCTGCTCATCATCGGCGACGTTTCCGACGATCTGGGAATGCCCGTCGTGGCGCTCCGATACCAGCGCGAGGCCGTACCGGACCAGCACGGCTTCGATCGCATCGAGGTGCCATTCCCGCATGCCGCGAAAGACGAAGTAGGCATCCGAGGGCGGCGCCTCGCTCGCGAACCGCAGCAGGAGCTTGGCAACTACTTCATCCGCGCACGAGTAGTCGAGCAGCCCGACGTGTGAAAAATCGATCACCGTGAGCGTGCGGCCTTGCGTGTCGGACAGCAGGTGCTCGATCTCCGTGCGCACCGCGGCGCCCGTGGGGCGGGTGACGAGATTCGAGTAGAGATCGCACACGGAGCGCCGCAGGACCGAGCTGAGGTCGATGTGCCGGATCACGTGACGCCCCGGCGGGATGTGGTAGCCGCGCGCGCCCGATCCGCCGCGCGCTCGCCGGTGCGCTGCTCGTCGCGTTCCGGCACGCGCTCCGGGATCGTGATCTGCACCTGGGCGCCGGGGAACGGAGACAGATTTTCGAGCAATGGTACGTCGTCGTCCCACGGCGGTACGATCGCGATTCGCGCTGTTCCGCTGCGCACGGACAGCTTGCCGGCCCATTTCCCCAGGAAATTGCGCGCGCCAGCCAATCCCTGGCCGCGACCGCGATCCCGGAAGCGGCTGACACCCCGGATCACGGCTTCCTCGAGCGCCATCCCATCGTCCCACCGGTCGGTCAGCGCGCGGCCCGGCGTGCTTTCCAGGGAGCGACGGAACCCGATGCCCGCATCGGATACCGCGATCTGCACCACCCGCCGGCCGCCGAGGCGCTTCTGCCACTTGTAGGTCTGTACCGCGACCCATCCCCCGCGCCCGGCGTGCTCGACGACGTTCTGGCACACCTCCGAGAGCGTCATGACGAAGCGGACGCTAGCCTGCGCATCGATGCTCAGTTCCCGTTCCAGAATATTCTGGGCGCGCTGCTGGATCCGGTCGACCACATCGTGCACGTCGCCGCTCTTGGAGACCGACGTGATCTCCAGCAGCACGCTCGACTCCGCCGTGGGGCGGGCGCGCGGCACCGTGCCGTGCAGCTCGAACAACTCCTCGGCATGGCGGAAAAAACCCGTGCGCGACCAGTACGACAGGGTCTCGTCGGACTCCGGCGGCGTCAGCGTGGGACGGACCTCGCGGGTCTGCGCGACGGTCAGCAAGCCGACGAGCCCGTAGGGCGATGCCCACCGGGCGTGCCGGGCATCGATCAGCACCTTCTCGTCGGGGGCGAGGGGGGCGAGCCGTTCGAGCATCTGCTCGAACGTGACGTCGTCAAGCGACTGCGGAACAGGGATGACGGTCGTCACCGAGGACTCAATTCTCCGCGCAGGTGGTGGGCGAGACCGGTCGCGCCCCGGTGCCCTACGTTTCGCGCGGCGGCAATCACCGCGACGCGCATCGCGTCGGCTAACTTATCACCTGCAAGCAGCCGAGAGAAATAGGTCGCCCCCCACACGTCGCCGCATCCGGTCGGATCTCCACTCTGGCTGGGACCGATGGCGGCGGGTACGGCCGGGATCAGTGCGGTACGAACAGGTCCCAGCCGGACGCCGAGCGCATCGCCACGCCCGTGTGTGGATAAATCCGAGAGCGCGTCAAAATCCGGCGGCGCGAAGTATACGACGCCGCGACTTCCGAGCGTGACGCTCAGGCACCGGACACCTGCGGCGAGCGCCGTGGCGGCGAGCGCCACCGGATCCGGCGCCATCAGATTCATCTCGTCTTCGTTGACCTGGATCAAATCTGCACAGCGGCACCACTCGACGACGGCGCCGAGCGGCCGGGGAGTCCGCAGGCCGCTGGGTTCGACCGCCAGGAGCAGCGAGTGGAGATCACAATAGATGGGTCCGTGATAGTGCTGGCGTAGCAACTGCATCGTTGGCAGGTCCATCTCCATGCCGCTGATGAAGTTGACGTAGAGCGCATCCAGATCCCGCAGGAGTGGCGTCAGCCCGATCCACGTCCACGGTGGAAGTCCGCCGGTGAGCACTTCGGTCCGGCGTTCCGCGCTCAGATATCTGAGCTCAACGCGGTTGTTGGGGTAGGGGACCTCGACCAGCGCCGCGTCCGGCGCAATACGGCGAAGCGTCCGCAGATAGTCGCGCGCACGCGAGGCGAGGTCTGCGCCGACTTTCATGACGGGAACGATTTCCCACCCCGCCGGCAGCGCGGCGTCGAGCGCGCCGAGCGCGTAGGTGATCCCGCCCCACTCCTCGACCGGCCCCTCCCGCGGGTCGCGTCCATAGATGATGTCCCACACGAACGTCCCGAGGACGCCGAGGCGCCGGCGGCGGTGCCCGGACTCCGAGAGCGGCACCGGATTCACGGAGCGGGAATACCGCCCATCGTTTGCATCATGAACGTCGCGACGGCGCCGACGACGCCCGCCGTGCCGGCCAGTGTCCCCCCGACGATCCGGCAGGCCTCGACCGCGGGCCGAAACGCCCGGCGCCGCACCTCGGCTCGCAGCGGCTCGAAGAGCGCGTCGCCCGCCGCTGACACGCCGCCGGCGAGCACGACCACGTCGGGATTGAAGATGTTGAGGAGGTTCGCGACGCCGGTGCCGAGGAAGCGTGCCGTCTCGCGGACGACCTCGACCGCCAGCGGATCACCCAGCGTCGCGGCATCGTAGACGAGACGTGCGGTCATCCGGGACATGTCGTCCTGGACCAACTCGCGGAGCAGCGAGGCTTCGCCGCCCGCCAGGGCTTCCGTCGCGCGTTGTGCGATCGCGGGCCCCGACGCGTAGGCTTCGAGGCAGCCGTAGTTGCCGCACTTGCAGCGCCGCCCCGTGGGATCGATGGTCGTGTGGCCCACTTCGCCGGCGACGTCGGACGAGCCGTGATAAAGCTGGCCCTCGAGGATGAGTCCGCCCCCGATGCCGGTGCCGATCGTCATGCCGACCACATTGCGTGCGCCGACGGCGGCGCCTCGCCACCATTCGCCGACGGTCGCGCAGTTCGCGTCGTTGTCGAGCGTCGCGGGCAGCTTGACCCGGGCGGAGACGCGGTCGCGCAACGGGAAGTCGCGCCATCCGAGATTGGGCGTCACGATGACGATCCCGCGCTCCCGGTCGAGTGGCCCGGGCGCGCCGATACCGACGCCAACAAAGTCCCGGCGAGCGGCGCCCGTCTCTGTCCCCGTGGTGGCAATGACATCGTCGATCATTCGGCCGATGCGCTCGACGACGCTGTCCGCGCCCAGGTCGGAATGCGTGGGCTCCGAGCGCACGCCGTATTCGCGGCTTCCATCGACGGGCATCGCACCGACGACGATGTTGGTGCCGCCGAGGTCGACCCCGATGACATACCGCTGCCCGGTGGTGCGGGCGGTGGCGGGCTGCCCCGCGTGTGCCATCCGGCCCCCAGTTGGGCGCTTAGCCGCAGTCCGGGCGGGGCGCACCGGCGGATGCCTGGTGGAACTGGGACGCGAGGGCGTGGTCTTCTTCGAGGGCATGGCGGAGTACGGAGAGAAGGGAAGCGGTGGGATCCGATCAGGAACGAGTAGAGCCGGATGACGCATGATACAAGCGCACGAGACGACAACGAAACGCCGTGATCATGGATCGCTCGTTCCCGGCAGTTGCCGGACAAGCTGCTCGATCTCGGCGACCGCCAGGTTTCGCATGCAGCGCCAATGGCCGAGCGGGCAGTGTTGCGGGCCGTGTTTGTCACACGGCCGGCATTCGAGGCCCTCGACGCCGGCCGTGGCGTGCCGTGGGGCAAGTGGTCCGAACCCGAACGCGGGTACGGTCGGCCCGAAGATCGTGACCGTCGGAGTGCCCACTGCCGATGCCAGGTGCTGGGGCGCGGAGTCGTTTGTGACGATCGCCACGCATCGCCGGATGAGTTCCGCTGCCGCGAGGACCGGGAGTTTGCCGGTCGCATCGATGACCGTGCCGGCCGGTCCGGCGACCGCATCGCGAATCTGCACCGCGAGTCCCTGATCCTCCACTCCACCGACCACGACGATGCGGGCCGTACGCGCGAGCGCCGCGGCCAGGGCCGGATAACCTGGCCACCGCTTCGCGCCCCATGCGCTCCCGGGTGCCAGCGCAATGAGCGGTTCGCCGCGGTGGGCCGCGGCTGCCAGCAATTCGTCGACGGCCGCGACGTCTGATGGAGCGGGGTACAGACGCGGGCGAATGGCGCCGGGCGGCGGATCGGCATCGGGCGACGGTGCGCCCAGCCGCCACAGGCGCTCGGCATGGTGCTGGTCGGCGCGATACGGAACCGTCCGGCTGTAGAGTGCCCGCGCGGGCGACGTCGCGAATCCCACGCGTTCCGGGAAACCCGCGAGCAGCGCGAGCATCCCGCTCCGGACGGAACCCTGTGCCAGGTACGCGACCGGCGCGGGCGATTTCGGTGCGGATCCGCCGTTGCCGCCGGACGTGCGCGCCGGGTGCGACGCCTCTGACGGCGCGCCGCCGAGTCCAAATCGCGATTTGAGCACTTGGGCCGTCTGCCAGAGACCCGCGATCCCGCGTGCGGCGCCGCGCTTGTCGTAGATGATGATCGCGCGGACTGACGGATCGCGGGCGAGAATGGGCGCGCCGGCTGGCGTCGTCACGACGTCGACGGGGCCGAGTTCGGCGAGAGCCGCGAGAAGCGGCGTGGTGAGGATCACATCACCCAGAAAGCTGGTCTGAATCACGACGGACGGCCGGCTGTGCGCTACGGCTGGGGCGGGAGCCGACCGCGGCTGCGTAGCGGGCGACGGAGGCACGCGCAGTGCGGTTCCGCTCGCGCCGGTATCGGCGGCGGACGCGCTGAGTGGCGCTCGAGGCCACTCCATCATGGGTACCCAGGCGGGTACCCAGGCGGTGGCGGCCGCGGTCAGTCCACCTGCAGCACGGCGAGAAACGCTTCCTGCGGGATTTCTACCGTTCCGACCTGTTTCATGCGCTTCTTCCCCTCTTTCTGTTTCTCGAGGAGCTTGCGCTTGCGCGTGATGTCGCCGCCGTAGCACTTCGCCAGCACGTTCTTGCGCAGCGGCTTGACCGTCGTGCGGGCGATCACCTTTGTGCCGATCGCGGCCTGGATGATGACCTCGAAGAGCTGGCGCGGGATCAACTCCTTGAGCTTGTCGGCGACCTTGCGTCCCCATTCGTACGACTTGTCCCGGTGGATGATGACGGAGAATGCATCGACCGGGTCGCCGTTGATGAGCATGTCGAGCTTCACGAGATCACTCGCGCGGTAGTCGAGCATCTCGTAGTCGAGGCTCGCGTACCCGCGACTGATCGTCTTGAGGCGATCGTAGAAATCGAGAATGATTTCAGCGAGCGGAAACTCGAAGTCGAACTCGACCCGCTGGGTGTCGACGTAGCTCATGTTCTTGTAGACGGCCCGGCGTTCGGTCGACAAGGTCATGATCGGCCCGATGTACTCCGCAGGCGCGACGATGCGGGCTTTGACGAACGGCTCTTCGACCCGCCCGACCTCTGAGGCCGGAGGCATCTTCGACGGGTTTTCGAGGAGCACCATCACGTTGTCAGCCTTATAGACCTGGTATTCGACGCTCGGAACCGTCGTCACGAGGTCCAGATCGAACTCCCGCTGCAGGCGCTCCTGGACGATCTCCATGTGGAGCAAGCCGAGGAATCCCGCGCGGAATCCGAATCCCAGCGCGGTGGAGGTCTCAGGCTCGTACTGCAACGAGGCATCGTTGAGCTGCAGCTTCTCCAGCGCGTCGCGCAGATTCTCGTATTGATTGGTGTCGGTCGGGTACAGGCCGGCGAAGACCATGGACCGTACTTCGCGGTAGCCGGGCAATGGCTGGGCGGCCCGGCGGGTCGCGTCGAAGATCGTGTCGCCGACGCGGGTCTCCTGAACGCGGCGCACGTTGGCCACGACGTAGCCCACCTCGCCGGTCCCCAGCTCTTCGGTCGGGACCTGTCCCAGCCGGTTGCATCCCACCTCGGTCACGTCGTAGCGATCGCCGCCCGTTCCGAAGGTGATCTGCATACCGGGACGCAGCGCGCCATCGACGACGCGGACCGAAGGGATGGCGCCGCGGTACCGGTCGTAGTACGAATCGAAAATCAGAGCGCGGAGCGGTCCGTCCGGGTCGCCGGACGGCGGCGGCACGCACATCACGATGCGCTCCAGCAGCTCGGCGATCCCGATGCCCTCCTTGGCACTGACGGCGAGGATGTCCTCCGCCGGGACGCCGAGGAGGTCCGTCAGCTCCCGGCGCCTCCGGTCGGGTTCGGCCGCAGGCAGGTCGATCTTGTTCAGGATCGGAATGATGGTCAGCCCGGCGTCGAGCGCGAGAAAGAGATTCGACAGCGTCTGCGCCTGAACTCCCTGCGACGCATCCACCACGAGAATCGCCCCTTCGCAGGCGGCAAGCGACCGGGACACTTCGTAGGTGAAGTCGACGTGGCCCGGCGTGTCGATCAAATTGAGCTCGTACGTCCCTCCGCCGGGTGCCGAATAGCTCATGCGGACAGCATTCAGCTTGATCGTGATTCCGCGTTCCCGCTCCAGGTCGAGTGTGTCCAGGACCTGGTCCTTCATGTCGCGTTTTTCGATCGTTCCCGTTGCTTCGATCAGGCGGTCGGCGAGCGTCGACTTGCCGTGGTCGATGTGCGCGACGATGCAGAAATTGCGGATGTGAGCCAGGCGAGTCACGATCGGCCAAATATACGGGGTGGCGTCTGGGCACGACGGTCGCCTACGTTTCCGGACTGGCATGGAAGGGACCACTCGTGCGGATCTATTCGACCCCGCGTCGCTCGCCTCGATGGGACGCATCGAGATCGTCGCGCGATGGGTAGTGGACGGCTTCCTCACCGGGCTCCATCGGTCGCCACGCAAGGGGTTCTCGGTGGAGTTCGCCGAGCATCGGCCCTATCAGCCCGGTGACGATCTCCGCTACCTGGACTGGAAGATTGCCGCACGCGCCGACCGCTGGGTGGTCAAGCAGTTCGAGGAAGAGACGAACCTGCGAGCCGCTCTGGTGCTCGACGTCAGCCCCTCGATGGTGTGGCGTGGGGCTTCGACCCGGCTGACGAAACTCGCCTATGCGGAGCGGCTGGCGGCGGCGCTCGCGCTCCTGCTGCTCCGCCAGCGGGACGCCGTCGGACTGGTGTGCTTTGATGAGCGGGTGCGCAGCGTGCTGGTCCCTCGGGCGCGCATGACGCAGTGGCGGCGCTTCGTGGGCGCGCTCGAGCAGGCGCGGGAGGGCAACGGTGCCCGGCGCTCCAATGCGGGCGACGCACTCCTGCAGGCGGCCCGTGTAGTCCGCCGTCCGGGGCTGATCGTGCTCATTTCCGATCTGCTCACCGATGTGGAGCCTGTGGACCGCGCGGTCCGCGCACTGCGCGCCGCGGGGCATGATGTTGCTGCGCTGCACATCCTGGATCCGGCCGAGCGCGAGCTGACGGCGTCCGGAGATGCGTTGTTCGTCGATCCCGAGAGCGGCCTCGAAGTGCCAGCGGCGGTCGCGGAAGTGCGTGAGGCGTACCGGACGACCGTTGCCGCGGCCCTCGAGGAGTGGCGCGTGACGTTTGTGCGCGGCGGGGGCCGGTACGAGACCGTGATGACCGACGCGCCCTTCGGCGCACCGCTCCGCCGGGCGTTCGCGGCGCGGCAGGACACTGGTCGCTAGGCGAGCGTCATGGGATTCCTCGCACCGATATTTCTGGCGTTGGGCCTCGGAGCAGCCGTTCCGCTGCTCATTCATTTATTGCGCCGGCGCACCGGGGTGCGGATCGACTTCCCGGCCGCCCGATACCTGGCCCGCGCTGAGCAGGAGCACAGCCGGCGGCTCAAGCTGCGGAACCTCCTCTTGATGATGCTGCGGGTCCTGGCCGTGGCCTGCATCGCGCTCGCGGCCGCGCAGCCGGTGAGCCGGACCCTGGGCCTCCTCATGGGCGCCGGCCATGCGCCCGCCGCCATCGGGATCGTGCTCGACAACTCGCTCAGTACGTCGGTGATCGACGGTGGGCGGCCGGTGCTGGACGCGCTGAAGCGGATCGCAGCGGGCGCCGCTCGCGGCGCCGCCCCGGGCGACCGGGTGTGGCTCGTCACCGCCGATGGACGAACCCAGGGCGGAACCGCGGGCGCCCTCGAATCGGCGATTGCCCATGCCGAACCGTTGAGTGGCGCGGGCGACATGCAACACGCTGCCACGATCGCCGCCGGCCTCGTGCGCTCGGCAGGTGTCGCCGATCCCGTCGTGGCGATCGTCACTGACGCGCAAGCGACCGCGTGGACTGGTACCACGGACCTCGGAAATGTCCGCGTCGTCGTCTACGCGCCGTCGGTACCGGGTCCGGCCAACCGAGCGGTCGTGGCCGCGGCGGCTCACCCGGCGCGATGGACACCCCGTGGTGAGGTGACGGCCACTGTGCAGGGTACGGCGTCGCCCGGCGGAAGTGACTCGACGACGTATCGTATCGCCCTGGGGGTGAGGACACTCGCCCGCGGGACCGTGGCCGTCACGCCGATCGGCGAACAGGACGCGACTGCTGGCCGCGCCGCATCGGGGGTCGGAGCGATCTCGGTCCACGCGGCTCCGGCCGAGCGCGGGTGGGTGGGCGGGAGCGTCGAGATCGAGGCCGACGAGTTGCGCGGGGACGATGCACGCTACTTCGCCATGTGGATTGGCGAACCGCCGGCGGTGGCAGTGGATTCGTCCGCGGGCCCATTCATGCGGAGCGCGGTCGACGCGCTCGTGGCCAACGACCGGGCGACGACCGGTGCGCCGGGCGCGGGTGCACGCGCGATCGCGATCGTCGCGGCGGATCATCTCACTACGCTGCCGGCGCTGATCATCCCACCCACCGATCCGGTCCGCATCGGCGCCGCCAACCGGGCACTCGAGCGGGCGGGAGTCCCGTGGCGCTTCGGGGCCGCGCAGCGAGGCGAGGTCGCGATCGACGGGATCGAGGCCCGCTCGCCATCAGGTCCGGCTGCCGATACCGGGGCGGCTGCCGCGCCGATCACCGCCGCGCTCGAATACGCGATGGTCGCGCAGGGGAGCGTGCCCGCCGACACGCTGGCACGCTCCGCGACGCGGCCCTGGGTTGTGGCGGGTCCGGGGTACGTGCTCGTCGCATCGCCCGTGAATCCTGCATCGACTTCGCTCCCGCTGCGCGCGGTGTTCGTCCCGTGGATCGGCGATCTGATCGGCCAGCGCCTGGTGGGCACAGGCGCGGCGCTGAGCGGCGGAGGAAGTGGAGTGCTCGACGCCTCGCCCGGGATGACATTGCGCCGGCCCGCTGGGGCCGAAGAACTCGAAGCACCCGATGGCAGCGCGCGCGTCCTGTCGGGCGCGACGATCGACGCTCCGGCGCGTCCCGGCGTGTATTTCCTGCGGCGTGGCGGGACCCGCGTCGGCGCGCTCGTCGTGAACCCCGAGCCGCGCGAATCCGATCTGTCCCGGCTCGCGGTGCACACGCTCGCGACGCGATTCCGCGGCCGGTCGGTCCTGGCGGAAACCGACGGCGAGCAGTGGGCCCGCGCCGTGTTCGACGCGCATGCGGCGCGGCCACTGGCGCGCATTTTCCTCGTGGTCGCACTGGTGGCGCTGCTCGCCGAGAGTCTACTGACGCGTCGCGCTGTCGTGCGGGCGAGTGGCGGCATGGCCGCCGCGCGACGCGCCGCATGAGAACCAGCGTCCGCTAGCTGCCGCCGCCGTGTCTCTGCCACTTCTTCTTGACGCCATCGAACGCCTTCCGGCGTTCGACCAAGTCCTCGGCACGCTTCCCGGGCCGGGAGAGCGGCGCATGGTCGCCGGGCTGCCGGGCTCGTCGGCGGCCGTGCTCGTGGCGGCGCTCTCCCGGCGTCTGCCCGGGCGGTTTCTGGTCGTGGTCGCGCAGGGCGTGCCGGAGGCCGAGCGCTGGCTCGCCGATCTCCAGTCGCTGGCGGCCGACGCGACGGTCGCGCTCTATCCGCCGCGCGAAGGGTTTGGCGAGGCCGAGCCCCATGCGGAGGTTGCGGGGGAGCGGGTGGAGACACTCGAGCGGGTCGCGCGCGGAGGTGTGCGCATCCTCCTGACCACCGCGCGCGCAGTGCTGGAGCGCACGCGTCTGCCGGGCGCGGTGCAGCGCGCGAGACTGGAGCTTCGGGCCGGCGACTCGTGGCGTCCCGAGGATCTCGCGCGCCACCTCGAGTCTGTGGGCTTCGAGCGCGTCCCGATGGTCGAAGAAGTGGCGCAATTCAGTGTGCGCGGCGGGATTTTCGACATCTATGGATTCGGGATGGCCGATCCCGTGCGCCTGGAGTTCTGGGGCGATGAGATCTCGGAGTTGCGCCACTTCGATCTGCTGACGCAGCGCTCGACGCGGGCCGGAGCGGTCGCGGTGGTATTGCCGGTGGATGGCCCGGTCACCGAGGCCACGCCCAGTGCGCTGGCCGGCCGGGTGTCGGTCATCGACCTCTGGCCACCGGACGCGATCGTGTTCACACCGGCCGGGGCGCATCTGGAGCCGGAGCTCCGCCGCACGTGGGATGAGGCGCAGCACCACGTCGAGCTCGCACGCCGCCGCGGCGAGGACACGCCGCCTCGCGAAGACCTGTATCAGCCGCCGGATCGCACACTGGAAGCGCTGGCGAGCCTCGCCACCCTCGTCGATGCGAGCGAGTCGCAGACGGCACCGGACGTTCAGTTCCCGCTCCGCTCGCCGGAACCGGTGGACCGGGATATCGCGCGCCTCGGCCGCATCGTGCGCGACGGCATTCCGACACTGATCCTCTGCGACAATGCGGGCCAGTGCGAGCGCCTGGACGAGCTGCTCTCGGCGCGCGGGCGGGACGGCGGACCCGGGAATGGGTCGCCCGCCACGCTCGCGGTGGGAGTACTGGACGGCGGATTCGTCGTGCCAGCGGCGGGCACCGAGGCCGGTATCCGCGTCCTGACTGACCATGAGATCTTCCGCCGCGAGCGCCGGATCCGCCGGGCGCGCCGGTATGCGGGCGGCATCTCGCTGGAATCGGTCACGGCACTCCGCAGTGGCGACTACGTCGTGCACCTCGAGCACGGCATCGGCATCTACCGCGGGATCGAGACGATCTTCGTCAAAGAGAGCACGGTCGAAGTGGCGGTCGTGGAGTACGAAGGCGGCGACCGGCTGAACGTGCCGCTCTACCGGATCGATCAGCTGGAGCGGTACCGGGCAGCGAGCGATGTATCAGCTGATGCGCCGCCGCCGCGCCTCCACCGGCTCGGCGGGAAGCGATGGGCGCAGCAGCGCGACCGCACGCGGGCGGCGATTCAGGAGATGACGGCCGAGCTGCTCGATCTGTACGCGCGCCGGCAGGTCGCGAGCCGGCCGCCGCACGCGAGCGACGGCGCATGGCAGCGGCAGCTCGAGTCGTCGTTTCTGTTCGAGGATACACCGGACCAGCGCAAAGCCACGACCGACGTCAAGACGGACATGGAGCGGGTGCGCCCGATGGACCGCCTGCTGGTCGGGGACGTCGGCTACGGCAAGACCGAGATCGCGGTGCGCGCCGCGTTCAAGGCCGTGCAGTCGGGACACCAGGTCGCGGTGCTGGTGCCGACCACGATTCTCGCCGACCAGCACGTGCGGGTGTTCGGCGAGCGCGTCGCGGATTTTCCGATCCGCGTCGAGGCCTTGAGCCGGTTCCAGACGCCCAAGGAGCAGCAGGCCATCCTCGCCGATCTCGAGGCCAAGAAGATCGACATCATCATCGGCACCCACCGGCTGCTGAGCAAGGACGTGAAGTTCACCGACCTCGGGCTGATCGTGATCGATGAGGAGCACCGGTTTGGCGTCCGCCACAAGGAGCGTCTCAAGCAGCTCCGTCTCGAGATCGATGTGCTGACGCTGACCGCGACACCGATCCCGCGGACGCTGCATCTCTCGCTGGCGGGACTCCGCGACATGACTCTGATGCAGACGCCGCCCCGCGACCGGTCCCCGGTGCTCACATTTGTCGAGCCGTGGGACGACGCACTGATCGAGGAGGGGGTCGGGCGGGAGCTCGACCGCGGCGGCCAGGTGTTTTTCGTGCACAACCGTATCGCGACGATCGAGGCGATCGCCGACCACGTGCATCACCTCGTGCCGCGCGCGCGCATCGCGATCGGGCACGGCCAGATGCGAGAGCGCGATCTGGAGGATGTCATGCGGCGATTCGTCAACGGGGAAGTGGACGTCCTCGTCTCGACCATGATCGTCGAATCCGGCCTGGATGTGCCGAACGCCAACACCATGTTCGTCAACCGCGCGGACTCACTCGGACTGGCGCAGTTGTACCAGTTGCGCGGGCGGGTCGGCAGATCGCATCGCCGCGCGTACTGCTACCTCATGGTGCCCGACAGTGTCGACGAAGAAGCCGAACGGCGCCTGCAGGTGCTCGAGCATCACACGGAGCTCGGCTCGGGGTACCGCGTGGCGCTCCGGGACATGGAGCTGCGCGGCGCGGGCAACATCCTGGGTCCCGAGCAGTCGGGGTACGTGCAGGCTGTCGGATTCGACCTCTACCTCCGGATGCTCGACGAGCAGGTTCGGCACCTCCAGAACGCCGCGGGAGGCGCGAAACCCGTTCCCGCGGACGTCTCGTTCGATGTGCCTGCGTATCTGCCCGACGACTACATCCCGTCCCAGGAGGCGAAACTCGATATCTACCGGCGTCTCACCCGGGTGACGGAAGCCGCTGAGATCGATGCCTTGAGCGCTGAGGTCCGCGACCGGTTCGGCGTGCTTCCGCCCGCGGCCGAGGCGTTCTTTACGCAGGCGTTGCTGCGGTTGGTTGGTGCAGTCCTGCGGATCGAAGGGATCCTGGTGCGCGGGGGGGAAGCGCGTATTAGCTTTCGCGCCGATGCCGTGCCGCGGATGAAGCCATTGTCGGCCGCTTTTCACGACGTTCAGTTCCAAATCGAAGTGCGCCGCACTCATCCGCTCGCTCTCAAGCTCACCCGCCTGGGCGGGGCGGAATTGCCCGGCGGGTTGGCCCGTGCGCTCCGCAGTGTCGCTGCGGTCTGAGCCTGCTGTGCAGAGCGTATCGCTCCGCCGTTCCCTCATCCTCTGATCGATGCCACGTTCCGTCGCCGTCTTCGCTTGCGCTTCTGTCGCCGCCACCGCGGCGCTTGCCACCCTTGCCTCGTGCCACGCGTTTACGGATGCCATGACCGCCCATGTGGATGTCGTGGCGCAGGCCGGCTCGCAGGAGCTGCAGGTCAAGCGGCTCGGCACCCTCCTGGGTGAATCGCGCCTGCCGGTGGATCACGACGTCGTGCGCCAGGTCGCGCAGGTGTGGGTGGACTACCAGCTCCTCGCGCAGGCCGCGGTGGCCGACGATTCGCTCAACCAGCCGGCGACGATCGATTCGGCGCTGTGGGGTGTGATGGCGAACATGCGGGCGAAGAAGTGGTTCGACCAGATGTCGAAGACGTGGGTGGGTGCCGACTCGCTGAAATATCCGGTGCAGTATGCCAACGGCGACTATCTGGCGGCCCGCCACATTCTATTGTCTCCGCCGCGCGGCGACACATCGCCGGCGAGAGTGGATTCGGTGCGGCGCAAGGCCGTGGCGCTCCGGGCCCAGGCGACCCCGGCGAACTTCGCCGACCTCGCGCAGAAGAACAGCCAGGATCCCGGCACCGCGCGGCGTGGCGGCGACCTCGGCGTCTTCCAGAAAGGCTCGATGGTGCCGGCGTTCGAGCAGGCACTCCTGGGGCTCAAGCCGGGACAGATCTCGCAGCCCGTCAAGACGCCGTTCGGCTGGCACATCATCTACCGGCCCACATACGACGAGGTGAAGGCGGAGATTGGGCGCGCGGCCGGAGCCCAGGTGACGCAGAAAGCGGAGAGCCTCTACATCTCGAAGCTCGACTCCTCGATCAACTTCAAGATGGCGCCCGGAGGCAACTCACTCGTTCGGGCGGTCGGAAAGAATCGCGAGGTGCATGCCAATGACCGGTCGCCGATCGCCACCTATAGTGGTAACGGCGTATTTACCGCGTCACGGCTGTCCAAGTGGCTCTCGATGTTCCCGCCCGGCGCCGGAGCGCAGCTCAACACCGCGCCCGACAGCCAGATCCCGATCATGGTGCGCGGCATCGTGCGCAACGAAGTCATCATCCGCCAGGCGGACAGTGCGAAGGTGACGCTCGACTCGACCGAGACCGCGACGCTGCGCCACGGGTACGAGCAGGTGATCACGAACGCCTGGACACAACTCGGAATCGATCCTCGCGCACTGGCGGACAGTTCCAAGGCGCCGGCGCAGCGCCAGGCGATCGCGGCGGCGCACGTCGAGGCGTACGTCGACAAGCTGCTGAAGATGACGGTCCGGTACGTCGACGTCCCGGCCCCGGTGGACGCGGCCCTGCGGTTGAAATACCAGTCGAAGGTGAGCGATGCTGGCGTCGACCGGGCATTCGCGCTGGCCACACAGATCCGCAAGTCGTCGGATTCCACGCGCGCGGCGACCACGCCGCCGTCGGCCGTGCCGCTGCCAGGAGGACCACCGTCGTCGGCGGCCCAGCCCAGGGCCCCGGTGGCCCCACCGTCGGGTCCGCCGCCGGGTACGAAACCGTAACCGGATCCCGGGGTATCGCGTAGCATGCCGCAGTGGGGTCGGGCTGGTCGCGGGAACCCATCCGCCGGATGGACGGACCGGGCGGGACGGGTGTGGTGCATAGCGGTGGTCGTGGCGGCCGGTGCGTTCGCCGCGCAGTCCGCGGTGGCGCAAGCGCCCACGCCTCCCCCCAAGGCGGCGATAGCGGCCGATACGACGCCACCGGCGGGCGGAGCGCCCCATCCCGCGACGACGATCGCCGTACCGGTCACCGCGGGAGTTCGCGAGACCATCAGCGCCGACAGCGTTCCGGCTCTGCAGGTCCCTGTGGCGGCCGCGGCCGCCACGCCCGGCAAAGGCCCCGCGCCAAGTGCGGCGCCCCCGGTTCCGTCTCCATTGCCGAACGGCGGCACGCTTCCGCTCGACCGCGTCGTGGCGGTCGTCGGCACCGAGCCGGTTCTCTGGAGCACGGTGCTCGAGCGCATCAACGTCGGCCGCGCGCAGGGCACGATGCAGATCCCGCAGGATTCGGCCGGCCAGGAACAACTGGCCCGGACGGTCGCGAACGATCTGATCAACGAAGAACTCCTCGTCCAGAAAGCCAAGGACCTCAAGGTCGAGGTCACCGACGAGGACGTCGCCCCGGGCGTCGATCAGCGGATGAAACAGGTCCGGTCGGGATTCCCGAGCGAGGTCGACTACCGCACGGAGTTGAAGCGCGCTGGATTCGGTACGCCTGAGGAATATCGAAAGAGCCTCCTCGAGACGGCCAAGCGCGCCGAGTTGCAGCGCAAGGTCATCGAACATCTCAAGGACGACGGGAAGCTCATCCCGGTGGGTGTGAGCGAGGCGGACATCACCAACGCGTTCAACACCAACAAGGCGTCACTGCCGCGCAGGCCGGCGACGGTGACGTTCAGGCAGATCGTCGTGGCGCCGCGGCCGACGGCCGCCGCCAAAGCCGTCGCGAAAGCCAAGGCGGACTCGGTCCTCGCGGAGCTGAAGGCGCACGGATCGAGTGCCGAGGAGTTCGCCGAAGTCGCGAAGCGGGAATCGATGGACCAGGGCACACGTGAGCAGGGCGGCGACCTCGGATGGAACCGCCGGGGCACGATGGTGCTCGAATTCGACCGGTGGATGTTTGCGCTGCCGCCGGGGCAGTTGAGCCCAGTCATCGAGACCGTGTTTGGCTATCACATTATCCGCGTCGACCGCGTCAAACCCGCCGAGGTCAAGGCCAGCCACATCCTGATCCGGTGGAAGCTCGACTCGTCGCAGGTCGTAGCCGCCCAAGTCGAGGCGGACAGCGTCCTGACGGCGTGGAAGGCTGGCGCGAGCTTCGACACCCTGGTGACACACCACCACGATCCCAACGAGGAGAAGGGCAGCCTGCAGCCGTTCCCCCGCGACTCGCTGCCCCCGTCCTACGCGCAGGCGTTTCGCGGCAAGAAGGCCGGCGAGTTCGCGGGTCCGTTCCCGATCATCGACCGCGGTACGGGCAAGTCGAAATACGTCGTGGCGCAGGTCATCACCTCCACCGATGGCGGCGACTACACGGAGAGCGATCTGCGCGATCGGATTCGCGAGCAACTGGCCGACGAGCGTGCGATCGCGCGACTGCTCAGCGGGTTGCGCAAAGAGACCTACGTCGCGGTCCGACTCTAAGCCGGCGATCCGCAGCCCGGGCGCGACGCGTCCCCGTCTCGCGCTCACCCTCGGCGATCCTCGCGGGATCGGCCCCGAGATCGTGTTGGCGGCCATGGCCGATCCGGGCGTTCGCGAGGCCTGCGACCTCGTTGTCGTCGGCCCCTCGGGAGCGGGCGTCGAGGTGGACGAACGCACCGGCGCGTGGACCACCGGCGGCAGCGCCACGGCGGCGGGCAAGGCCAGCGCGCGAGCGATCGAGCGTGCTGTGGAAATGGCCATGACCGGCGCGGTGCAGGGCATCGTCACTGGACCGATCGACAAAGCCGCTCTGCTGGCCGGAGGGTACGACTACCCCGGACACACCGAGATGCTGGCGTCGCTCACGGGCAGCCGCGTAGCGATGATGCTCGCCTCGGATACCCTGCGCGTCGTGCTGGCGACCACGCACGTCGCCTTGCGCGATGTGCCGCGCCTCGTGACCGAGAGTGCGATCGTGGAGGCCGCGGCGATCACGCGCCGCTACCTCGATGCCTGGTTCGGGATCCCGGCGCCGCGCATTGCCCTCTGCGCGCTCAATCCCCATGCGGGAGATGGCGGCCGGTTCGGCGACGAGGATGCGACGGTGCTCGCTCCCGCGGCGCGCGCGGCAGGGATCGCCGGTCCGTTTCCTGCCGATACCGTATTCGTGCGGGCGCTGCGCGGCGAGTTCGACGCCGTGGTCGCGCCCTACCACGACGTGGGGATGACGGCGATCAAGGTTGCCTCGTTCGGGCGCGCCGTGAATGTGACGCTGGGGCTGCCGTTCCCCCGGACCTCGCCCGATCACGGCACGGCGCTCGACATTGCCGGGCTCGGGATCGCGGATCCCGGCAGCCTCGTCATCGCGACGCTCCTGTGCGCCCGCATCGCCGGCCGTATCGCCGGCCGTATTGCCGCTGGCGTCCACACCCACTAGTCAGTCACATGCCGGTTTCCCGGTCGTACCGTAGTCTCGCCGCGCTGATGGTGCTCGGGGCTGCGGCCTGCTCCATCCGTCACCCGGGTGAGGTGTCCGCGCCCGCCCCGGCCTCTCCGCCAGCAGGTGCGCGGCCCGTGGCTGCCGTGCCCCTGAGCGCCGACACCGCGGCCCGGGTGGCGCAGGAGCACATCACGCTGCCGTCCGACTCCGCCATCGTACGCGCGATGATCGCCGAAGGCACGCTGCGCTCGCACGTCGGGGCCGATCTCGAATATCTGTCGGACGTGATCGGTCCGCGGTTGACCGGATCGGCGGCCGTCCGGCGCGCGAACACGTGGACGGTGCAGAAGTTCCAAGAATACGGATTGGACAGCGCGTGGACCGAGTCGTGGCGCTTCGGCCGGACCTGGGAACGCGGTCCACTCACGCTGGCACTGGTGGCTCCTCACACGCGCCAACTCATCGGTGCGTCCTGGGCATGGGCTCCGGGGACGGACGGTCCGGAGACGGGCGACGTCGTTTATGTCGATGCGCTGACACCCGCGGAATATTCCGCGCGATTCGCGTCATCGGTGCGCGGCAAGTGGGTGATGACGAGGCCGCCCGCCTTCGTCTGGAATCCGGACGGGCCGCCGATGACCGCGGCTGACTCCGCGCGTGCGGATTCCGGCCGCCGGGCGTTCGCGATGGCGAACGCGACGCCGGATCTCGTCGAGTACCGGCAATCGCTGCCGTTCCGGCTCGTGAACGACGGAGCCCTGGGACTGATCAATGATGGAGCCAAGGATTTCGGGCTGCTGACGATGAGCGGATCGCCGGCCTCGCTCTTCCCGCTCCCAATGGTCGTCGTACCCCACGAGACGTTCACGCTGTTCCACCGTCTGCTCGCCGCCGGCCAGAAAGTCACGCTGCGCGCGGACATCGCGAACAGCCTGAGTGCCGACAGCGTCGACGCGCAGAACACCGTCGCGGAGCTTCGCGGGAGCACCAAGCCCGAGGAAGTCGTGCTGGTCGGTGCGCACCTCGACTCGTGGGACCTCGCAACCGGGACGACCGACAACGGAGCCGGCGCGATGGTGGTCCTCGAAGCCGCGCGCATCCTCAAGGCGTCAGGAGTGCATCCCGCGCGGACCATCCGCTTCGTGCTGTTCACCGGCGAGGAGGAAGGGCTCTTCGGGTCGCAGGCGTATGCGGAGGAGCACGAACACGATCTCAAGAACTATCAGGCCGCGCTGGTGATCGACAACGGGACCGGCCGCATCACGGGTATGTCGCTTCAGGGCCACGATGAACTCCGAGACGGCTGGCGGGCGATGTTCGCGCCGATCGAGAGTCTTGGCCCGTTCGCCGTACGGTCTCGTGACAAGGGCGGCACGGACCACCTGTCGTTCATTCCGTTTGGCGTGCCGGCATTCAACTACGATCAGGAGACGCGGGGGTACAATCACACGCACCATTCGCAATCGGACACGTACGACTACGCGGTACCGGGTGATCTCCGGCAGGCGGCCACGGTCATGGCGGTCAACGCCTATGAGCTGGCGACGATCCCCGAGTTCCTGACGCGAGGCAAGGCGACGATCGTCGTCGGCGCGGACAAGCCGCCGACGCCAGCACCCACTCCCGCTCCCACCGCACCGACCCGATAGCCGCGCCCGGATCCTGTCCAGGTCCAGGCGCCTCCAAGCCTACCAGTTCTCTTTCGGTTCGCCCTCGCCCGCCGGGCCGGCATCCGGGATCTCCAGGCCGAGCGACTCCACCCGGCGTCCGTCCATGTCCAGGACGATGAATTCCGCTCCTCCCGCCGTCACGCGATCGCCTACCACTGGAACTCGGCCCAGTGCGCCGAACACGTAGCCGCCAATGGTCGTGTAGTCCTCTTCCGGGACGTTGAGCTCGTACCGGCTGTTGACCTCGCCGATGTTGGTGCTGCCTGCCACGACTAGCTCGCCTTCGCGCGTCGTATCGGCCCTGGGCGCTTCCGGCTCGTCGTGCTCGTCGAGGATCTCACCCACGATCTCCTCGAGCAAATCCTCCATCGTCACGATGCCGGCGGTGCCGCCGTACTCGTCGAGCACGATCGCCATGTGCTCCTTGAGGCGTTTGAAGTCGCCGAGCACGGCTTCGACCTCCCGGGAGCCGGGAATGACGTGTGCGCGGCGCATGATGGCCGCGGGCGTGAATGCCGCCGGCCGGTCGCGGGCGACCTGCAGGAGATCCTTGGCCAGGAGGATCCCAATGATGCTGTCGATCGTGTCGGTGTATACCGGATAGCGCGAGAAACCGCCCTCGGTCACGGTGGTCAGCGTCAGCTCGAGCGTGGCGTCGCTCGGGAGCGCGACGATTTCCGTGCGTGGCGTCATGACCTCGCGGGCGTTCTTCTCGGAGAACTCAAAGACCGCGTCGAGCATTGCGGCGTCGTGGTGCTCGAGGGTGCCCCCTTCCTGCGCCTGTTCGACGAGCAGCCGCAGCTCTTCCGGGGAGTGGACGCTGTCCTCGGCTGATTGCGGGGTCGCCTGTCCAGTGAGCCGCAGCACCGCCTGCGCCGATCGATTGAGCAGCGCCGTAAAGGGCGTCGTCAGCCATGCCCAGACCATGAGCAGCGGGACGAACCACCGCGCGAGCTCCTCCGGGTGCACCAGGGCGGCCCCTTTGGGAGCAAGCTCGCCGAACACGACGTGGAGATACGTGACCGCTGCCAGCGCGATGGCACCGGCGATCGTCACGCGGAGAGGAAGCTCGATCGCGAAGGGGAGGGCGCCCAGGGCGTCGCCGAGGACGCCGGAAAAGGCCGCCTGTGCCACCCATCCCAGTCCGAGGCTGGCCAGCGTGACGCCAAGCTGGCTGGCCGACAGCAGTGATGAGATGTTAGTTGTACCGCGGAGGGCGAGCCCGGCTAATCGATCGCCTTCGGCGGCACGCGCTTCCAGCCGAGAGCGCCGCGACCTGACCAAAGCAAACTCGGCAGCCACGAAGAACCCGTTGAATAGCACGAGCACGACGATGGCGAGCAAACGGACGAGCACCACGACAAGCTACTAGGCATGGCCGCCTCCCACCACGCCCACGGTCACGACGTGCCACACGATCACCCCATCGGCGACGGCCAAATCCACGGACACGGCCACGCCGGCGGCCCGGGCCATATCCACAGTTCCGGCGAGGTGCACGCCCGGGGACTCCGGATCGCACTGGCGCTGACCGCGCTGTTTTTCGTCGTCGAAGTCGCGGGCGGGTTCCTCGCCAACTCGCTGGCGCTCCTCGCGGACGCCGGCCACATGCTGACGGACGTCGCGGCGCTCGGCCTCTCCCTCTTCGTTGCCTGGTTCAGCCGGCAACCCGAGACCCCGAGCAAGACCTACGGCTATCTCCGATGGGAGATCCTGGCCGCCTTCCTCAACGGCACGACGCTGCTGCTGATCTCGGCATGGATCATCTCGGAAGCCGTCTTGCGGCTCCGCCATCCCGAGCCGGTGGCGAGCGGTCTCATGCTGGGTGTCGCGGGGGCGAGCGTGGTCACCAATCTCGCGTCCGCGTGGGTCCTGCACGGCGGGTCGCGCGCCAGTCTCAACCTGCGGGGCGCTTACATCCACGTTCTCGGGGATCTCCTTGGCTCTGTCGGGACGGTGGTGGCCGCACTGCTGGTGCGGTTCACCGGGTGGCTGCCGGCCGATCCGATCGCGTCGATCGTTATGACGGTGCTCATCGTGCGTGGCTCGTGGCGCCTCGTGCGGGAGTCGGTGGACATCCTGCTGGAATCGACGCCCGCACACCTCTCCACGGGGGCGATCCGGTCGCAACTGACGGCGATTCCGGGCATCGAATCGGTGCATGATCTTCACGTCTGGACGGTGACCTCGGGTGTCATCGCGATGAGCGCGCACGCGATCGTCCGCGAGCCGGAACGCCACCAGCACGTGCTCGAGCACATCCACGATGCGATGCGGCTGTTCGGGATCGATCACGTCACGATCCAGCTCGAGCGCCGCGCCATGCCCGACCGCGAAGCGAACCTGCATCCCTGACGGGCGGCCCGGCCAACACGGGCGGCGCATGGTATGGCGAGAGCGGCGATGCGGTGACGGTCCGCTCCCGCGGCGAAACGATCCCGGGGGCTGAAACCGGAGTCCGTTGCGCGTCTCCCGCGCCGGGCGTCCTCATGGTGATCAACCGCCCGATTGCTCATCGCTCCCGTGCCATGAACACGGACTTCCGGATCGAGAAGGACAAACGGATTGTTTCCCTCCTGATGCTCGGCGGCGAGCAGCTCAGTGGGGAGATGTTTGTGCAGCGTTTCTCGCGCTATCACATGGGCAGCGAGGAAGTGCCGGACGTGCTCAACTCGCCGGAACCGTTCTTTCCCCTCGTCCGGGCCGGCGATACGCTGATGGTGGCCAAGCATCAGGTCCGGGAGATCGAGCTGGTCGATGATAACGGGCTGGAGGCGGCCGTCGCGCCGGCCGCCCAGGCGGAGGCCGTTGAGGTCACGCTGCGCGATGGGACGGTGCGCTCCGGACGGCTCTATCTCGAGATGCCGACGGACCGCCCTCGCCTGCTGGACTATCTCAACCGCTACGCGCAGCGTTTCGTGACGCTCTACAGCGCCGGCGGCATTCGCCTGATCAACCGCGAGTTGATCGAGCGCGTCCGTCCCATGGACTGAGGTCCGACGTCATGGCCCAGCTCGACCGCTTCCTCTCCGTGATGGTCGCCAACGGAGCCGACTCGATCAATCTGACGGAGCGCGAAGTCGCGACGCTGCAGAAGGACGGGGCGCCGCGACCCATCACGAAGCAGCCGCTGACCGCACAACAGCTCTTGCTGCTCCTGCGTGAGATCGCGCCGCCGGATGCTGCCCAGCAACTGGCGGCTGGCGCGCCGGCAAATTTCCACTACGCGAACACCGAAGGCCATTTCGCGGTGACGGCGTCCCATGCCGATGGCCGGTGGCAGGCGTCGATCGGATTCGGCGCGCCGGACATCCAGGCTGACCCATCTCCCGACGCCGCCGACGGTGCCGTCGCCGTCAGCGAGGCCGTGACGGCCAGCCCGCCCCACGCACCACCCCACGTACCACCTCACAGCGGTGTAACCGGCCATGCCGCACCGGGCGGTGTTTCGGGGAACGGCGCGACGAACGGGACGCGGCACAGTGGCCGTGGCGCCAGAGTCGAGGAATCCGTCGTGCGTCCGGCAGCGACGCGCCAGGACAGCCGGCCTGCGGCGGTGCAGACGACTGAGGAGCGCGCGGCGAGCGCGCTCGCGGAGATGGACGCCTTGCTGCGCGTGCTGGTCGAAAAGAAGGCGTCCGACCTTCACCTCCGGTGCGGCGAATCACCACTCGTGCGCATCGATGGCGAGATCGTCCGGCTCGAGGGGTACGAGACCATCGAGAACGATGTCATGGAGGCGATGCTCCGCGCCATCATGCCCGGGCGCAGCCGCCAGGAGTTCGCCGATACCAACGACACCGACTTCGCGTACGAGATCGAGGGACTCGCGCGGTTCCGGTGCAACGCGCTCCGTGAGCGCCGTGGCGCGGCCGGCGTGTTCCGGGTCATCCCGACCGAGGTCGTCACCGTCGAGCAACTCGGCATCCCGCCCGAGCTCCAGCAGCTCTGCCTACTGAACAAAGGCCTGGTCCTCGTCACCGGACCGACCGGCTCGGGCAAGTCGACGACGCTGTGCGCCATGATCGATCTCGTGAACCGCATCCGCAAGGATCACGTCATCACGATCGAGGACCCGATCGAGTTCGTGCACCGCAACAAGCAGTGCATGATTACCCAGCGCCAGGTCGGCCAGCACACGACGTCGTTCAAGAGCGCGCTGCGGGCGGCGCTGCGCGAGGACCCCGACATCATCCTCGTAGGCGAGCTCCGCGATCTCGAGACCGTGTCGATCGCGATCGAGACGGCGGAGACGGGACACCTCGTGTTCGGGACATTGCACACGTCGACCGCCGCGAGCACCGTGGACCGCGTGATCGACCAATTCTCGGCCGATCGCCAGGAGCAGATTCGCGTGATGCTGGCGGAATCGCTCAAGGGTGTCATCGCCCAGACGCTGTGTGCGAAGATCGGCGGCGGCCGCGTGGCGGCCCGCGAGGTCCTGCTCTCGGTTCCGGCCGTCTCGAACCTGATCCGGGAGGGCAAGACCTTCCAGATCCCGTCCGTGATTCAGACCTCGCGGCGGCTCGGCATGATCACGCTTACTGACGCCCTGATCGAGCTGGTCAACGCGAACCTCGTCGAGCCGCGCGAGGCCTACGCCAAGGCGCTCGACAAGACGAGTATCGTGATGCAGCTCAAGAATCACGGCCACGACGTGAGTTTCGTCGAGGCTGCCGACGGCAGCGCGGCTTCAGCGGTGAAACCGGCACCGGGTGCTCAGGCTTCCCGGCCCGCCGCACCTCAGAGACCGGCAGCGCGCAAGTAAGGCGCTGCGAGTGTCAGGCTCCGCGAGGGCGTAACGCCCGTCGCAGGCCCAACGCCGTCATCCGCCGATCTTCCGCAGTTCTTCGCGCCAGGCGCGCTGCGTGGAGTCGATGGCCAACCCGTCGCGCAACTGCACGCGCGCTGACGCGGTGTCACCGCGTCGCAGCTCGAGGCCCACCAACGCCGTGCGAGTGCGCGCGCCGTCGGGCCGGAGCGCTACCGCGCGGGTCAGCAGGCCGAGCGCCCTGGTCGTGTCGCGGAGGCGGATGGCATTGGCCGCGGCCATGTAGAGCACGGCCGCGTTGTGCGGTGTGAGTCCCGCCGCGATCGCGTACTCGCGCTGCGCGCCGAGCGGGTCGTTGGCGCGGTCTCGCAGCTCGGCCATCGTGAAATGCCCCAGATAACTGGAGGGCGACCGCTCGCGAATGGCGGCGAACGCCGCCGGCGAGTCCTTCCATGAGCCGAGCGAGCCCTCGGTAAACCAGAGTGCAGTCGAGGCAACGACGCCGGCGACCCCGATTGCGAGCCACCGCCGTGCGGCCCACGCCGACATCAGCACCGCGCCGGCCGCGATGGCGACCGCAACGCTGGGTGAGTAGAGCGTGCGGTCGGCGACAACGACACCGCTCCGGACGAACAGGTTGGACACCGGCGCGTACGTGACCATCCCGAAGCACGCCACAAAGGTCCAGGCGGCGGGCTCGCGGACATGGCGCCAGGCGACGACCAGCGCCGCCAATACCAGGGTAATCCCGAGCAGGACTAAAGCCGGATTGGGATGAAGGATGGCGCCATCGGGCGGTGAGTAGTCCAGACCAGGCGGCTGGGGGGCCACCATCAGGGACAGCGCGCGCGGCACCGCCGCCAGGGCCACGAGCGTCCCTCTCCAGCCCCTGGCGAGTTCGAATGCGTAGTGGGGTGAGTCGCCGGCCAGTGTGCCCAGGATCAGCCAGCGGGCGGCCAGTAAGCACCCTACGCCAGCCGCCGCGGCCCCAGTGAGCCTCAACGCCTGCGCCCGCCGGATCGCAGACGCCCGCCGGTCGCCGGGCACCGGCGTGACGGCTGCCGCCCAGACGACGGCAGGCGCCACGACACCGGTTTCTTTGCTCGCCATGGCGCACACGGCCAGCGCGAAGCCTAGCCACGGGGTGAGCCGGTCCATGGGTGGGTCGCCGGGCACACGCTCCCGTGCAGCGAGCGCCGGGGCCGTTGCGAGGAGGGCCAGCCCCAGGAGGGCGGCGGCGCAGACCAGTTCCGACCGGCCCACGACGTTGGCGACCGCCTCGGCATGCACTGGATGAATGGCAAACCACAACCCGGCTCCCAGGGCGGCTGGGGCTGGCCACCAGCGGAGCGCCAGCCGTGCGACCATTGCCGTGACCCCCGCGTGCCAGATCAGGTTGACGGCATGGAATAGAAGCGGACTGCCGTGTCCGACCCACCACTCCAGGCCGAACGCCAGTGTCGTGAGGGGCCGGTACAGGTGCCCGACGTCGTACCAGTATGGGCGTCCGAGCGCCCCGATCAGCGTGGACAGGTGATGCAGCGCGTTGTCATCGGCGATGATGATGACGTCGTCCAGGGCGAAGCCGTTCCAGAGGGCCGGCAGGTAGCACATGACGGCAATGGCCGCGGGCAGCCAGACCACCCACGCGTAGCGGTCCGGCATGCGATCTCGTTGCAGATCCGCCGGCTGGGCGGGGTAGGCCCGGGGGCTGGTCATGACCGGCCGGTCACTGCCGGGTTGGTGCGGGCGAGATCCGGCCCAGCATCGTGCGCCACATGCGCTCTCCGGGGTCGAGCCGGAGCCCGTTCGCGAGTAGTGTGCGCACCTCCGCACTGTCGCCGCGGTGCAACTCGAGCATGACGAGGGCCGTACGGGCGCGAACGAAATTGGGATCGCTGGCGATCGCACCGGCGAGCCATCGCACGGCGATCGTCGTGTCGCCGCTCCGAAGGGCGTTGATCCCGGCGTGGTACAGCAGCACGGGATCGTGCGAGAATCGGTCGATCGCGGCCCGGTAGTCGGTCTGCGCCGCGGCTGTGCGTCCCGCCTCAGCTTCCTGGCCTGCCATCAAGTAGTAGCCACGATAGCTGTCGGGGGCACGAGACCGCATGGCGACGACAGCCGCGTGTGTGTCGTGCCACGCCGGGATGCTGGTCTCGGTGAAGAAGATCGCCAGCGTGGCGATGGCGCCTGCCAGGGCAAGCGGGAGAGTGGCCCGGTATTGCCACAGGGCGGCGGTCATCGCGCCCATCACGAGGGCGTAGGCGATGCTCGGCGAATACATCGTCCGCTCCGCGATCACCACACCGGTGTGGATTATCAGATTGGACACTGGAGCCAACGTCGCGGTCGCGAAGACGATGGCGAACGTCCAGGGGCTGGGGCGGCGAACGTGCATCACGAGCGCCGCGATCCCCACGGCGACGAGCGCGACGCCACACGCGATGAGCGCCGGATTGAGTTGGCCGAGGGCGGCGTCGGTCGGCGAGTAGTCGTTGCGCGGGAGTTGCGGCGCGAGCACGAGGCCCGTGGCGCGCGGCAGCGATGCGAGGGCGAGCAGGACTGCGCGTCCCGCCGATATTGCGCCGAAGGCCGGATGCGGGTCGTCACCGGCGAGTCCGCCCAGGATCGAAATGCGGACCGCGAGGATCAGCATCACGCCGAGCGACGCGGCAATCGTTGCACGCCACGCCGCTGTCCGTGCCGCCCGGCGATCTGTCTCAGGACGGCCGCCGTTGCACGTGAGCCAACTCGCCGCCCATACCACGACGGGCGCGGCGATGCCGATCTCCTTCGACGCCATCGCGGCGGCCGAGAGCACGCCAATGACGACGAGGCGTCCGGTCCGGACAGGCGGCGTCCCGCCCACGGCAACGATCGCCACCGCGAGCAGGGCGGCGGCGCACAGCAGCTCCGAGCGGCCTACGACGTTGGCGACCGCTTCGACGTGGACGGGATGGATCGCAAACCAGAGACCGGCCGCCAGCGCCGCGACCGGCGGCCACCACTGGAGTGCCAGCCGGGCGACGAGTGCCACGACCAGGGCATTCCACAGAATGTTCGCGGCGTGGAACGGGACGGGTGAGCCGCCGCCGAGCATCCAGTCACACGCCAGTGAGAGGGTGGCCAACGGCCGGTACAGATGCCCGCTGGTGTACCAATACGGCATGCGGAGCGCGGACCCGAGGGTCGACCACTGATGAATGCGAGTATTGGTGACGACGATCACGTCGTCGTCATATGCGAACCGATTGCGGAGCGATGGGAGGTAGACCGCAATAGCGACGAGTGCCGGCACGCACCAGGCCCACCACGTGGTGGATGGCTCGGTGTTCTCGCTGCCGGACGTGAGCGAAGGCATGGTCACGAATAACGCACGATTGACGTCTACGTCACTGGTGTCGGCTATATTTCGCGCCTATGGAAATCCGGAATGTCGCCATCATTGCGCACGTCGACCATGGGAAAACGACCCTGGTGGACAAGATGTTGCGCCAGGCGGGTGCGTTCCGCGAGAACCAGATCGTGGAGGAGCGGGTGATGGATTCCAATCCGCTCGAGCGGGAACGGGGAATCACGATTCTCGCCAAGAACACGTCGGTCCGGTGGCATGGCACGAAGATCAACATCGTGGACACTCCGGGTCACGCCGATTTCGGTGGCGAGGTCGAGCGGATCCTCCGCATGGTGCACGGCGTGTTGCTGGTCGTCGATGCGTTCGACGGGCCGATGCCGCAGACGCGGTTCGTGTTGCGCAAAGCGCTCGCGCTTGGCCGCACGCCGATCGTCGTGATCAACAAGATCGACCGTCCGGGCGCCGATCCACTGCGCGTCCATGACGAGGTACTCGATCTGTTCATCGAGCTGGAAGCGGACGCGGCGCAGCTCGATGCCCCGGTCGTATACGCGTCGGCGCGCGAGGGTGTGGCGACGATGGATCTGGACGTGCCGGCGACAGACCTGACGCCGCTCTTCGAGGCGATCGTCCAGCATGTGCCGCCGCCGACAGGCAACGAGGCCGAGCCGTTCCAGATGCTCGTCTCCACGATCGACCATTCCCCATATCTCGGGCGGCTGGCGATCGGGCGGATCGAGCGGGGTACGGCTCACGTGGGCGACCAGGTGGCATTGCTGCCGCTCGACCCCACGCAGCCGTCGGAGCGCTCCCGGGTCACGAAGCTCTACATGTTCGAAGGACTGGAGCGCGTCGAGGTGCCGTCGGCCGAGGCGGGGGAGATCGTGGCGTTGGCGGGGCTGGAGGGAGTCGAGATCGGCCTCACGCTGACGGATCTGGAGCACGCGGAGCGGCTGGAGGGGATCGCGGTCGAGGAACCGACGATTTCCGTCGATTTCCTGGTGAACAACTCTCCGTTCGCCGGCCGCGACGGGAAGTTCGTGACCTCGCGCCAGGTCCGCGAGCGCCTGTACCGTGAGCTCGAGCGAAACGTGGCGCTGCGGGTCGCGGATACGGACTCGACGGACACGTGGACCGTGTCCGGCCGTGGCGAGCTGCATCTGTCGATCCTGATGGAGACCATGCGGCGCGAGGGGTACGAGTTCCAGGTCTCGCGTCCCCGGGTCATCACCAAACGGGGCGCCGGGGGTGAGCGGCTCGAACCCTATGAGGAGCTGTCGATCGATGTGCCCGAGGAGTTCCTCGGTGCGGTGATCGAGAAGCTGGGGGGGCGCCGGGCGGAGATGCTGGAGATGAAGAATCCGGGGCAGGGACTGGTGCGGCTGCTGTATCGTATTCCGGCACGCGGGCTGTTTGGCTATCGATCGGAGTTTCTGACCGACACGCGGGGTACCGGGATCATGCACCACCGGTTCCTCGAATACGGGCCCTGGGCGGGCACTCTGGCGGGGCGGTCCCGGGGGACGCTGGTCTCTATGGAAGGGGGCACGGTCGTCGCGTTTGCCCTGGCCAATCTCTCGGAGCGCGGGACGCTGTTCGTGGCACCGGGGACGCTGGTTTATCAGGGAATGATCATTGGGGAGAGCGCCCGCCCGGGGGACATGGACGTCAATCCCACGAGGGAGAAGAAGCTGACGAACATGCGGTCCAAGGCCACGGACGATAACATCCAGTTGGAGCCGCCGCGGGAGTTGACGTTGGAGGGCGCGCTAGAGTATATCGAGGACGATGAGTTGATCGAAGTCACGCCGCGGTCGATCCGGCTGCGGAAGCGGTATCTGAGCGTGAACGATCGCAAGAAACTGTCGCGGGAAGCCAAGCGAGAACGAGCGGCGCTCTGACGCATTGCCTCACATCTCCTCCACGCCCAACTCATCCCCTCCATCACGGCCGGATCTTTGCGGACGTCCGGTGGTACGCACCAAGCTGAGGTGATTTCCGTCGTGTTCCGCCGGCCTGGCCGGGCGTGCGGCGCTCGTCTTGCGATCACCGGCAGTGCGTGATGGCTTCGCTCCGGTCCTCGATCGTTTCCGGTTTTCTCACCATTCATTTCTGTAACGGAGAGCTCTGCTATGTCGGACCTGTTCGCCGCGCCGGCGACGGGCGCGCCACGGGCGGGTGGCGTGAGTGCCGCGGATGCGGCATCGCGGGATAGAGTAGGCATGACCGCAGGCATGACCCGAGGCATGACCCGAGGCATGACCCCAGGCATGACGGATCGTGCAGGCGTTGGAGCGGCCGCCGAGATGGCCGCGGTCCTGGCTGCTGGCGGGGCCGCCGCTGGTGTACCGTATCCGATGGGATTGGCCCCACAGCGTCCCGCCGATGCCGATCCTGAGGACGAGGACGATCTGGACGACGATCTCGATGACGATGAGGATGACGATGACGACGATCTGGACGTCCTGGACGACGAAGACGATGATGATGACGACGACGATGATGAGGATGATGATTTCGATGATGAGGATGATGATCTCGACGATGACCTCGACGATGATCTCGTGGACCTCGACGACGAGTACGACAACGATGATGACGACGACCGGGCACCCGGGCGGCCGGACTTCGAGAATGATTGACGGCAGGCCGGGGGCAGCCCGGGCGTGACGATGTTTGGCGACCGGGTACGTGAGGCCCGGCAACGGGTGCGGACCCCGGGGGGCGCGCGCCTGACGCAGGGCGACCTGGCGATCGCCGTAGGTGTCGAGCGAAATACGGTCAGCCGCTGGGAGAACAGTGGGGTGCGCCCCAAGGACCCTCACGTCGTCCGGCGCCTGGCGGCGGCGCTGCGGGTGCCGATGGAGTGGCTGTTCGAGGATGATGGCGCCGACGTGCCGGAGTCCTGGACAGGCAGTGAGCGCGAGGTGCGCGGGTCCGCGGCGGTCAGGGAGGGGATGGGGCCACGGCAGCCGCCCCTCGCGCCGTATGGAGTTCCCTACGCAGCGCCATTCGCCGCCGCAGACGCGCTGGGCCAGCGCGTGTCACCGATGGCGTACGCGGTCATTCACGACTACGTGGCGCGTCTCGAGCAAGCTGGTGTGACGCCGGACGACGCGGCGGAGGCCGGGCGGCTCCTCGTCCACAGCGCGACCAACCGCCTGAGACCGGGCGATCCCAGAACCCGGGCCATCGATGTAGTGCTCGCCGACATCGAAGCGATGTGGACGTTCGTGACGGCGGTTTTGCGAGCGGAAGGCCGAGACGTCTGATCATCGTGCGGCGCGCCGACGCCAAAATTGCGCCGGGTTCCTCGGTCCGTTACGTTGCCATTTCGACAGCCATGTAGGGCCTGTAGCTCAGGTGGTTAGAGCGCACGCCTGATAAGCGTGAGGTCCGAGGTTCAACTCCTCGCAGGCCCATTTTGGCCGGCACAGCCGGCCAAAATAGAGAGTAGCGATACAGAAAGTAGAAAGTAGACGAAGAAGTTGGGCGGCCTGGATGGTGTGAGCGCCAGCAGGCCGCGCTACTCGGTCTACTTTCTACTTTCTACTTTCAGCCCTGACGGTCGGGTTGACGCTCGGGCGCTAGTGTCGGCGCGTGCCGTTTGCGTTTGAGAAGCGCATCGTCTACCAGCGGAGTGTGGGGAGTTTCTTCGCAGCCGGGCATCACGGCGCTCCCGAAAAAATCCCGCTAGTGGGCGCTCGTGAACGCTTGCTCGCTCGCGCGCTTCGTGTCGCGCAGCTGCTGTTGCGTCAGATCGCGAGATCTCCCGATCACTTTGCCGCGAATGTTTATGATCCCGCCGCTCGGAAGATCGTCGAAGTGGAGCCGCCGGATGAACAGCACGTATGCAGCCTGTTTCTGGTCGCTGCTTGACGGTGCCGGGTCGGCGATTGCCATGAGGTCAAACTCGCCGTCGAGATAGTGATCGCAGTAGAGCTGCTTGGACGCCACCACGGTCGTGCCGGTCATCTCCGGCGGGTCGTACACGACTTGATGGGTGACCGTGACCAGCGGCTGGCCTCCGGGGATGTTCTCCTGCGTCCAGAATATTGCATCATGCATCCCAGACGGACGGTCGTTCGGGTACTCACTGAGATACCGCGCCAGGCTGGGCATTTCGGTGTAGACGTACGGCGACTGGGAGAGCATGCCGTCCCATACTTGCGCCGCGCCGGTGGCCTGCGGTTGATCTTCGTATTCGACTAGCGCGGCGTTGCCACGTGTCCGGTACGTGTTGACATAGTCAACCATGCGCTGGCCGAACGCAGCTGACGCCGCGGAGTCGCGTGACGCTGACGCGGGATCGAGCCCCGCCCGCATTGCGACCATGGCGGTCCCGGGGAGTTTGAGCTTGCACGAACCTGGGTGGCACTTCAGCAGGTCGTTGACGTCGTTATCCGTCAGCGCGAAGCCCGCCACGTCCCCCGGCACCGCGGGATCCGAAAAGACCCTGGGGCGGTTAGAGGACGAGTCGCCAGGTGATGGTCCCGCGACCGCGACGCGAGCGACGTAGAACGCACGCGGAACGTCAACACGCTCGGCGCCGATCAGAGCGACCTCGCGCGAGTCCGGGGCACTCAGCACCTTCACGATCGCCGTGCCGCTGGCGGCTCGCCCAATCTCGTCCCCGGTGAATCCCGCCGTGCCAGTCAGGAAGGTCGTGAGTCGCGCTGGCATCGACTGCGCTCCTGCAGTCGATGCGACGAGCGCGGTGAGCAGGATGTTCCGGATGCGGACGACGACAATGCGGTACCCCGCCAGGCCGATCGAGAAACGCCGTCCACGGTATGTCACGGAAGCCTCTCGATCGCCGATGAAGAGACAGTGGGGGCCTGCGGCGCGGACGCAGGGCGGACCACTCCGTAGTCGCGGTCGTAGAGGTTGAGCAGCTCGAAGAAGGCGGCGATCATGAGAGGCCCGACCACCAGTCCAACCAACCCGAAGACCCTGATCCCGATCAACGCGCCCAGCAGCGTGGTGAGTGGATGGACGTTACCGACGCGTCGGGATACCACGGCGCGCGTGACCTTGTCGATCGCACTCGGTACGAGCCATCCGAAGGCCAGGATCACGATCGCCGGCCCCGCTTGACGGTGGAAGAGCGAGAGAACGACAGCCGGCACCCACACCAGTGCGCTTCCCAGGACTGGCAGCATGGATGTAAACGCCGTCACGATACCCCAGAACACTGGCATGGGGAAACCGGCGATGATGAAACCGACGGCCATCGAAATGCCCTGGAGCACGGCCGACAACACCGTACCGAGGACGGTCGCTTTCGTCACGCGCTGGAGCTCGATCGCCAGCGCGTCGGTGCTCTCAGCTGAAAAAGGCAAGTATGTTCGCACGCGCTGCCAGATCTGGCTGCCGGACCGCAGCGCGAAGAAGAGGCAAAGGAACATGACCCCGATGTTGAGCGCGCCGTGGGCGGCAGTCCCTGCCATCCAGGTCGCGATTTCGACCAGGGCCGACGTCAGCCGTGCGCCCACCTGCTGCGTGATGGAGTCGACGCTGCTGCGAAGGCTCTGATCGCCGAATGGCAAGCTCCAGGCGGCACTCGAGAGAGCGGAAGGATTCAGGTTCCGCGCCTGTGACCACGCGAGGTCGGCGACGACCACCGCAGGAACGCACACAAGCAATAAGCATCCAATCAGTAAGACAGCCGCCGCGCGGTTGGGTCCGATCCGCGCAGATAGTCGGATGTACGGTCCGTCAAGGAGCACGGCGAGGACGATTGCGCCCACGATACCTCCCATCAGGGGCGCAGCCGCGACGAGAAGCCCGAGCGCGGCTGTCCCGACAAGGAAAGCCGCCCGCCGCCGTAAAGTAGTTTCTCGCTCCGAGTCGCTGTCGCCGGGTATGCTCACCATACGACGTGAATGTCGCTCGGCGCCTGGAGTCCAGTCTTGGAGGATCGGATTGAAGAAATGTGCTGCCCGTGACTGGAGCACCGACCCCTTGACGTCCGCCGTCGCATCGCGATGAACCCGGTGAAGCGCAGAGGATTGGGCATCGGATCGAGAAGCCTCATGATGGGCAGCAGCAACCTAACCCATCAATGGAAATTCGCCACCTCCTTGGCGCGGCGGCGGTGTATTGAAGATGCCGGGTCGTCGCCCGGCACGCACCCATTCAACGCACGCCGTACACGAGGATGTGGCTCTCCTGTGCGCCTCCGGGCCACACGAGTGACTTCATGCCCGAAGCCACGGCGACCAGTTGGCGACCGCCCACGCGGTAGGTCACGATCCCTCCGCCAGTCGATTGCCCGGTGTCGTCGTGCCAGAGCACGCGGCCGTTCGCCGCGTCGAGCGCGAACAGTGTGCCGTGCATATCAGCCGCGAACACCAGCCCTCCAGCCGTGGGTGTGACGCCAGCGAGCATCGGACTGGTTGCGGCATACTTCCAACGCACGGCCCCGTTGTCCGCATCGAAGGCTGTGAGCCACCCCTTCGCGCTATCGGGCGGATCGAACATGGTGTCCTGGTTGCTCGCGGCGAACCATGTCTTCCCGGTCGGCGGCACTGGGGCGTTCTCCGGCTCCAGTTGGACGCGGGAGCACCAGTCGACGGCGCCCACGAAGATCGTGTTGGTTGCTGGACTGTAGGCCGCGCCGTTCCATTCGGACCCGCCGGTGATTCCCGGACAAAACCGCACGACGTGGTCGCGTGAAAGCGGTACATCGACGTTCGTGCGCGTTGTGGTCGGCCTCCGGTACAGCACCGGGAGCGCGGCAGCCGGGTCACCAGTCCTCGAGGTATCCCGTGAGACTTTCGACCGATCGAGGACCGCGAGCTGGCCATCCTTGTTGGCCGACGCTACGACCGCGCGGCCGGAGGATGTCGTGAGTAGCGTAGGCGGACTGTCGACGTCCCAATCGTGCGCGTCGTCCTTCACCAGTTGGTTGTAGGCGAGCAAGCGACCCGTCGCTCCGTCAAGCGCGATAACGGAATTGGTATAGAGGTTCGCGCCGGTACGCCTCCCGATATCGAAGTCGGGCGCGGGATTCCCGGCAGGCACGTACAGAATGCCGCGGCTCGCGTCGAAGGTGAACGATGTCCAGAACGCGCCGCCCGTGATCGGGAGCGCGGAGTCGGTCCACGTCGCGCGCGCTGCGCCATTCGCCGGCACGACATCGAATTGCCACACGACGTGGCCATCCCCGGCGTCGAGCGCATATACATGACCCGTCACGCCAGCGTTGTCCCCTCCGGCGTTCCCGACAAACACGAGGCCGTTGTCCGCGATCGGCGCCATCGGGATCGAGACCCCGGGTCCTTTGGCGCCGATCGCCTGATCCCACATGGTGTGGCCGTCGGCCGTGTCCATCGCCAGAACGTGCGCGTCGGACGTTCCGCGGAAGAGGCGGCCATTCGAGTATGCAAAGCCTCGGTTCACAGCCAGTTCGCCTGGCGTCTCGCTGTGCCGCACCTGCTTCCACCGCTCCAAGCAGGTGGCGGCGTCGATCGCGTAGGAGATCGTGTCCGTCGTGAAGTACATGACCCCCGCGATGACGACCGGTCCTGTTTGCAGAGATGTGACCTCTGGTAGTGTGTAGGTGCACACGCGCGCCAACCCTGCCACGTTCGACGGCGTGATGCCGGCCAGTGGTGAGAACCGATCGCCGGCCACGGCGCGGTTGTAGCTTGGCCAGTCGCCTGCGTTCGGCGTCGCGGACCGATTGGCCGGGGATGGAGCGCGTTGGGCGGAAGCGAGGTGCGACGCGAGGATCAACAAGGGGCCGATCCAGGTCAGACCGGCGTACGAACGTTGAGTGGCTGCGCCAGGCACGTGTTGTCCTCCTCATTCGCGGTGATGTGCGTGCGCTCCGAAGCGTACCTGTGCCAGACGGGCGCACGTCCGCAAAGGCGGAGACACCGATATTGGCCTTTGCCGGATGGCAGTGACTCAGTCGATCCGCACGAGTCCCCGCCGCAGGGCCGTGGCGATCGCTTCCGTGCGGCTCGTCACGCCGAGCTTGGCGAACAAGTGCGTGACGTGGATCTTCACCGTGCCGTCGCTGATGCCGAGCGCATCGCCGATCTCGCGGTTGGAGTTACCGGCGGCCAACAGACGGAGGACCGCGAGCTCGCGCCGCGTGAGACGCACGTTCGTCACGTGCGCCACCAGTTTGGCCGCGACTTGTGGCGACACCCACGTGTGCCCCGCGTGCACGGCGCGGACGCAGGCCACGAGGTCATGCGGCGACACGTCCTTGACGAGAAAGGCCTTGGCCCCCGCGCGCAGCGCGCGTTCGATATCGTTATCGGTATCGTACGTCGTCAGGATGACGATCGCTGCGTCGGGGAACCGCTCCCGGATCTGTTCCACAACCTGTACGCCTTCCAGCTTCGGCATGCGGAGATCGATGAGCGCCACGTCGGGGCGGTCACGCACGAAGAACTCTACGGCTTCCGCGCCGTCCGCAGCCTCCGCGACTACGCAGATCCCCCGTTCCTCCTTGAGGATCTGCGCGACGCCGTTGCGTACGATCGCATGATCGTCGGCCAACAACACCCGAATCGAACCGGTTGCCTCAATCATTCGGCCACACCGCCACGATTTCGGTCCCCGCGCCGGGCTCCGAGGCCAGCGTCAGCGCCGCACCGATCCGGCCCGCGCGCTCGGCCATTCCGACCAGGCCGTACCGTCCCTTCCGTGGCTGATCGGGATCGAAGCCGACGCCGTCGTCGGTGACGGCCACGCGCACGCTGCGCTCGTCCAGGTACGCCACCTCGACGTCGATGCGGCTCGCCTGGCTGTGCCTGGCCGCGTTCGTCAGCGCCTCACGCGCAATCGCGAACAACTCCTCCTCCACGGAGCGCTCCAGAGCGTGCGACACTCCGGTCACGCGCACCTCGAGGGAGCCGAGATAGTACCCGCGTACGAGATCGGCTGCTTCCTGCACAGCCTGGCCAAGCCCGTGCGGGGTGACCGGCGGCCGCAACATGGTGACCGACCGCCTGGCCTCGGCGAGGCCCTCGACCGCCAGTTGCCGCACGGTCTCGAGCGGCTCACGTGCAGACACCCACGCCGGTCCCAGCTTGGACTCCGCGCGCTGCAGTTGCATCACGATCAGCGCGAGGACTTGCGCGAGCGTGTCGTGGATGTCGCGTGCCTGCCGGTTGCGCTCTTCGGCAATGGCCGTGGACTTGACCGACTCAGCGATCCGCGCACTCTGTAACGCGAACGTGAGCTGACGCATGTAGACACCGCAGATCTCTCGCACGAGTGGCCAGCGTTGCTCTGTAAATGACCGGAAACCCAGCGTCATGAAGCCGACGGTGTCACCGTGCAGGACCAGGGGCATGAGCGCGGCGAAACGATCACCCGTCCGCTGTGTGAATGCGCATACCTGCGGCGATGCGTCCCGCAACTCCGGTGGGCGGGCGCCCGGGGTGTCCCAGTCGACCCAGAACCCGGTGTGGGCCTCGCGCAACAGGCGCCAGGCCGCCGGCCAGAGGACAAACGGTTGCGCCAGCGCCGTTGCCGCTTCCGCCGCGAGATCGACAGCTTCGCCGCCGATGAAGACAGCGACCCGGCGCAAGGTGTCCGTCGCCTCATCGAACAGCGACACGCTCCCGTTGTTGGCGCCGGATGCCCGGATTGCCTCGTGGAGGATCTGACTTGTAAACCTCGGCAAGTCCTCATAGGACGTGAGCATCTCGATCGACCTGCTCAGCGCCGCGTTCGCGCTCGCCAGCTCCGCGGCTCGCTCCTCCGCGGCCTTTGCCTGCGCGCGGACCACCGCCGCCTCACGCGATTCATCGGCCAGCCAGGCCAACTCGACCACCAGCGCGGCGTAGCGGGTCAACGTTCGAGTCGCGAGGATGCGCTCTGCAGGCATTTCGGCCGACAGGTGATAGGCCAGGATGAGGAGGCCGACAACTGCCTCTCCGCGCCGCAGCGCCAGGCCGGCACTGTTCACGCTCACATGAGAGGCGAGGTCTCCCAATGCGGGGCGGATGCCGCATTCGTTGTACCCGAAAAACGTGTCCCTCGCGCCGAGGATGTCCTCCCAGTGCGGGAAGCTTTGCGCAGGCATCACTTCCTGCTTCCGAGCCAGCCGCTCGTTGTTCGCGATATCGACTACGAGCCCGTCCATCACATACGACTGGAGCACCAGGGTATCCGTGCCCGGCTCGTAGCACAGGAGTGCTCCACCGTTGGCGGCCGCCACCTCGATGATGGATGTGAGTACCTCACTCACGAGCAACCGGGCGTCCGACAGGTGCGCTACACGCTCGAGAGTGTGTTGCAGCACGGCGTTTGCGCCCGACAGCTGTGCCGCCTGCTCTCGGGTGCGGCCAATCACGCCGATACGGCCGAGGTCGGCTCCGTCTGAGGAACGCAGAGGCGGGCCGCTTTGCCCGCTCTGGTTCCGACTGGGTGTCATGGTCTCGGCGCCCCTTGTCGAAAAACTACCCCTATATGATGCGCGTCTGCGGCAGAGAAAGTATCGCCCGAACCGGCCAGAGAAAACCACTACTCATGGCATAGCTCCACTGTCGAGGTGCCTCGGGTCCCGAGAATCGCGCCGGGCCGTACACGCTGCGCGCAGGCACGTCTCCAAGCGTGAGTCCACGACCAGCGGCCCAGTAGCGCTGTCCGCCCGCCCCTGCGCCGGACCGGATGAGAGCACGTACGCCGAAGGTATAGGCAAAAGATCTCCAACGCGACGAATGGTTCCCAAGTCTGGGCGGTCCTACAATTCAGCCCGTCCGGGCGATGGAGATCGCGTTCGCCGCAACGGGCGCCGGTCCGGGAAACCGTCGCCCATCGAAGGAGACCGATGCTCAAGATCGCCATCATCATCGGGAGCACCCGCCCGGGCGGACATGGCAAGGCTGTAGGCCGGTGGGCGTACGACATTGCGCAAAAACGCGGTGACACCGGCAGACGATGAACACCACCACTGCCAGGTAATGGAGAACGGCCATGAACAGGGATCTGGGTGTCTGGACCTATCAAGACTGCGCGCTCGTACTCATCGACTACCAGAAGGAGATGTTCGAAGTCATTCGGTCGGAAACGCCGGCCGATCTGGTGGAGCTCAATGTCCGGCTGTTGGCCAAGACTGCCAAGGCGTTCAACATGCCGATCGTGTTGTCTACCGTTGGAGTCCAATACCATATCAACGGGCCGACGCGTCCCGCGATCCTCGCAGAGCTTCCCGGCGTTGACGTCATCGACCGCACGTCCATGAACGCGTTCGAGGATGAGCCCTTTCGTGCAGCAGTGAAAAAGACTGGACGCAACCGGCTCATCTTCGGCGGACTCCACACCGAGATTTGCCTCACCCTCGCGACGGTCCAGGCATTGAAAGATGGCTACAACGCGATGTTTGTCGTCGATGCCGTCGGCGGAAGATCACAAACGGCGCACCGTACGGCCATCGAAAGGCTGTCACACGCGGGGGCGGTGCCGAACACGGCGCTCGCCGTCCTCACGGAGCTCTTCCGCGACTGGAAATCGCCGCTCGCTGACAAGGCGCGCGAGGTCATCAACTGGTATTTCGCCGAAATCCCGAAGATCACCACCGACGTTGGTGTCTAACCGAGGCCTCAAACGCTGGCCACCGAGGCCGAGGAGCGTACCGCATGTCACTCAGACTTTCAGGCAAGGTGTGCATCATCACGGGCACGGGCGGGAGCCTGGGCCGTGCCGCGGCCCTGGCGTTCGCTCGAGAGGGTGCATCGGTTGTCGGGTGCGATTTCACCGTCGACGCTGCGCAAGCCACCGTTGACATGGTGCGCAGCGCAGGTGGCACGATGGCCTCGCTGCAGCCCTGCTATCTCACCAAGCCCGCAGACTGTCAGGCGCTGGTCGATTTTGCTGTGGCCACGTTCGGCCGCATCGACGTGCTGTTCAACAACGCGGCGATGGCGTACTTCAACTGGATCGAAGACATCACGGACGAGGAGTGGGACCGCGACCGGCGGGAAGAAGTCGACCTGGTGTTCTACCTCACCCGTGCGGCCTGGCCGCATCTCAAGGCCAGCCGCGGTGTGCTCGTCAACACGGGATCTCTGAACGGCTTGCTGAGCTTCAGAACCCTGGGCTCGCTGGCCCACACCACGTCCAAGGCAGGGATCATCGGCATGACGCGGCACCTGGCAATGGAGGGGCGAGCGCACGGCATTCGCTCGAACTCGGTTTCACCCGGCCTGATCGAAACGAACGCGACGCGAGAGCAGCTCAAGGACCCGGAGTGGGCGGCCTCGATGCTTGGCAAGACGCTGCTCGGCCGTCTCGGCCGGCCGGACGAAGTGGCGAACGTGGCACTGTTCCTGGCCTCTGACGAGAGCTCGTACGTGACCGGCGTCGACGTCGTGGTCGATGGCGGAATGAAGGTCTGGTGACGTGCGCCAAGACCGCAGCCAACGCATCGGAGGAATAGCCATGAGCTCATCACTTACCGCGACAACTGTGACATCACCGGCGACGTCACCGGCATCGGGGGCTCCCAAAGCCGCCGTGCTGCCCGACTACGCGCCGATCCCTCGGTCGGCGCTTGGCCCCGCCCTCAACGACAAAGGGTACTACGTCGGGCGCATTGAGCGAAACCTCTACTGGATCACGGACGGCACGTACCAATCAGCATTTCTCACGACCCGCGACGGCGTCGTCCTGCTCGACGCGCCGCCTACCATCGGTAACAACATCAAACGCGCGGTCGACGAGATTGCCGCTGCGAACGGGGTGAGCAACAAGGTCACGCACCTCATCTACTCGCATCACCACGCGGACCATGCGGGGGCGTCGTCGCTCTTCGACAAGAACGTCACGCGAATCGGGCACGAGGAGACGCGACGCCTTCTGCTGCGCGACAACGACCCGGCGCGGCCGGTGCCGGACGAGATCTTTCAGGACCGTCGCACGCTGAACATCGGCGGCGAGCGCATCGAGCTGGCGTGGCTCGGCTCCAATCACACGCCGGACAACATCTATATCCATCTGCCCAGCCACGACACGCTCATGCTGATCGACATCGTCAATGTCCGATGGGCGCCATTCGGCGTCGTCAACCTGAGCGAAAACATCCCCGGCTTCATTGAGGCGGCGGCGAAAGCCCTCGCCTATCCATGGAAGCACTTCATTGGCGGCCATCTCGGGAGGCTCGGCACCCGCGAGGACGTCTCGCTGCATCAACAGTACATGGCCGACATCGTCGACAACATAAAGAAGGCCATTACTACGGTCGATCCTACGCCGTACTTCCAGAAGTACGGCGAGAACGTCTGGGCCGTGTACAAGGAGTATCTCGACGCGGTTACCAACGCGGCCGCGGCACCTGTGATCGAGAAGTACACCGGCGTGCTGGGTGCGGCCGATGTGTTCACCGCGAGCACGACGTTCTGGACCATGCAGTCGTTGCGGCTCGACCTCGGCCTGGGTTCTGAGGTTCATCCATGACGCCACACTATGACTACATCGTGGTGGGAGCAGGTCCGGCTGGCTCGGTCCTGGCGGCTGAATTGTCCGCCTCCGGCGCAGCCGTACTCATCGTCGAGTCCGGGGGGCTCGACGAGGCGCCAACTATCACGAACCCAAGCATCTGGTTCACCAATGTCGGCGGGCCCCTGGACTACAACCTGCCGATCACACCGACGCCCCGACTCAATAATCGGAAGCTCACCATGGCTCTCGGTCACGTCCTCGGCGGCGGCAGCAGCATCAATGCCATGTGCTGGACTCGCGGGATGCCACGGGACTACGACGGGTGGGCGAAGAACGGCGCGAAGGGTTGGGCCTTCGCTGACGTGCTTCCGGTCTTCAAACAACAAGAGGATTGGGAGGCCGGCGCCAACAAATGGCGCGGTGCCGGCGGCCCGATACACATCCGCCGGCCCGGGGATCCTCATCCCACCGCGCCCGCGTTTATAGACGCGGCGCGGGAGATGGGCATGCCCATCCTGGACGACATGAACGGACCCATGCGTCCCGGCGCCGGTTACGTCAACATGAACATTGCCGCCGATGGGACTCGCGTCAGTGCGGCTCGTGCCTTTTTGCACCCGGCGCTGTCGAGGCCCAACTTGACGCTGCTGCTCAACACCAACGTCGTCAAACTGAACTTCGAGGGTACTCGGTGCGTGGGTGTGAAGGCAATCACAGACGGGGCAGTCAAGGACATTGCAGCGGACAAGGAAGTGATCCTTGCTGCCGGATCCATCGGAAGCCCGAAGCTGCTGATGCTCTCCGGTATCGGCGATGCGACCGCACTCGGCGGCCTTGGAATTGACGTTGTCGCGAACCTGCCTGGGGTTGGCCAAAACCTGCAGGACCACGTACTCGTGTCCGGCGTCGTATTCCAGTACAAGGGCAGGATGCCGGATCGGCCCGCCGACAGCAACGCAGTCGAGGCAGAGGCCTACTTGCCGACCGGTACTTCCGGCGACACCGGCATCGACACTGTCCTCGTGCTTGAACAACTGCCCGCGCTGACACCCGAAGCGGCGGCGCGCTTTGGACCTCCTCCGGCCGACGCGTTCACCATCGCTCCCGCTCTGGTGCAACCGACGAGCCGAGGGTCGGTCCGCTTGGCCAGCGACCGCTTTCAGGATGCCGCGGTGATCGATGGCAACTATCTCGCCTCAGATAGCGATTTGGCGGCGATCGTTCAGGCCATCGAGGCCGCGCGTGAACTCGGCCACCAGCATGCCTTTGACCGTGTGCGCGAGCGCGAAATCGTTCCCGGGCCCCGGGCGACCACCGATGAGGTCCGGGAACTTGCCCGGCTTGCCTCGGCGAGCTTTGGACACCCAGTGGGTACGTGCAAGATCGGCGTAGACGCGCTCGCGGTCGTTGACCCGGAGCTGCGCGTGCACGGCATCGCGGGATTGCGCGTGGCAGACGCTTCCGTGATGCCACGGATCATTCGGGGGCCTGGGACAAACGCGGCGAGCCATATGATTGGGGGCCGGGCATCCCAACTGGTTCTGGGCTGAAACGGGATCGCAGGAGGTACGGACGGTGCAAACTCAAATGCGCAGTGACGCGGACGCGAAAGCGCCCTGGCTGGCTGTCCATCCGCTCAGCCGCGAGGATGCCGTCGCGGGGGCGGCGCTACGATCCAGTGTCGCAGTAGTGAAAGGCAAGCTCCAGGGAACGGCTGGTCGCGGTCCGTTCGACGCCATCATGGAGCAAGTTGCGGTTCCCGCGGGCGTGACCTTTGAAGCCGATACCATCGGAGGGATCTCCGGCTGGTGGGCGAAACCGGCGCGGTCGCGGAAGGGCGCGGCAATCCTTCACGTACATGGCGGCTGGTTCAACCTGGGAACCGCTCGCGCATACCGTAATTTCGGCGGTCACATCGCTTCGAGTGCCGGAGCTGATGCTTTCATTCCAGATTATCGGCTCGCCCCCGAGCATCCCTTCCCGGCTGCGGTCAGAGACGTCGAAGCGTGCTATCGCGGACTGGTTGATAGAGGGATCAACAAAATCGCAGTGACCGGCGACTCAGCGGGGGGCGATCTGGCGCTTGTGCTTCTAACGATCGTCTCCGCGCCCGCCACCAACGCCGGCATCGCTCCCGTGGGCGCCGTCGCAATGTCGCCGGTGACCGACCTTGCACTTACGGGCGAGAGCTTCGAGACTCGAGCGGATGCGGATCCGTATTTCACCAAGTCCCAGGTTGCCGGGCTGGTCGCCTCCTATCTGGGTGAGACCGATCCGAAGAATCCTCTGGCGTCGCCGCTGTACGGTGCAATGAGCGGCCTGCCTCCAATCCGGGTTCACGTTGGAGATGATGAGGTGCTGCTCGACGACTCGCGCCGCTACGTGGAGCGAGCCTTTGCGGCGGGCGTCGACGCCAAGTTGGACGTATGGATGGGAATGCCGCATGGCTTCGTCGCCAATGTCAGCATGTTCGACGCCGCTGGACAGGCACTCCGCGTAATCGGAGATTTTCTGGTCGGGCGGCTGCGGTAGGCCACTGATCGCGCCGGCTTTGTGGAACCGTCTCACTGTTAGGGGGATCTGGCGTCAATGCGTATACTCATCGTTGGTGCGAGCGGCACCATCGGCCGGGCGATTGTTGCGGCGCTCACGGGCCGGCACGATCTCGTCCTCGCGAGCAAGAGCGAAGCACCTGAGCAGGTGGACATCAGCGACCCCGCATCGATCCGCGCGCTGTACGCTCGGGTCGGGCGCGTCGACGCCGTGGTCTGCGCGGCGGGTCAGGCAGCGTTCAAGCCGCTGGCTGAACTCACCGATGCCGATTTTGCCCTCAGCTTAAACAACAAGCTGATGGGACAGGTGAACCTCGTGCGGTTCGGGATTGCCTCGGTCGCCGATGGCGGCTCATTCACCCTCACGGCAGGCTCGTTGGCCCGGGAGCCGGCGCGGAGCGCCGCCGCCATCAGTTTGGTCAACGCGGGGCTCGAGGGCTTCGCGCGCTCGGCCGCGCTCGAGTTGCCGCGGGCGCAGCGCATCAATGTTGTCAGCCCGCCGTGGCTATCCGAGACGCTGCGCGCTCACGGACAGGATCCGAGTACTGGACTGCCCGCCGCTGATGTGGCTCGGGCGTACGTGGCGAGTGTGGAAGGGAAGCAAACTGGCACGGTGCTTGATCCGCGTGCGTAGTAGGGCTGCTCTCCGTTTCGAGGCGGCCGCGTCCTCGCGACACTGGCGTCCCACGTACGCCGTGGTGGACCTGCCCCCACGCTGGCGGTAATTTGGCATTGATGCAGTCCACTCAGAATATTGCGGTGCTGGGCGTCGGTACGATGGGGTCAGCGTTTGCACACAGACTCCTCGGTGCGGGCATGCGAGTGAGCGTGTGGGACGTTTCCCCCGCTGCGGCCGCGCTGCTCGCGCCCGCGGGCGCCCGGGTCGCAGCGACGCCGGAGGAGGCCGTCCGCGACGCAGATGTCGTGCTCACGATGGTCCCCACGATCGCGTCGATCGAGGAAACGATGCCGCGAGCGCTGGCGGCGTTCCCTCGAGGAGCTACGTGGTTGCAGATGAGCACCATCGGTGCCGATGGAACTGAGCGTGCCATGGCGCTCGCAAAGGCGCATCGATCTGATGTGGTATTCGTTGATGCTCCGGTGTCCGGCTCAAGAGCCCCCGCGGAAGAGGGGAAGCTGCTGATTCTTGCGTCTGGGCCTGCCGCGGCGCTCGACGCACTGGCGCCGGTGTTCTCAGCGCTGGGCCAGAAGACGATGCGATGGGAGCGTGCGGGCAGCGGCTCGCGCATGAAGCTCGTCCTCAATACCTGGCTCGCCGTGCTTGGCGAGGGTATTTCCGAGGTGGCCGTGCTCGCGCGATCGCTCGACGTTTCCCTCAACGACGTCTCGGCGTGCATAGGGTCGACCGCGCTCGATGCTCCATGGGCGCTTTCCAAGTTGGCCAAGATCGAAGGCAAAGCCTTCAATCCCGACTTCTCACTCGCGCTGGCGGCGAAGGATCTGCACCTCGCCCTCGACGCTGCGAACCGCGCGCACCAACCGCTGCCGATGGCGCAATCGATTGCGGTACAATGGGACACCGCCCTGCAAGCGGGTTTAGGCGATCGTGACGTTGTCGGCGCGTATCTGGCGCTCGCGGGCGACCGGCATCCGCCTGGATGAACACGCATCCGTTTTGTGGGTCATTTTCGACTGGTCAACTCTCGGGGCGCCTCATCGCGCGTCACGGTGATCAGATCATTCTGCTTTCGCCCATCCAGGCCGGAGTGTGGGCGGTGCCGTCGAACATCTCCGTCGTCTTGAATGGTTCATACTCTCCGGTCGCGGCCGCATCGCGCGTGCGCGCGAGAAGAGCCGCGACCTGATCCTGGCTCATGGGGGCAAACGTGTCGACGGCCTCGATCGCCTGGTCGAGCCGCTGCATGCTCTCACAGCCAGTGATGATGACCGAAGCCGGTAAGTTCAGCGCGTAGTGGAGACACTCGATCGCGCTGAGCGTGTTGGATCGCAAGATATTACCGTCGGCCAGCGGCTTCATCCCGAGGACCGCAATCTGCTGCTCCACCAACCTCGGGAGCACCTGTCGCGTGAAGCTGCGAAAATGCGCATCCATGACATTCAGCGGCATCTGACACGAATCGAATAGAAAGTTGTGCGCCGTCGCGACGTCCAGCATGCGCAGATGGACCACCGGGTCCTTGTGTCCGGTAAAGCCAACGTACCGGATCTTGCCGGCCTGCTTCGCGGCAAGTACGGCCTCCAGGGCCCCTTGCGGCGCAAAAAAGCGGTCCGGATCCTCCATGCGGATGTTCTCATGGAATTGGATCAGATCAATGTGATCGGTTTGGAGCCGCTGGAGCGACTCATCGATCTGTTCAGCCGTGGCGCGCTTGGTGCGCCCGTCGAACTTCGTCATCAGGAACACCCTCTGCCGATACCCGTCGCGAAGCGCGCTCCCCATGCGCCGCTCGCTTTCTCCATCGTGATAATCCCAACTGTTGTCCATGAAGGTGATCCCGCGGTCGATGGCGGACCGAATGATGCGAATTCCCTCGTTCGGATCCGGTGGCCGCCCGATGTGATGACCGCCCAATCCAATTGCCGACACTTGTTCGCCGGTCCTGCCCAGTGTGCGATAAATCATGCACCCTCCTCACGGGATCCTGGAAAGACGGTCGCCACAGCCGAATACCGAAAACAATGGTACGCCGGGGTGTCCACTGCAGGCGCCTTGCCACCTGGCCCCTGGTGCAGCCCGGCGGCTTGCATGAACCTGGCGCTGGCGCGTCAACCCATGAGGCTGCCACACGCTGAGGGCTCGCCCCTCGGGCCCGAATGTGCGAATTCGAACGGCGTGTGAAATGCGTTGGGACTCTGACAACAGGTCCGATTGCCTGCGCGCAGATTCGGTCGCGCGGCGACCGCGCCCAGGTAGATTTGTCTGGGATTGACCTTCAGAGGGCCTCCATGGCTGACGACGTGTCCCGCCTGCCCGACTCATTCCCAGAGATCTACCTCGACCTCGTGTGGAATCTCGCGGCCAGCACCCGCATCATGCGCCTCAAGCTCCCCGCGCTTATGACGGGGGCGTCAAATCCAGAGCTCGTCGCGATCCTCGGGGATTGCCTGGCGTTGGCGGGCCATCACGACGCCGGCCTCAATGGGATCGTATCGCGCATCGATCGGCCCGCGCGTGTGCACGCGGCGGAGCTCGAAACTCTGCTCGGTACGGCCGACCGCGAACTCAGTGGCGGGTCACGGGGTGAGGCGCGAGACCTCGCAATCAGCACAGTAGTTCGGACCGCCGTGTACATGGCGATTCCCACCTGTGAGCTGGCGACGAGTCTTGCCGTGGTGCTCGGATACCGGCATCACGTTGCTGCGCTGAGCCGCCTGCGCGAGGACATCGCCGTGACGGACTCCCGGCTCCAACTGGTGATTCGAACGCAGGTCACAGCGTACCGGCACACGCGAGCGACTGCGGGGGCTGCAGAGAGCGACCTGAACGTCCCTCTCTGAAAGGCTCGAGGGTAGGTAAAGTCAGGCCATGTGTCCTTGGTGACGCACCCCGTCGAGGTCACCAAGTTGATCGAGGACGCCGCTCAGGCGGCGAAGATGTAGTCATCGGTCGACGTTGAGTAGAGGTCATTGAGCTTGGGCGGCCTGGATGGTGTGAGCGACAGGAGGCCGCGCCACTCGGTCGATTTCCTACTTTCAACGTGATTCACTCCATCAACCGGCGCGTTTCGATACGGCCGCCGTATTTGATGTGCGGGCAGGTCGCGGCGATACGCGCCGCTTCCGCGTCGTTCGCCGCGCGGACGATGAACATTCCCGACACCTGACCGGGGCCGGCAAGGCTGCCCTCACGGTCCAACCGGCCGGCCGCCTGCAGGCTATCAGCCCACCGGCCATATTCGGCGCGGCGCTCGTCCCAGCGCCCCAGCGCCGGCGCCTGATATGTGGAGTCCTGATACAGGAGCATGACATACAGATCGCCCCGTGGCGTGGGCGGTCTGGCGACCCACCAGGAGACCGCGATCGCCAGTACGAGGACAGCGGCCGCCGAGACGATCCACGCGCGTCGCCAGGGGCGCGCGGTGAGCCGGGGCACCGCCGCCCGTGGTCCGATATCGCCCGAGGCGACGAGCGACTGTACCACGCGTTCCTCGAGTGCCGGGCCGGGATCACGCTCACGTGACAGGGCGGCGAGTCCAGCGCGGAGGTCCGGCGGCACGGATTCTTCTCGATCCGTCATGGCCGGCCTCCAGCATACAGTGAGGCCCGGAGCAGCGCCCGAGCGCGGGTGAGTTGGCTCTTCGACGTGCCCGTCGCGATCTCGAGCATCTGGGCAATCTCGCGGTGCTTGTAGCCCTGCACGTCGTGCAGCACAAATACATCACGCGCCCCCGGGGGGAGCGCGGCGATCGCTCGTTCGAGGTCCAGCGGCGGGTCATCACTGGCGGCAGCCGGCGACTCGGCGTCCACCAGCGTCACGGTGCGCCACGCGGTGCGGATCCGTTCGCGCCGCACGTTCACGAGCAACCCGCAGAGCCAGGTACGGAGGGCCGACTCGGCTCGGAACGACGACAGTGCGCGCACGGCTCGCACCCAACTCTCCTGCACCAGATCCTCCGCCTCAGCCTGATCACCACCGGCGAGGCGAAGCGCCAGAGCATAGAGAGCGGGCGTGTGCGCCCGATACAACGCGCGAAACGCGTCCTCCGCGCGCGAGCCGAGATAACGCTGAACGAGAGCGAGGTCGGTCTTCAGAGATCCACCGTCGACTACTGCGCCGGAGCGGGGTCCACGAAGCCTGGCGTTACGACGACGAGCGCCGAGAGCGCCGTACCCGGATAGACGGTGCCTGGCACCTTCGGGTCAGGAGTGTCCACCAGTCCGAAATCCTTATCGTGCATGAAGGGATAGTAGACCATCACATGTGGCATCCACTTACCAACGGATTTGCCATTGGGATCAGTCAGCATCTGCATGGAGGACATCATGTACACCAGAGCCGGCCGTTTCGGCGAGTGGAAGCGCCCCACCGCCAACCCCTCCGAGATCGCCCGATCGATCTCGCCCCGGGACTGGCCCGCGAGGCGCTGTTCGGTGCGGAAGCGATCGACCTCCAGCACCGTCGCATCGGCTTCCGCGTCGCCGCACTGAGGCGCCATCGTCAGGGGGTCGCTCCGAATGACCATACACGATATGGTAGAGCGTCCTGGGTCCGCCACGACATAGTGGCCATGGTCGAGAAAATAGACGCGAGCATCCTTTGTGATCTCCGGTGGGGCAGCACTCCGGGCAAGGCGAATCTCGTCAGCGCGCGAGATGGTAGGGGACGTTTGAGCGGCTGCGACGACTGGTAGGAGGATAGGCAGCCAAAGCCAAACGCGCATGGTTAGCACCTTGTCGTTGGAGGTGCGAGTGAGTGGTACTCCTGTGGAAAAAGGTTGGAATCGCCGGGAGCCTGACAGAGGAAGGCCGCAGATAGGCATCGGGGGAATAATGCGGGTCTGGTGAGGGTCTCCATGGTGTTGCCCTCAACGGAGAAACCGGGTGATTCCTTCTTTGCAGATCCAACCAGCCACCAATGGCGCGACGGACGAGGCATCCGTCTCCAGCCCCTCGCGCTCATTGATCCTCGGAGTCGTGGCGCACTCGTTCAAGGCCGGACTCGGGGTCCTTTTCTTGTATCTCGGCACCACCAAGCTTCTGGGACGCGATGAAGCCGTACGTCTCGCGGCGATGGGCGTGGATCGCTACCTGCGTGAGACTATCGGGTGGCTCGAACTCGCCGCGGCCGCGCTCTTCTTCGCCCGCGCCTCGGGCTACTTGCTCCATTCCCTAGTGGCCGCCACGGCGTTGATCGAAGTCGGTCTACTGCACCGGGCGCCACTCGCGGCTGTCGCGTGCTTGGTCGCCCATGGACTGTCGACGTGGGCGCGGTCGGCGCACGATCGCAATCGCAAGGCCGGTCCGCCGTATCCAGCGTCGCGCGATCCACGGTCAGTAGCGGGCCGACGCGGGCGCCGGGCCCGATAGTCAGTTGAGCGCGTTCGCAGCGGTGTCGGCCTTCCGGAGCAGGCTAGCAAAATCCTCCAACTCGGGAAGGCCGAGGTCGGAGACGGCCCAGTAGACGTAGTCGCCCGTCGTCCAGTGGAGCAAGTGATAGCCCTGGCTCGTACTGGTGGATGGGCCGCCTGACGGGCCGTGCGCGGCCGGCCACAGGAACACATTGATGAGGTGCTGGCGCCGGCCGTATACCAGCGCGGCGACCGTTCGGCCGCCGACGTAATCGAGGCGGCCTCCCAAGAGTGGATAGCCGCGGCCACCAAAGTCGTAGACTGGCGGCGAGTAGTCGAGCTTCCCGTTGAACCACGGCTTCACCGTGTGCTGATCAGTCGAGAGCACATCGGTCAGGTGCCCGGGCATGAGTGAGCGGACGTGGCTCCCGAGCACCTCACTGGTGAGCGTCTCGCGTGCCGCGCCTTCACCCGCGAGTCGCCAGGTGCCGACCGCGACAAAGGTGAGCGACGCGGCCAGTGCGAGTGGGGCCCGCCAGCGCCGGACGGACAAGCGCCGGGCCGCCCGGGGGCGTGCGGCCGAAGATTCGGCGGCCATCAGCACCCGCTTCCGCAGGGCGTCGGGCGCCTGGAACACGGGAATCTGTGCGCCGATCGCCGCGCGCAGCTCGAGCTGCTCATCCCGGAACCGCACACACTGCGGGCACTGGGCGAGATGGGCCTCGAGCTCACGCGAATCGTCGTCGGCCAGCTCGCCGTCCAGGTAGGCGTCCAGCTCAGATTCGAACACCGGGTGTGTCATGTCAACGGCCCTCCCCGTCACGCAGTGCCTGTCGGAGGCGCGTGCGGGCGCGAGAGAGGCGAGACATCACGGTGCCAACCGGCACCCCGGCGACATCGCTCATCTCCTTGTATGACAGCCCTTGTAGCTCACGAAGCACGATCACCTCACGATATTCCGGCGCCAATCCGTCGAGCGCCAGGGCGAGCGACTCTTTGGCCGCACTGCGGAGCAATGCAGCCTCCGGGTGCTCATCGGCCACCGTGTCGCTGTGGGACTTCTCATCGAACTCCGTCGCCACATCCTCCGCGCGGTGACGGCGCCGCGCGCTGTAGGCCGTGTTGCGCACGATCGCCAGCAGCCATGCTCGCGCACTCGTCTCCTCTTCGCCATTGAAGCTCTCGAAGTGCCTGATCGCGCGGAGACACGCGTCCTGCACGACGTCCTCCGCGTCGTGCGCGTTGCGCGTCAGGTACCGCGCCAACGTGTACGCAGCGTCCAGGTGCGGCAACACGACAGCTTCGAAGCGTTCGAGCTCGCGTGACTCCAACCCGCCCTCAGATGTCGTGTAGGCCTTCGTGAAAAGACTCCGCCGACGGCGGGTTTATTCCCGGTGGAATAATCCTGCGGTGCGTGGGGTCTCCCGCAGTGAACCCATCTGCTGGTACACACTGAGCCCAGGAAGATCGCAAATGATGCCCATGCAAGCCATACCCCACGTGACCGTTGCCGGCGCGCTGTTCGCCGTCCTCTCGGTCGCCCTGCCTCCCGCAGGCCGCACGCCTGGGAACGTCGTCGCCGTCGACGCCAAACTGTCCGAATGGAAGGTGGAACTGTCGGCGCCGACCATCGCCGCCGGGACCGTGACGTTCACGGTCGTGAACGCCGGCAGCATTCCACACGCCTTCGAAGTCGAAGGCCAAGGGATCGAAAAGGAAACCCCCGTCATCCAGCCCGGCGCAAGCGCCGCACTGACGCTGACCCTCAAGGCAGGAACCTACGAGGTGTACTGCCCGGTTGGTGCTGACTCCCACAAGATGCTCGGCATGGACACGCACTTGACGGTCGTCGGCGCGAAATCCTCAGGCTCATCGCGGAACAGCGACGCGGACATGGACCGGTCCCATATGGCGGCCATGAGCCAGACGCCAGCGACGGGATCAGCCGTGCAGGCGATCGAGGTGACCAGTGGTGGCCCCGTGATCCAGATCCTCCCCGGGCCGTTCCCATTCCCCGATAGCGCGGCCGATGTCATCAAGCAGTTCGGCCCTGAGCAGCCGGGGCTCGAGGCGCAGATCAAGAACGGACCCTACTCCAACAACGTGGCTCGGATTTCGGGCACGTTCAAGTTCACGGCATGGGACAAAGGCGCCACACGGGATTCGGTGGATGGCGTCGCCGAGTTCACGACGCAAGATGGCGCGCGGTGGAAGCTGGTCATGGACCGCGTCCAGACGCAGGATGTCCCCCATCACCCGCGTTTCGGCGGCGTGATCCTCGGGCTCTACTATCACGGCAATACCGGGGTTCACACGCCGCTCGTCCCGACGATCCGGAGCGATGTCGCGCTCTGGGCGGTCGCGCACCTGTACCGGAACGACACGCTCGTTACCGACAACGCCCAGGTGCACGCGATGCTCTTGTCACGCACTCGGCGGGACGGGGACTTCGCGCTCGACTGCTGGGATTGCTCCAAGAACCTGATCGACGAATTGCAACTCCAGATTACGCCTGCCGCGGGTGAGCCGAAGTTCGACGCGCCAGGCGGGTTCCTGTTCGTGAACTGGGAAAAGTCCAGTGGCACCAACCCGGCGGCCCCGCAAGCCGAGGAGTGATCCGGCGCGATCGAGCCAACTCGCCGCGTTGTCGGTAGGCCCACACCAACGCGGCGTCCGCCGGGCACACGGATGCGGACTACGCAACGTCTACAAATCGAACAGTGAGGTCTCTTATGAGTTGGAGAGAACGCAGGGCCCTTCGCCGGATCGCTCTCACGAGGCTCGCGGAACC